>Ga0105359_10005029_pt1 | contig 10403 bp, 6 predicted proteins | sample GOMGulsemesocosm_6_FD_83659 | JGI IMG/M metagenome (GOLD analysis project Ga0105359, IMG submission 83659) | Methane-oxidizing microbial communities from mesocosms in the Gulf of Mexico - GOM8C Gulf of Mexico | ecosystem: Environmental > Aquatic > Marine > Cold seeps | place: Gulf of Mexico... | reverse complement strand
TCATATGTTGTTGCCAGCATTATTGTTTTTATCATTCTCATTGTGGACGCTGCTGCATTGGCAGGTACTTCCTGAATTGTTGCGGGGTGAATCAGGTGGCGAGAGTTGGCCTTTGAGTATGGATCACGCTGCGACACCGATTCGATTATGGCTAGTAGTCGGCGGCTATGCGCTACTGAGTTATCTTGTGTTCTCAGGGCTCTGTGAATTTCTGATCGTGCTAGATAAAACCTCGATATTGGAGGGCTACGTAGCCTGGGGGGCATTGTCCATATTGATCTGCGCGCACTTTGTTCCTTATTTGGCTTCAAGTATTATTCGAACTCGCTATTTCTTTCAACGACATTTGTTTTTTCCTGTTTTGCCGTCACACCAGGAATATAAAATGATTAGCCAGCTACTGGTTCTGCATGAGAGAAATGGCTCTATTGCTGACGAGTTGAGCCATGTTTACACGCTGCTGAAGAAGGAGGTTGACTCACCCGGCCATGCGATAAGAATTGCAGCCTTGAAAAGTGAGTGGCAGTTAGTTCGTGCTCAGTATAAAAACATCAAGCGCGAAGATGTTCATGGGATTGAAGATTCGGGCAAGGAACAACAGCTAAGGTTGCAACTGTATTCCTGTGATCGTTTGTTGGTCCGGCTGACCCTGGCGCGATATTGGTCTGGCAGGGATAGGCGTCGAGAGTTTCGTCGTTTGAGTTACTGCATCAACAGCGGTGATAACGCTCTCTACGGATCAACCAGAAGGATGAAATTCTGGGTGTGGAATAATATTAATCTACATCTTCTTAAGCGTGGCAAGATCAAGCGATCGAGAAAAATAACACCTAAAAACATAATGGCTAATAACATCAAGATGCAACAAAGCAGCGAGTCATCAACTCATGTTGCTGCAAGAAATTAACGGCTATATGTATTAATTAACGAAAATAATTCCAAACGACAGCCGTGTCGAGCCAGTCGGCTAATATAATTTAATAGTTTAAGGGAAAGGGTTTTACAGTTTGGTGGTGGTTTGACTGAGGTGAGACTGTTGCCTTATCACCCTGGTGTTTTTCCGGATGATCTCTGCGCTTTGATCAGCCAAGACCAATAGATTGTGAGGTTGATTATTTTGCTGCAGCTGAATCGAAAGAATAAAAAAAGCGCTATGGTAAAACGACACCATAGCGCTGTCACATGGATAGAGACTAACATCAGTAAATTAAAGTAGAGCTCTTAGTAGCTGTAAGCCACGGACAAACCAATGGTTCTCGGTTTGCCCTGATAGCTGACCAATACATCGGCGGTTTTAACGACGTTGGTGCTGTAGTCCTCAGCGGTAAGGTTCTTCACCCACATCATACTGCGCCAGTGGCCGTCGCTTGACTCGACACCTACGCGGGCGTTCACCAGAGAGTAGCCGTCGATGGCGAAGCGCTCATCGGCGCTGCCAAAAGTACCGTAGGCGTCATCTGTGTAATTGATCTCGCCGCCGGCGAACATGATCAGATTGTCATTGAGGTCGCGGGTGTAGTTTACGCTGGCACTCAACTGCAGCTCTGGGGTGTAGGGGAAGGTGTCGCCGGCAAAGTCGCGTTCCCCGCCGGTTTCATCGATGTCCACATACTCGATAACCTTGGTCTTGGTCAGGGTACCGCTCAGGCCGAGATCAAGGCCCAGTATGGGGCGCCACTTAAAGTCGACCTCGGCGCCGGTGACGCTGGACTTATCGACATTGCGCAGCGCGCCCAGAATACCGAATACACCGGCGTCGATATTGCCCTGCAGCTGCTTATCCTTATAGTTGTAGTGGTAAACAGAGCCATTCAGCTGGGCGCTGCCCTCAAAAAGATCCTGTTTAAAACCCAGCTCGTAGGCCAGTACCTGCTCAGACTTTACTGAACCGAGTTGATCGGCATAAAGCGCCGATACGGTTGGGAAACCGCCGCCCTTAAAACCACGCGAGACATTGGCATAGATCAGCGATTCGGCAGTCGGTGTCCAGTCGAGGCCAATACGGCCAGAAACGTTGCTCTCACTCAGAGTCTCTGTGTACTGGCCAGGCGTGTAGACAAAACCAGTAGGAGAGAGGCTGTTCGGTATCGCTGTCAGGCTCGCGCATTCACCCGCGACAACAGGAGCCGTTAGCAGTGGCCCGAAATTACCATTGATGAAGCCGGTGGCCTCATCTTCGCCCATAACCTCATACCATGAGTAATCGTTATTATCCATGGTGCAGCCGGCGAAGCGCTTTTCTTCGTCCGTAAAGCGCAGGCCAAAGTTGGCTTTAAAATCTTCGTTGAGCTGCCAGTCGAGGTGGGCAAACAATGCCTTGGCGTCCGTCTTTATTTCCGACTGCATGCGCAGACTGTTGAGGCCAGGGGTGTTGGTGGTCAGCACGGTGCCCTGATTGTTCTGGTCCATCACTGTATCTGTGTAGTAGTAGGCGCCCGCTACCCAGTCGATGCTGTCAGTCGCGCCACTGAGGCGAAGTTCCTGTGAGAAGGCCTCTATCTCGGAGATGTTGAGGGACGACACTCCTCTATAGCCGATGCCTGTCACGTCGTAGCCGTTAAAGCGGCTGAACTCTTGGTAGGAGGTGACGGAGGTGACGGTCACCTCTTCGTTAAGGTCGTAGTTCACGGTGACCGTGGCGTTCTTGTATTCTTCGTCTTTTTTCAGGAAGTCCTGCAGGTCGCGATCCCAACCCGCGGCCTTGTTGCTGCCGTTACCGAGTACACCGTTGGCTTCCAGCTCATCGGTTACCGGCGTGTTAGCGGGTGCCTGGAACTCCCAATCTACGGCCTGTGCCGCCTGGGTGTCGGACTTGTCAGTCCACCAGCTGAGGCTCAGTAATACATCTAGGTCATCGCTGGGGAGGAAATTAAACTGCAGGCGCGCCGAGTGCTTGTCGACTTCGCCGAGGTCGTCGCCGCCAGCGCTGTTCTGCTGCCAGCCTTCAGAGGCTTGGCTGGTCTTGTAGGACACGCGGGCGTTGGTGGTGTCGCTGATCGCGCCACCCAGGAAGCCTTCGAGGTCGATACTCTTATGGCTGGAAACACCGCTCTTAATGCCAAATTCAAACTCGTCGCTGGGTTTGTTGGCTATGTATTTGATGGCGCCGCCGGTGGTGTTAAGGCCGTAGAGAGTACCCTGTGGGCCCTTGAGCACTTCAACTCGCTCGACGTCGAGCACGGCACCACTGGTCATGACAGGGTAAGGCAGCGCGGCTTCGTCGACGTAGACACCGACGGTTGAGGCGGCGGCGGCGGCATTGTCATAGAAGCCCACGCCGCGGATGCTGTACACGGGGGAGCCTGTGCCGGCGTTGGCGTAGACCAGACCTGGGGTGACGGCGGCCAGGTCGCTGGAGTCAATCACGCCCATATCGCCCAGGGCCTCACCGCTTTGGGCGACGATGCTCATGCCTATGTCCTGACTCGATTGCGCGCGCTTTTGCGCGGTGACCACAACTTCTTCAAGCATTAAGCCAGATGATTGTGCGTAAACACCGGTCGAGAGTGTGGCCGCAATAGCCGCGGTTAATAGGGATTTTTTCATTGTCTTTCTCTCCTTCGATTGGCTCATGCAATAACACAGTGCCATCAAACCTATAGTTGTTATGGGATGTTACGAGGAAAGAATATTAGAGTTGCAGGAGGGGAGCTTGACCCCTAAGGACACCGGTTTGACCCTGGAGGACATTTCCTGGCGCTGAAGGGAAGTTTTGACATCAGTGACGCTATCTAGCGCGATTGAAGGTATCTGATTTAAAGTGCGCGAGCAGTGAGCACTCAGTTCTGTTGTTGCTTGCGCCACTCAAGGGGAGACATTTGGTGTTTTGCTTTGAAGGCCCGAGAGAAAGCACTGAGCTCACTGAAACCGACCATTTCAGAAATCGCCGTTAGGGGTAGAGCGCTATCCCGCAAAAAATGTATGGCAATCGAAAGGCGTATGTCGGATCTCAGGTCGCGAAAGGTCGTGCCGGCGCTTTTTAAATCGCGCTGTACTTTCTTGGGGTGTAGGCCACTCAAGAAGGCGATGTTTTCCAGTGTGCAATTTTCACTGCGCAGCAGTTGCCTTATTAATTGTTCGAATCTGCTGAGCGGGTCGGCGACTCGGCTCTGCCCTAGCAGGGTGACTTCATGTGCTAAGTGCGCTTTTATCTCTGGGCTGGCGGTGGCCAATTTACGCTTAAGGTCTGTAGCGTAAAAGCCAAAAGTACTGTCTGGCTGTTCGAACTCGACGGTGCAGTCAAAATGACGGGTGTAATCCCGGTGATTTTCAGGCGCTTTGTGGGCAAAGGTGATGTAGGCGGGCTTCCAGTCCTGTCCCAGCAATAGGCGAATCGCTTTTAAGCAGTGGGCAAAGGTGAGCGTGCAGTACTGGAAGGTTGGAGTCTTACCGAGCCACGCATCTTCACGCAGCAGGTAGGCGTGGGGGTAAACTATGTGATAGCTGATTGATACCGCGCTCGACTGGATGTGGTAGAAATTCGACAGGTATTCCAGAGTTTCACCGAGGGTCTCGCAGTTTCTGAGCAGTAGCCCTAGCACGCCTATATTGAGGGCCCTTTGTCTCTGAGCCAGCTGTAAACAAAAATCAGGTTGTTGGCATTGTTGTGCTGCTATGTGCAGGAGCTGGGCTGCGTTTGTGTAAGGAACCATCGCCTCTATATTGGCAAGCATGATGGGGTTGATGCCTGCCTGGTGGCAGATCTGATCCGAGTCTTGACCCAGCTCTTTTATAAGGTCTTCAATCCCTTCCAAGGCCCGTGTATTAACGAGGTGAGCTTTAGTCATTATCGTTGATCGCTCTTATAAATTTTTTATTTGTCGTTTTCCGCCTTTGCATAAAGCTTGTAGTAGATGTCTTGTTGGGTCAAGTGTACTTCTTTGCCCTGCGTTAGTATCCCCAGACGCAATGCAGAGAGGATCGGCCTGTGAATACATCATTTATCCCCCCGTTAGAAAAATTTTATCACTGGGAAAAGACCATTCCACAACAGGTGTGGTTGAGCCAGCCGCAGGGTGGCACTTGGCGTCATTACACATGGAGTGAGGCTGGATCTGAAATACGTCAACTGGCGGGTGCCCTAACCGCGTTAGGCGTTAAGCCTGGCGATCGCGTGGGTATTTACGCCACCAATTCAGCGCGCTGGGTCATGGCTGACCTGGCCATCATGATGGCTGGTGGTGTGAGTGTGCCCATCTATTCCTCCATGCCGGAAGATAAGTTGCGCTATGTTGTCGAGCACAGTGGGCTGAATCTTCTGTTGGCTGACGATCAGGGGGCGCTAAGCCTCGAGTCACTGGAGGATAAATTCTCCGGCCGAGTAAAAATACTATCGATGACCAACAGTGGTGGTCAAGAGAACTGGGAGGCAATGCAAAAAAAATTCGCAGCCATCGAAGGCTCGCCCGTGCGAGACGTCAATGACTTATGGTCAATCTCTTATACCTCGGGTACAACGGGAATGCCCAAGGGCGTCATGCATTCTTTTAGCAGTATGCCATTTTCTGCCTCACAGATTAAAACCTTAACCGGTGCCAATGAGCACTCCAGGTTTTTCTCTTTTCTGCCTTTGGCGCATATGGCTGAGCGCTCGGTTGTGGAACTGCACTCGATTTATACGGGGGCAAGTATTGCCTTCAATGAATCAAAAGAAACGTTTATAGCCGACCTTAAGACCGTAAGGCCTACATTTTTCTTTTCAGTTCCAAGAATTTGGCACAACTTAAAATCTGGAATCTTGGCAGGAATTGGCGAGGAAAAGTGGAGTGAACTGTTGCGGAGCCCTGATGATGCCAGGGATTACGGTCAAGAAGTTCTTGCCTCTATGGGCTTGGATAAGGTGACCTTTGCTTTCTCTGGCTCAGCACCAATAGCGCCGAAAGACATTGAAATTTGGCGCGCCCTGGGCATGCCAATTTGTGAAGGCTTTGGTCAGACTGAAACCATGTCAGGCACTTGTAATCGACCTGATAAATATAAAATTGGCAGCGTTGGCTTTTTAATGGGTGATGACGCTGAGGTGAAAATATCGCCGCAGGGAGAAATATTACTGCGCTCTCAAGGTAACATGCTTGGTTATTATAACGAGCCAGAAAAAACCGCGGAGACGTTGGTTGATGGTTGGGTCCACACCGGAGACAAGGGTCGCATAGATGAGGACGGCTTCCTGTTTATTACCGGACGAGTCAAGGATATTTTCAAAACGGCCAAGGGTAAGTATGTTGCCCCAGCGCCTATAGAACATCATTTTACGGATGTTCCTTATTTCGATCAGGTTTGCTTGGTTGGGCGCGGCATGCCGCAAACCATGTTGCTGGCTGTGTCTAACGCTTCACACACTAACCGAAATAAGGCCTCTATTTGTGAAGCGTTGAATTCAAAACTTAAATCGGTTAACGATAAGCTGGAAGCGCATGAACGGCTGAGTCACATCATTGTCTGCAGTGATCCCTGGACGATTGAAAACAAGCTGTTAACGCATACCTTAAAGACTCTTCGTGATGATGTTGAGAATAAATACCGGGAGGTGATCGATCGCTGCGCTGAGGAACAACTTAAACCAGTCGTCTGGGCCGAGTAGATGGATAGCGCCGAAAGCTTGTGGAAATAACTGGAAAACAGCGATGTTATTTAGTTACTTAACGTAAATCTGTTGAAAATAATAGGTCGAGACATGAGAAAAACCTTGTTTAATTTCCTTTTGGTTCTGTGGGTAGGCACTGTTGCCGCTGCTCCTGTTGCCATGGATAGCCTTCCGGTTAAACCTGAAAATCAAGTCACGCTTTCGAATTGGACCGCGCAACCCTATAACCACTGGTCTTTCCGCAACGGGGCTATTCACAGCAGTGTGATGGTGCCGCGCGGCGGCGCGATTGTAAGCCTGCCCACAGCGATTAATGCTGACGTGGCTGCCATGTCTGTGAGCTACCAGGGCGAGACGGCCACGGTTCGAGATGTCATGAAAAACGATGGCACCGATGGCGTTATTGTTCTCAAGGACGGCAAGGTCGTATACGAGGAGTATTTTGGCGGCTTTGGTGCGCACGACCAGCACATGTGGTTTTCGAGTACCAAGTCTATCGTTGCTCAGGCTGTGGGTCTGCTGGTGGCACAGGGCAAGGTGGCGGTCAATGAGAAGATAGCTCATTACATCCCTGAGCTGATCGGTACTCACCTGGGGCAACGCAGTGTTCGCGAAGCACTTAATATGGTGACGGCTGTTGATTACACGGAAAACTACGTCAACTTTAAGCCGGGTGCCGTGAGTACCGAATATTTTCGTCGCCTCGGGTTAATGCCCGCTTACGACCTAATGGCGCTTGATCCTAAGGAAAGTGACACCCCGCGCGGTATTCTAGATTTTGTACCCCTGTTTGAAGCCAATCCTGAGCTGAAAGCGAGCCATACATTTGAATACCAATCCCCCAATGTGGATGTTATCGGTTGGTTGATTGCGCGCGTTTCAGGTCTGTCACTCAACAAATTTATGGCCAAAAACCTTTGGGAAAAAATTGGTGCCGAGCACGATGCTATTTTCGGAACGGATATAGAGTATACGCCTATCGCCACAGGCGGTTTTAGCAGCAGTCTGCGTGATTTCGCCAAGGTTGGCTTGGTTATGGTGAATAATGGATATTACAACGGGCAGCAGATTTTTTCCGAATCCTGGGTAAAGGATACGTTTAAACTCAGCGACGCAGAGCGCTTGCACACCAATCGCAGCGTGTACAAAGACAAGGCGTCGGCGGCTTATGATCCCTGGCTAGAAGGGTATAAGAATTTCCTCTGGATTCACGACAGTGAGAAGAGAATCGCAACCTTTCGCGGCGTGTTTGGTCAGCACCTTTATATCAATCAGGAGCGCAACCTTGTAATTGCGACCTTTTCCTCGGCTAAAAGCGCCTCAAATATTTTGAGGGAAACGAATAAACCACGTTTGGCAGCCTTCGATAGCATTGCTGAGTCGTTTGAATAAAACAGCTTGAGTCAGAGTTGTCAGCGCGTGCTCAACTCGAAGTCTGGACGAGATTTGTTGATGTTACCGATAACACCTACTGCGCGCCCAGACTGGCAGATATCAGACCAATTTATGGTCGATTTTACCTTTGGGTTATCGCTGGCGATAAAACCAGATAACTGGTGCTTCGTAAATTTTTGGATTACGTGATGAATATTAATGGGAAAGTTTTTGCAATTACCGGCGGTGGCCGAGGCCTTGGTCGCGCTATTGCCGAAGGGTTAGCAAACAAAGGGGGCCGCATCGCGCTGTTGGATTTGGATGAGTCGGCTATGGCTGAAACGGCAGAGCGGGTGAGCGAAGCTGGCTCAGACGTTCGCTGTTATCGATGCAATGTTGCAGATGAAGAGCTTGTGGTTAGTACCTTTGAGCAGATTGTGTCCGATTTTGGCACACTTCACGGCCTGGTGAACAACGCCGGAATACTGCGTGACGCTAGATTAATCAAGGTCAACGATGGCAAGGTCGTCGACAGGATGTCCTGCGAGAATTTCGAGCTGGTGGTCGATGTGCATATGAAAGGTGCCTTCCTCTGCGCACGCGAAGCAGCAGCGCACATGGTTGAGCAGGGCGTGGAAGAGGGTTGCCTTGTCAGTATGTCGTCCGGTGCATTTCGAGGTAACTTTGGTCAATCCAACTATTCGGCGGCGAAGGCGGGTATTGTTGCCATGAGCCGCGTCTGGTCAAAGGAGCTGGCCAAGTTCAATATTCGCTCAATGGCTATTGCCCCAGGCACCATTGAAACCGATATGTTGCGGAGCTTACCGAGCGAAGCTCTGCAAGGGCTCGCCAAAATGGTACCGCTCGGTCGCATCGGCGACGCAAGAAACATTGCGCAGACAGTCGAATTTATTTTTGAAAATGATTACCTTTCAGGTGATGTGATCGATGTTTGCGGCGGTGGATTTGTATAACAGAACGGCTGAACTAGGTTAATTCAGGGTGTGAGTGGTAATTATATGAGTGTTTCTAAGAATGTAATAAAATCAGTATAATTATTTCTGGTCTTTGGCTAATGTGATTTCAGTATCGACAGACGAAACGAAAGGCGCTGTTACCTCGAGCAGTATTTATTGATGCCTTGCTCCAAGACGACTTTTTCCCAAAGTCCCATCGTCCTAGCCGAGATGGGCTACCCTACGCAGTTAAGTATCTTCGTTAGCTCTCGATCAAACCCCTCCAGTATCGATTTATGGCGAACATGTAGGAGCGGGTAAACATTGGATTCATGGAGAGGGCTTGATTTAATGATTGTCTTCCGGCTTTTTATTTCTTTCAAAATTCGAGAAACCACGAAATGGCTGTTGACCGTATAGTCAAGCCTACCCGCTGCCAGCATGCGTATGGCTTGGTCAATAGAGGCTACCTCTGTATAGGCGATATTGTTTTTTTCTAATAGCTTATGGCTTATGCCCCAGGCACTCACACCGATCCGAACGTTAGGGTTGTTCAAGTCAGCGAGAGAGGTTATCGGTGGGGTGCCTTTTAAATAATAGGCGTTTAATGATAAACGCCCTAAAGCTGTCTTGGAAAGTGTGATACTGGGTGAATTAACACTCGCATTAAGTTCTTGGCTAACACCGCATATCCCGTCCACATTTTCCGTGATGACTTCATGGAGGGCACGTTTGCTCGGCGTCGAGACCATCTCAAACGAGTAGCCATTCAGTGAAAAGGCGTGTCGGTAGATGACGGTTAACATTTCAAAGATAGGTGAGCCGACTGGCTCCTGGCAGGAAAAGATAATATGACGCTGTTGAGCGGCTTGAGCAACGTCTGTGAGTGCCAGCATGCTCAGTAGGAGAATACTTGGCAGGTGAATTTTCATTGGAGCCCTCAAGTCGACTGCCACTTGTTAGACTCGAAGTATAGCAGGCTCTGTACAGAGGACGGGCAGGTTGCTTGATGTGTACGATGGTGGATACCGCTGATGCATGATTAAGCCATCGAAAAAATTAGCACCCCAGACATAACCCGTCATACCATCAAGATGCAACAAACAGGCGAGCCATCAGCTGTTGTTGTAGCAAGAAGGTGTTGTAGCAAGAAATTAACGGCTCATATGAGTCCAACGGTGCAGCTGATTCCGACAATAACTGTGCCGTGCCAGCCGACCCGTTCAAGGCCTGTAAAAAGTTAGTACCCGTGCTCCGTGTGTTGTTGGTGTGAAGGGTAAAGCCGCAAGCAAGGGTTTGGCTTCAATCAAGGGGCGGCTCATTCGATCTCACCTGAGCCGGATAACGTTAAACCGTCTGAGTGGATGTCATTATTCTCAGCATAAAAAGGCCGACACCCTATAAAAGTATCGGCTTTTTTGGTTCGTCATTTGTAAGCGTGATTGGTTTTAAGTAGCCCGTCCGGTGAGGGGCTTCTTACTGAGGCAAGT
>Ga0105359_10005028_pt1 | contig 10403 bp, 10 predicted proteins | sample GOMGulsemesocosm_6_FD_83659 | JGI IMG/M metagenome (GOLD analysis project Ga0105359, IMG submission 83659) | Methane-oxidizing microbial communities from mesocosms in the Gulf of Mexico - GOM8C Gulf of Mexico | ecosystem: Environmental > Aquatic > Marine > Cold seeps | place: Gulf of Mexico... | reverse complement strand
GCACTCATCCAACTTTGGATCTGTGTTTCAGAAACCAGATCGGGATACTGCTCTGGCAAAGCCAGCAACAGCGCCTGCCCCTTCTCCAGCATCCGTGGCAACTCACCAAACAGGCTCACCATTTGCCCCCAAACCAGCGGTAACAGCAGAAAGATCACCGCAAACAGGGAGCTGATAAACAGCGTGAAAACCACCGATATAGCAAGCAGATGCGGCACCTTACGCGCCGTCAGCATATTAACCATCCCTTGCATCAAAAAGGCCAGCACCACTCCCACAAACACCGGACCAAGAATGCCGCCAATGGTTAGAATAATGGCAAACACCGCCACCAGCAGCACAAACAGGATCATCGCCTCTTCGTTAGAGAAGTAGCGCTCAACCCATCCTTTTAATACTTTAATCATGAAAGCTACCTGTTAACTATTAAGCACCGCGCTCAATCAAATACCAATACACATCATCCACTTGCCAGGCATCAAGCATCGTGTGGCTGGAATGATCCATATAGGCCTGAAAATCCCGTTGCGAGCCAGGGTCCGTGGCGCTGACTTTGAGCACCTCGCCTTCATTTAATTCCATCAGTGCCTTTTTTGCCTTTAACAGGGGCAACGGGCAGCGCAAAGCAGTGACATCCAGCTGTGCGACTTTATCGTCTGAATTTCTATCCATTGCGGTCATTTCATCGCTCAAAAAATCATGATCGAGGCATAATACAAGATTTACCCGCCATGTATAGGGCGTCAATCAAACTGACAACAACTCGGGCAAGGTTTTTAGATTGCAGTGCTGGCACATCCCACTCGATACTGCCATCATGAACCGAAATTTAACAACTCTACGTCGGCAGATAACATCAAGCTGAAACCTTGGCTCACAAACAATGTCCCAAGTATGTTGGAAAGACTTCACCCAACGACCATAACAACTAAATTCTCAAAGCCCAATAACCGCATCTGATTTTTACTATGCTTCACACTTTTTTAACATTTGCATTATCCGCACTGCGCCTACCTAACCTAACAGGTCTGGCCGCTCGCCTAACGCTGTCTATGGGCCTTATGTTATCCGCTGCCAGCTCTTTGCATGCCAATGAACACAGCGACCTACCTTTATTGGGCGATACCGCTTCGGCGCAGGTTTCACTGCAACAGGAGCATGAACTGGGACGCACGTGGTTAAAGGCGCTGCGCAGCAATACCAAGGAGCTGGATGACCCGCTGCTCTATGATTATCTCGAGCACCTGTTATACCGTCTGGCCGAACACAGCCAACTACAGGACCGCCGCCTTGAACTGGTTGTCGTTGATAGCCCAGCCCTGAATGCCTTTGCGGTGCCCGGTGGTGTAGTGGGCGTTAATGGCGGCCTGTTCCTTTATGCCCGTAATGAACAAGAGTTCTCCTCGGTACTGGCACACGAGCTGGCTCACCTTAGCCAACGTCACTATTCTCGAGCTGTCGAAGCCGCACAACGTAATTCAATACCCAACATGATCGCGCTACTAGGTAGCATCATCATTGCTGCAACCGCTGGTGGAGACGCTGGTATTGCCGCTATTTCAGCCACTCAGGCGGCAGTAATTGATCAACAATTACGCTTTAGCCGCAATAATGAGCAGGAGGCTGATCGTATCGGTTTTCAAACGCTGGTTAATGCTGACATTAACCCCCGCGCCATGGCATCGATGTTTGAACGTATGCTCGCGGCCCAACGCTTGGCTGGCACCCGCCCCCCCGAATTTTTACTAACCCACCCGGTGACTGAATCCCGGATCGCAGATGCCCGCAGCCGCGCCGAGCAATTAGCTACAATTAATTTTTCTGGCCACAACGATCTCGAATATCAACTGATGCGCAACCGAGTACGCTTGGCTTTTGATAAGTCACCGGCACACGCTATCAAGCAATTCAACGCCGAACTCAAAAAAACAGATACTGGCACCAATGAAACAGCCAATACCGCTGCACGTTATGGCCTGGCACTGGCCTACGCCAAAGCGGGCCAAGACAAGCAAGCCCAAAAAACGCTGCAACCACTACTGGACGCAGAACCTAATCGCATCAGCTATATCATCGCTTACACACAGGTGCGCACATCAGCGGCCGATCAACCCGCCATCGAAAAACTACTCACCAAACAACTGGCCCTGAACCCTGATAACTACCCGCTATCCATGGCGCTGGCAAACACGCTGACTCAGCAGAAAAAATATCAGCCCGCGCAAACCCTGCTGGAAAAAATCAGCCAACAGCACCCACAAAACCCTGCTGTATGGCTCAATCTTGCTGAGACCTACGGTTTTAATCACGACAGCATCGGTACCCACTTGGCGAGCGCCGAATACGCAGTGCTCACCGGCAACATGGATCAAGCCTTAAAACAGCTCGATTATGCGCTGCTAAAGTCAGACAAAAACTTCCTGCTGACCACCCGTGTCGAACAGCGCAAAGCAGACATTCGGAAATATCAAGAACAACTCAAACAGTTTTAAAGTCATACAATACAACTTTCTCATGCGGATTTAACAATGGACGAACGTCTTATCGAAATTGAAACAAAAGTGGCTTATCAGGAGCACACCATCAGTGAGCTCAACGATGTCATCTACCGACAACAGCAACAAATCGACCAGCTGGAACGTATTTGCAAAGCCCTGACCGACAGCGTGCAAGACATGGCTGAGAACACAACCTCCAATACAGGCGGTCACGAAAAGCCACCCCACTACTAATCTGAAAATAGCCACCAAAACCCCACGTCTTAATAATAAGGCATTAAAAGTGCTAGAATGCTCGCCTTCACTCCGATGACAGCGCCTCTTACATGCACAACCCGTTCGCCAACAAGAGCTTTACAAACCAGACACAAACCAGTCCGGCTTCGCTCTACCACAAAGCGATTGAACAGGGCCATATCAATTTCGATAGCACACAGCAGCAGGTCGTCACCGAACTGGACCGGCTGTTCACCGAACTGATAACTGCCCATGCAAAACAAACCATCTTTCAGGGCATTTATCTGTGGGGACAGGTGGGCCGCGGTAAAACTTTTCTGATGGACTTATTCTGTCAGTCACTGCCAGAAGGACTGGCTTGGCGCATGCACTTTCATCGGTTTATGGCCTGGGTTCATCAACGTCTGCAACACTATTCCGGCCGTAAAGATCCGCTGAAACTGGTCGCACAGGACATTGCAAAAAAACACCAACTACTGTGCTTTGACGAACTGTTTGTAAAGGATATCGGTGATGCCATGCTGCTCGGCACGCTGTTTGAAAACCTGTTCAAACTACGCGTCACACTGGTCGCCACTAGCAATATTCCCGTGCAGGATTTATATCTCGACGGATTGCAACGTGATCGTTTTATACCCGCTATCAAAGCCATTGCTGAGCATACCAACAGCCTACACCTGGATGGCGAGAAAGATCACCGCCAACGTGCACTGCAATCTGCGCCGATCTATTTCAACGAGCTTCCGCACAGCCTGTTACAGAAACTTGATTTACCGCACCCTGCTGATAATCAATGCCCCATTGAAGTGTTGGGGCGCACGATTCCAACACAGGGCGTCAATGACTGCAGCCTGCACTGTTCTTTCAGTCAACTATGCGAAGGCAATCGCAGTCATCTGGATTATATTCATCTGGCCCAGCGTTATCGCAACGTACTATTAACGGATATTCCACCCTTGAGCGGTCAGACCTATGAGCGTATCAAAGCGCGTGGCACGGAAGAGGCTACCCTCACCGCCACCACAACCGGTGCCCGTGAGGTTATGCTAGGCAGAAAAGACGATGCCGTAAGGCGTTTTATCAGTCTGGTGGACGAATTTTATGAGCGGAAAGTTAACCTCTATCTGGTTAGCCAAATACCATTGGAATCGCTTTACACCGAAGGCAGCCTAACCTTTGAGTTTCAACGCACCCAAAGTCGCCTGACAGAAATGGCCTCACATGAATACCTGCAACTTGCCCATAAGCCCTAAAACAAAAATCAGACCATGACAGAAACCTCTATCAAAAATGTTGCGATCTTAATGGCAATGGAGGGCGAAGCCGCTCCCTTCCTGCAACACTTTGTCATCCCAGAAAAGCCCGACCTGTTAGCCAACAGGCTGCCCTTCCGTTGTTTTCAGAAACAAATCGGCAATCTGCAGGTAACACTGATTACCAGCGGCATGGATGCTAAGCGCGGCGTTGATAATATTGGCTGCGAACCTGCCACCCTGATGGCCTATGAAAGCATCAGCAAACTAAATCCGGATATAGTCATCAGTGCAGGCACGGCGGGCGGCTTTGCCAGCAAAGATGCATGCATTGGCACGGTCTACGCCAGTGAAAAACACTTCGTTTTTCATGACCGCATTGTGCCCATGCCAGGATTTGAAGAAGCGGCAGAGGGCTGTTACCTCGCCCTAAACGTTAATCAATTAGCCAGGGATTTGGGTTTAAAAACCGGGGTAATTTCATCCGGTTCTTCACTTGAAAAAAACCCTAAAGATCAACGCGTCATCGACAAATACAACGCCGTCGCCAAAGAAATGGAGGCCGCCGCTATCGCCTGGGTGGCCTCACTGCATCAAACGCCTTTTTTTGCCGTCAAATCGATTACCAACCTGGTTGATGAAGCCAACCAATCGGAAGACGAATTTATAAAAAACTTTGATTATTCAGTGACTGCTTTAAATTCAAAGCTCATCGACATTATCAATTACCTGCAAGGTAAGAAAATCAATGATCTTGGTGATGAGAACAGATAGTAAATAACTCTAGTCAAGCAGCAACACCTCGCACTACAACCCCGAAATATGGTTGAATAGCGCCTCTGACTCCACACTCTTTCCACTCGACCGGCCAAAACCTCCATGCCTCTGTTACGTCTCGATCAAATCAATGTCCACTTCGGCACCCACATCCTACTTGATAACGCCAGTCTGACGCTGCACAAGAACAATAAAATTGGCCTGTTGGGCCGTAACGGTGCGGGCAAATCCACCTTGATGAAAGTCATCGCAGGTATGGTTACACCTGACGGCGGTGAGCGCTGGTTGCGCCCCGGCATTGAAGTGGCCTGGCTGGACCAATCTCTGCCCGATGCCGATGAGCAAAGCGTTTATGACGTTGTCGCGGGTGGCCTGCATGAAATTGGCGAGTTGCTAAAACGTTATCACCATGCCATCAGCGATGTTGAAAACTTCGACATGGTTGAATTGGAGCGCGCACAGGAGCAACTGGAAGCCAAAGATGGCTGGAGCATGCAATTGCGTGTCGACACCGTGATTCAGCAACTGCAACTACCCGCTGATTCACTGATGAAAGAACTGTCCGGTGGCTGGCGTCGTCGTGTTGCTCTCGCGCGAGCATTGGTACGCGAACCGGATATTTTATTACTGGATGAGCCGACCAACCATTTGGATATTCCCGCCATTGAATGGCTCGAAGAACAGTTGCGCAATTACCGTGGCGCACTGGTGGTGATCACTCACGATCGCGCCTTCCTGCAAAAAATTGCCAACAACATCGTCGAGCTGGATCGTGGCCACCTGAGTCAACTCGAAGGCAGCTATCAGAACTTCCTCACCATGCGTGAACAACAACTGGCTGCCGAAGAACGCGCCAACGAACTGTTTGATAAAAAACTCGCCGAAGAGGAAGTCTGGATTCGCCAAGGCATCAAAGCTCGTCGTACCCGTAACGAAGGTCGTGTACGAGCGCTAAAATCCATGCGCGATGAACGCAGCCAGCGTCGTGAACGCACCGGCAAAGCCAGCATCAATCTGGACGGTGCTGAGAGCTCCGGTAAAATCGTCGCCGAGCTGGAAAACATCAGCTTCAGCTTCGAAGATAAATGCATTGTTGATAATTTCACCTGCAACATCATGCGTGGCGACCGCATTGGTTTTGTTGGCACCAACGGTGCGGGTAAATCTACACTGCTGAAAATCATTCTCGGTCAGCTTACACCGCAACAGGGTGAAGTTAAATTTGGCACCAAACTGGAAATCGCCTATTTTGACCAGTTGCGCCAACAACTTGAGCCTGAAAAAACACTGATTGAAAACATCTGCGGTGGTCGCGAATTTATCGAAATCGACGGCAAAAACCGCCATGCGATTGGTTATTTAGGCGATTTTCTGTTCAGCCCGGCACGCACCCGTACGCCTGTAAAAGCGCTGTCCGGTGGCGAACAAAACCGCGCTATTCTTGCCAAGCTGTTCAGCCAACCCGCTAACCTGCTGGTGCTCGATGAACCGACTAACGATCTGGATATCGAAACGCTAGAGCTGCTGGAAGAAATCCTGCTCAACTTCAAAGGTACGGTATTACTGGTCAGCCACGACCGGGACTTCATGGATCACGTAATCACCAACCTGCTGGTCCTTGAGGGTAACGGCAAAATCACTAATCACGTCGGCGGCTACAGCGACTGGATTGGCCGCGGTGGCAAACTGGACGGTCTGGATGAAATCCAGTCCACTACGTCAAACGCTCCCGAACCTGCCAAGCAAGAACCGGTTCAACAAACCGCTAACCAGCCCGCCAAGAAAAAGTTATCCTACAAGGACCAACTTGAGCTGGATAATCTGCCCGCGCAAATTGAAACACTGGAGCAACAGCAACAGGATTTGGAAAATCAAATCTCGCATGCTGATTTTTACAAAGGCAGCGCTGAACAAACACAAAGCGTTCTGGATTCACTGGAAAACATCCAGCAGCAACTGGAACATGTTTATGAACGTTGGGACGAGCTGGAAAATCAGTAATCGCCAATACGACAATAACGGCAGGCAAACATATGACCGCTGAAAACAAACCAAAACCCGGCGTCTACAAGCACTACAAGGGCAATCTCTACGAAGTTATCGCTGTTGCTCGTCACAGCGAAACGGAAGAAGAGCTGGTGGTCTACAAAGCTTTGTATGGAGACCGTGGCACCTGGCTTCGCCCGTTGGATATGTTCTGCGAAGAAGTAGAAATTGATGGCAAAGCCCTACCACGCTTTGAGTTCATTGAAGATAGCCCGGCTAATAACGACTAGCTCCTACCGGGCTATTTAAGCGCTAGCTACACGTCATGGCCACCCAAAAAAATAACAATAGTTTCCCTCTGCTTAAAGAATCGCTTGATGCACTGGCGGTTCAACAACTAGCCGACTGCTTACGTGATATTCATCCATCCTTTAACCACGTCGCCTTTAGCAAAACGGCCAATCACGGCCTGAAAGATCTAGAACTCAAGGCTCGCGTTTATCATTTAATTGATTCACTACATCAACACCTACCGCAGGATTTTGAACAGGCGGCACAGGTTTTATGTCAGGTAAAACAGCATCAACTTGCAGCAAAAGACCCTACTATCAGAGCTTTTACCGCTTGGCCGTTAATTGATTATGTTGCAATACACGGCTTACAGCACCCCGAAACGGCGCTTAAAACCCTTGCTCACCTTACTTCGTTATTCTCCGCTGAATTTGCGATTCGCCCCTTTATTGAACAGCACTACGAGCTGACGTTTGAGTATCTACACAACTGGTGTGAAAGCGAGGACCTCCATCAACGCCGCCTGGCATCCGAAGGCACCCGCCCACGCCTACCGTGGGGTCAGCAGTTACCGCAGTTTATTAATGATCCTCAACCAATTTTACCGTTATTGGAAAAACTAAAGGCCGACCCAGAAGATTATGTGCGCCGTTCGGTCGCTAACAACCTTAATGATATTTCCAAGGATCACCCTCACACGGTCCTGGATACTTGCCAACGCTGGCTAACGGAGTCAAGCAAGGAAACGCAGTGGATTGTGCGCCACGCCACACGCACGCTGGTTAAAAGGGATGTGCCGGAGGTTTTTGCCTTATTGGGTTACACAGCGAAGCCGCAACTGGAGATAGATCTCACGCTGGATAGCAATACACTAAAGCTGGGAGAGAATCTGAATTTTCAGATTCAATTGAAGTCGGTCGCACCACAGCCACAAAAACTGCTGATTGATTACGCTATTCACTTTATGAAAGCGAATGGCCAGCAGAGCGCTAAAGTCTTTAAATTGAAAACATTGGTGCTGGCTGAAGGGGAAACGTTAACGCTGAAAAAGGCACATCGCTTTGTACCGCTTTCGACACGTCGTTACTACCCCGGCGAACATAAAGTAGAAGTAAAAATTAACGGGCTGAGCTTTGCCGAGGCAACCTTTAACCTCGTTACGCCTGAATAGACTACAAAGCAGGCAATAACGCCTCAGGCAGCTCGTAGAGACGTTCGTCATTACTGATTGGGCAGACAAACGCAAGTGAGCTGGCAGCCAGCTGTAGATCCTGATCATCATCCTTCGCATCACCGTAAAGGCGATCACCAATAACCGGGAAACCGGCCCCAGCCAGATGGCAACGAATTTGATGCTTACGACCTGTTTCAATGGTCACTTCCAGCAGCGATCGATTCTTCTCAGCATCATAAGCAAGACAGCGTGCATGACTGATCGCGGCCTTGCCATCAACGTCAGCGGTAAAGGTTTGCTTCTTTGCCCAGGCACCAGTTTGTTCCGAGAACTGCCCGGCAACGATGACCTGATAGCGTTTATCAATTTTCCGTTCTTCAAATAATTTCGTTAAGGCGGTGGCCGTTTTTTTCGAGTGAGCCACCAGAATCAAACCCGTTGCGGCACGATCCAACCGGTGCACCAAAAAGGCCGGACGTTCAGGTTTTAGGTTTACTTCAACCCAGCGATACAGGGCACAGTGATCACCCCATTTAGAACCCTGAGAACGCATGCCGAAGGGTTTATACCAGACACTGTAGGCACCCTCATCAGCAATGAGCTGCGCTTCATACGGCACTTCGGCCAACACCTTTTCATCGTAATACAGGTGCAGTGTATCACCGACCTTCAAATTCTTAGGGACTCGCCGCGTACGGTAGGCTTGCTTGCCTTCACTGCGCCAAACAGCACCTTTGCTCATCGCCTGTTTGATTTTCTGCTTGGAAAGACCAGACTCGGCGGCCAACAGATCTAATGCAGATTGCGCACCCTCTGTCAGAGTGATGTGATATTCCATCGGGGAGGTAATCAAGCGTTACCCTTCACACGCATTTTGTTCTCAGCGGCAAAATTCAACATGCGTTGCAACGGTATCATGGCTTTTTTGCCCAGTTCAGGATCAACGAATACTTCATTGCTGCCCGTCTCCAGACATTCAACCAGATTTTCCAAGCCGTTCATTGCCATCCACGGGCAATGAGCACAGCTGACACAGGTTGCACCTTTACCAGCCGTCGGTGCGTCGATAAAGGTCTTGCTGGGGCACATCTGATGCATTTTGTAGAAGATGCCGCGATCGGTGGCAACAATAAACATCTTGTGAGGTAAATCCTGCGCCGCTTGAATCAGCTGTGAAGTGGAACCCACTGCATCGGCAATATCAATTACTGCCGCTGGCGATTCGGGGTGAACCAACACGCCCGCATCAGGATAGATTTCTTTCAGATCGTAGATGGCTTTAGATTTAAATTCTTCGTGCACGATGCAGGCGCTATCCCACAGCAACATGTCAGCGCCGGTTTCCTTTTGCACATAGGCACCCAGGTGTTTGTCCGGCGCCCAGATAATTTTATGGCCTTCAGCCTGTAGATGATCCACAACATCCACCGCGATACTTGAAGTCACCACCCAGTCTGCACGTGCTTTTACGGCGGCTGAGGTGTTGGCATAGACAACAACGGTGTGATCCGGATGCTCATCGCAAAAAGGTGCAAAGGTTTCAATCGGGCAACCCAAGTCCAGTGAACAGGTCGCCTCCAGCGTCGGCATCAATACGCGTTTTTCCGGCGTCAGGATTTTTGCCGTTTCACCCATAAACTTTACACCCGCAACCACCAGCGTAGTTGCCGGGTGCTGGTTACCAAAACGCGCCATTTCCAGTGAATCGGAAACGCAACCGCCCGTCTCTTCCGCCAATTCCTGCAACACAGGGTCGGTATAATAGTGCGCGACCAAGACCGCATCTTCCTGCTTCAGCAGACGTTTGATCTTGTCTTTATATTGTTGGCGCTCATCGCTGCCCATCGCTTTGGCTTCATTGACCAACGCCAGCTGAATTTGGGTGGCTAATTGTTCTGCAACTTCGGTAGACATAGGGCGATCACTTCTCAATTCAATATCGGAATAACGTGGGTGGCTAATACTATAAAAATGGGGGCAATGAGGGAAGTTTCAAGAATAAGCGCTGACGTTTCATTGGGCTGGATAAGAATTAAAAATAAACGCCAGAAACAAAAAAACCACCTGCCGGTGGTTTTAAAATGGTGGGCCGTGCTGGATTCGAACCAGCGACCAATTGGTTAAAAGCCAACTGCTCTACCAACTGAGCTAACGGCCCCCAGAAGATGGTGCGTATATTAATGGTTT
>Ga0105359_10005026_pt1 | contig 10407 bp, 10 predicted proteins | sample GOMGulsemesocosm_6_FD_83659 | JGI IMG/M metagenome (GOLD analysis project Ga0105359, IMG submission 83659) | Methane-oxidizing microbial communities from mesocosms in the Gulf of Mexico - GOM8C Gulf of Mexico | ecosystem: Environmental > Aquatic > Marine > Cold seeps | place: Gulf of Mexico... | reverse complement strand
TTAAGTAAAAAGTACAAATGTGATATTGGCTATGTGTGGGTTAGAGAGCAAACAGAATCAGCTGAGGCTTCACATTATCATTACGTAATATTTCTAAATGGCCATAAAACTTGGAAATCATTTGGCTTTGGAAAAATTATAGATTCTGTCTGTGATTCACTGAACCACTTTAGCCCTTATTACCCAAAGAACAATGGTTACATGATTAAGCGCGGCGATAGTAAATCAATTCAACGAGTTATTTATCGCCTAAGTTATTTAGCTAAAAATGAATCTAAAGGAAATCGTCCTCGTGAAGTAAGTGATTATGGAACGAGTAGGCTAAAAGGTTAAATGCTTTATTGCTCATTAATAATTCAAACAACTAACAGTTAAATAAAACTATAGGAAAACTAAAATGGCACGTATAAAACACCAATATTCAGTCACATTATCTGATGAAACAGCCGCTTTGTTAGAGCAACTAGGAAAAAGGATGGTAGATCCGTGGGACAGGTATTTAAATCGTTCAATTACAATCGAAGCGATTGCTTTATTAGCTAGTCAACTAAGTACTAGAGAGTTGCAAGCTTTTACATACAAACATGGAATCAAAGGTAGAGAGAAAATTTCACTATAGTCTTTTAACGCCAGTCGTCAGTTGCTTATTTACTCTTAATAAAACTGCGAATTTATAGCGAATAATTTATTATTTTCGCAGTTTATAAAAGTGCGAATTCGCACTTTTAATTCATACACCTCTTAGAGCGAAATATTTAACACCAATTAATCAACAACTTAAGCTCAGGCATTATTCAGCAAACAGTAATTGCTAAAAAGTAATGTTTTTCAATATGGTAAAAAAATCAATGTAATTACACTTAAAAATTTGCAATTTAAATTAATCATATTCAATCAATAAATAACCAAAGAAGTAGCAATTATAATGAATAAGTACAATGATATTAACGAACTGATCAATTTGCTTGAAATCAAGAAAGACAAAGTTATTGAAGACGCAAAGAAAGAAAGGTTAGAGTGTATTGCTAGAGTAGATGCATTGCGTATAGGAGCAAAAACATTCGAAGATGAAGTTATTTTAAAATACATCGAATTGAGGAATATTGCTGGTACGGTGAATCACTTTAAATCTTTAGGCGTAAAATCAAAGTCAGGCCGTGTTTACTCACCAACTGATGTCAGTAGCTTGATAAAGGAAGCCTGCAGCGAAGTAAACGAGGTATTATTGCGCATAGCTACGGATATTCTTAATGGTAATAAAGATGCCTTGAAGAAGAGAAGTCGTTATTTGTGATTTTGATACTCCGTGAAAGTCACATTATCAACTAGCAATCATATATATAACTTAATAAGGACATAATCTCCGCATGGATGCTTTAAAAACTAAATCAATTCCGCAAATTGAACAAGATGACACTGCACTAGATAACCTCCATGAAATACTGAAGCAAAGTGCTGACGGTAACAATAAAATCAGAATCAATGAGTTTAAGTCACCATCCTTTTACTTACCAGCTATCGGTAATACGAGTGAATTATTAGACTTTCCTTCAACCCAAAAACAATTACTAGATTTGTTTGAAACTGCTTACGAAACACCATTAAATATCTCGCGTACAAGCAAGTTTGAATTTTTTAATAAAGGTGTTGGACTTAGAACTGTTGGAAAAATAATAGGTTGGTTTAAAACTTTACCTTTACCGTTTGATCAGCTGGCTACAAAAAGGTTGATGGCAAAGGTTATCCGTAGCAATAAAGTTGGTTCTAACGCCGGCAATTGGTTTTCAGCAATAAAAAACTTTGAAGCAGGCTTTCAGAACACTAGTGAATCCAAAGAACATGAGCTTGGGCCATTATTCGATTTCATCTTGCATCGATGTAATACAGATATTAAATTTTTGACACTGATACGACAACAGATCAAAAAAGACAAAATAGACACCACTGATGTCGCTGGCGCTTGGAAGTTGCAGCAGCCTCTATGGTCAGATAACTCAAAAGTACCTGACAGCGCACTTCAAACATTTGAACAGCATGCTGAAAAATTAGCGGTTCAACCCAAGTCATTAACAAAACAACAAACTCTCGATATTGCCGAAAGCTATTGTCACCTATGTTTGGACTTCTATTTAGAAGCAATCACTCACTATGAAATAGGTTGTCGATTCTATTACGGCAAAGATCCTGAAAAACAGAAAAAGGAGTTAGGTATGATAACCAAAGCTATTCTTGCCTATGCCACTGACGATAATATAAAAACATGCTTCGATGGTATGTTAACAGAGCTAAAAGAGGTGACATCAGAGTTAGTCAATGAAACAAGTTATAGAAAATTAGCAAGTTTTATTGAAATAGATGAAGAGGAGCCTGGTGAGTCACTAGAAGACAAACAATATAAGCAGCTTAAAGATTGGAGAAATGGCCGCAACTTACCGAGTGGCAAAAAGCTAATTACCTTCCTTCAAAATTTAGATGAATACATAGATACAAATAGTGGTTTTGTTACCTTCCTCATGTGCCGTATAGCAATGGGAATGGATAAGTTAGTTAATGGAGTTTTAACCCAAAGTGCAGGGGATAATTGTAATTCCGATGATGTGGAGATCATCATTAAAAAAGTACTTGCTAGAATTCCTGAATACTACATGACTAACTTGAAAGGACAGCTTGATAAAAGAGAGTCAATTACATGAGTACTACCCATGTAGTTGATTGACCTTTGCTTATTCAACTTTAGGTTGGCAAGTTAATCATCATCTAATTGATCTTGCCAATCATCAGGTCTTTCGTCTTCCCCTCTACTCTGCCAATAAGCATCATTTTCAGGGTTAAGCTGATCTGCGCGATTGTCTATATCATGCTGACTCATAGTTATACTACTCCATTGTTTTTATTTTTAGCTGCTGCACTTAATGCTTTTGCCGCAAAGCTATTCTTAGCAATTTGTCCACCGTTAGCTTTAGCTGCTTGGCTTTGAATACGACGGGCTGCGTCGATTGTCATAGGGGTTTTCTTGATGCTCATATCCATAATCCTTTTAAATAAGTGATGATTAACAGAAGCCTCTGTTAACGAAATGAAGTATGCACTGGTAATTTTATGCTGTGGTGGGGGGGAAGTTGTCCAAAAGCAATTTTTAGAGAAAAAAGGTTTGATATGCGGGAATACATACTCATACAGAAGTAGCTTCGAGTCCAATAATCATCTAGAAAAGGTCATTAATTGATTAGATACCTCACCACTATAACTTGACAAAACTTGACGACCATCGAAAATAATATATACTTCACGCCATGAAAAAAAGATTGAATATTCAGAACGCCTCTAAGGCAATGCAAGATGCTGGTTTAACACAAACTGCGGTTGCTGAGCAGTTAAGTGTATCTAAGGAAGCCGTATCTCAGTGGTTGAAGGAAAAATCCTTTCCACGTCCTAATAAACTTCTACAATTTGCAAAACTATTACAGTTAGGTTTTGGTGAGCTTGTTATCAATGAAGAGCCAAATGCTCCCGTTATAGCTTTTAGAAAAAAAGCTGGCGCTAAAACTAAAAACCATCATGTTGAAAAAGCTCAAGAGACTGGTCGTTTTCTTCGTCACTTAGTACCGTATCTACCATTTGATACTCTTGAGATGCCACCTATATTGAAGTCACCTAACTGTGATTATGAATATTTGTGTCAAGTAGCCTCTAAAGTAAGAAAAGAAATTAACTTAAACGAAACTGAGACGGTTGATTTTACCCACTTAATACGTCGTTTTAGTGAGCTGCAAGCCGTAGTTGTTCCAGTTTTATGGGGAACAAAAAATAGACATGAAAACGCTATCCATATTCATTTACCTGATTCGAAAACAACATGGGTATATTTAAACCTTGATGTTAATATTCACGACTTTAAGTTTTGGATGGCACATGAATTAGGGCACTGTTTATCTCCTTCTCTTTCAGGCAATGAAGCTGAAGACTTTGCGGATGATTTTGCAGGCGCATTATTGTTCCCCAAAATACTTGCTGAACAAGCTCTGCAGGATATTAAGAGTAAACGGACTAGTGCCGCTAAAATAAACAAAGTTATTGAAATAGCTAACAAACAAGTTATCTCTCCTATTACTGTTCTAGGGCAAGTAAATAAGTATGCTAAGCATGTAGGCTTACCTGAAATCAAACTAAGCAATGCATTCTTTGGTGCCGTAACCAACTTTAATAAAAAGTTTGATAATTTAAGCGAAGCGCTACTGGGTGAAACAAAAGAGCTTGATGCTAGAGAGTTTATAAAGAAAACTGAATCTAGCTTCGAGACTCCATTTTACGACTTATTAAGAAGGTACCTTAAAGAAAACAATAAAGGTGCTGGTTTTGTTCAAGTAGTAACAGATATGCCCTTATTAGATGCTCAAAGTATCCATTCTGAGTTGACTTAATGCCCCAGTCTAAAATTTTAGTTGATACCAATTCATACCTTAGACTGGCGCAAACAATCAGGCCATTGCTATTTGTACCCTTTGGTGACGGTGAATATTGCCTTTATATATTGCCTGAGCTTAATGATGAGTTATCTAATAGACGCTTAAAATCAAAGTTTCCCTGGGTGGATGAAGACGAACATACAGAAAATCGTAAACACTTTCCAAATATAGGTCGAAAGCAAAAAAAGTCGATTGAAGATAATTTTGAATTTATCTGGGATTATGTGCAAACAGAACTACCAGGCCCATCAAGAGTAGATGCGTTATATATTGCATATGCTCTCGAATTAGGGATTCCTGTAGTTACTGACGATAAAGATATGACGGAACTTGCTGTAGCATTTGAAGCCCAAGTAATGCCAACGTTAGAACTAATGAAGATAATGCATGATAGCAATCACACAGATCTTAAAACTATCAAAGGAATTGTTGATTATTGGCGAGCTATTGGTGACTGCCCCGCTAACTTACATCGCGACCTAAAACGCTTCTTTCCTGATTTATAGTCTAAATATTTTTATTAATACTTCCTTTTTATTGACCTTGTAAACCTAAAGAGTAAACTGAATCTCTTGTACTTCTTCGACAAGAGTGAACTTTTCTCTCATGACAGATTCTATTCTGACAATTAAAGAAGTGGCCGAGTATTTAAAGGTCAATGAAAGAACCATATACCGTCTTGCGGCAAGTGGTGAAATACCAGCATTCAAAGTGGGTAATTCCTGGCGCTTTAAACAAAGTGAACTGGAATCTTGGATCACTACCCAGCAATCAACTTCTCCCGATACAAATAAAACATAATAAGCGTTTATTATAGGAACAATAATGGCACAACTTGAAAACATTGAAGCAATTGAAAAACGCTTATGGAAAGCTGCAGATACTTTAAGAGGTAACTCTGAGTTAGCGAGCAATGAATATTTTTTACCTGTTATGGGGCTTATCTTCCTACGTCATGCTTATAGCAGGTTCTTAGATGTTAAAGACGATATTGTTGCGAATCTGCCTAGTCGTGGTGGTCGTACTCGTGAGTTAACCAAAGAAGATTTCTCTAAAAAAAGTGCAATATTCTTAAAGGAAGAAGCGCAGTTTGATTACCTTATAACACTTACCGACGCTGATAATCGAGCTGAAGCAATTATTAATGCAATGGACTCGATTGAAGCTGATTACAGCAATTTACGTAACCAGTTACCGAAGCAAGAATACAATAATATACCTAATGACGTACTTGGTACCTTACTTCGACACCTAAATCCTGAAGAGCTGAGGAAAGCAAGTGGGGATATTTTTGGTCGGATTTATGAGTACTTCCTTACCGAATTTGCTGGACAAGGTGCACATGATGGCGGTGAATTCTTTACACCAGTTTCATTAGTACAGCTACTGGTAAATGTTATAGAGCCCGATCACGGCAATATTTTTGACCCTGCGTGTGGTTCGGGTGGTATGTTTGTGCAAAGTGCGCACTTTATGGAGCGCCATCAACAAAACCCCACTGAACTAACTTTTTATGGCCATGAAAAAAACCGAGTCACTACTCGTTTAGCCAAAATGAATTTAGCGGTACACGGTTTAGAGGGCAATGTTGAAGGCGGCGAATCTGCTATTACTTACTACAACGACCCTCATGAAGGTTTATTTGGTAATGTCGACTACGTGATGGCTAACCCGCCATTCAACGTTGATGAAGTCGATGCTGACAAAATTAAATCTGATACTAAAGGTGAACGAAAGCGTCTGCCTTTTGGCTTACCAGGCGTAAATAAAAACAAAAAAGTATCTAATGCTAACTACCTTTGGATTCAATATTTCTATAGCTACCTAAACGATACTGGCCGCGCTGGATTTGTTATGTCGTCTCAAACATCGAGTGCAGGAAGAGATGAAGCCAAACTACGTGGTAAGCTAGTAGAAACAGGTGATGTCGATATTATGATCGATATTCGGGGCAATTTCTTTTACACCCGTGCAGTACCCTGTCAACTTTGGTTTTTAAATAAGAATAAACCGGCACATCACCATGATAAAGTTTTGATGATTGATGCACGAAATGTGTACCGAAAAGTTACTCGTAAAATTTATGATTTCACTCCTGAACAACAATTAAACTTAACGGCGATTGTTTGGCTATATAGAGGCGAGCAAGATAAATTTATTGAACTACTGCAACACTATGTCGACCGCTGTATTTTACTGGCACGTCATTGCACTGAATCTGAAGAACTTTCATGCCGTCCAGTCCCAGATTTTATAATGCAACTAAACACACTAAACAAAGCCTTTAAACCATTCATTAACAAGCTAGAAGCTGATGGTGTATCGATTAAGCCATTTATAAACTTCACTTCGATACTAGAAGTCGTTGTTAATGGTTGGGCTATGTTTGAAGTTGAAACTTTAAATGCACTCAAAGTTTGGAATCAATTTGAATATAACAACGCTGAATCTCTATATGCAATTGTAGAAGTGGATGGAGTCATTAAGCAAATTTCAGAACAAAGTCGTAGCTTAATCAAAGAAATAGATCTGGCTTATAAGCTTGCGACTAGTGTTATTGAATTTGCTGAGTCGAATAATGCGAAAAATAGTGATTTATGGGATAACGCTAATTTTAATACACGAGGACGTAAAAATCTTAGTAAAATTGCTGAGGAAGCTAGAAAAATAGCGGTCGAACAGCTAAAACAAGTTCGGTATTTCTATAAGCAAGCCCATTGGTTACTTAGCCGATTTCCTGATGGTAAGTTACGTGATGTTGAAGGTTTGGTCAAACTTGTAAGTATTAGTGAAATTGAAGCAGCAGATTGGAGTCTAACCCCTGGTCGTTATGTAGGGGTAGCACCTGAAGAGGTAGATGAAGATTTTGACTTTGAAGAAACCTTGCGCGATATCCATATTGAATTGCAAGAATTAAATACTGAATCAGTAGCTCTAGCTAGTAAAATTGTTCGAAATTTTGAGGAGTTGGGCGTATGAATTGGAAGAAGGTTCCTTTCGAATCGCTTTACTCAATTCCCTCAAAAAATGGACTCACAAGACCCTCGAGAGTGAGAGGTAGTGGTTACAAGATGATTAATATGGGGGAGTTATTCTCCCATGATCGAATTGGCGCAATTGATATGGAACTTGTGCCAATGAATGACAGAGAATTAGAAAATATGCAGGTTGAACAAGGAGACCTTTTGTTTGCACGTCAATCATTAGTTCTATCTGGAGCAGGTAAGTGTTCAATTGTTAAAGTTGTAAATGAAGAAACAACGTTTGAATCACATATTATCCGTGTTCGATTAAAAAAAGAAATCGCCAATCCAGCATTCTACTTTTATTACTTTAAATTCTCACAATGTGGTATCAAGTCAATCGTGACTCAAGGTGTTCAAGCAGGGATAAGAGGCAATGACTTAAAAAAACTTCCTGTTGCTTTACCTGCTATGAAAGAGCAGGAAAGAATTGCAAACATATTAACTCAATATGATGACCTAATCGAAAACAATTGCCGCCGCATAAAGTTAGTGGAAGAATCTGCTAAGTTACTTTTCCAAGAATGGTTTGTTCATTTACGCTTTCCTGGTTATGAACAAATAACTCTTAATGATGGTGTACCAGAGGGATGGTTTAGAAGGACTATAGCTGAGTGTTGTGAAAAGCCAACTTATGGCTATACAGCAAGTGCAAATCAAGATGCAAATGGTCCAAAATTCCTTAGGATAACTGATATTGTTCCGAGTACATTAGATTGGTCGTCAGTGCCATATTGCCCTGCAGATGATGCGACTATAAAAAAATACCTCTTAGAAGAAGGAGATATTGTGGCTGCCAGAACAGGTGCAACAGTTGGGTACGCCAAAAGAATACCAAAGCTCACGGAGCCAGTTGTTTATGCATCTTATTTGGTTAAATTTAAACCTAAAAAAGATCTGATTGATGATTTTTTACTAGGTGTATTTATGGAGTCAGAACAATATAGGGATTTCGTTCGTGCTAACGCTGGAGGAGCTGCTCAACCCAACGCGAATGCAAAAATTCTTGGTGCTGCAACATTATTAGTGCCAACAGAACTTTTACAAAAAGAGTTTAGATCTAATGTGGCACCACTATTTGAACAGAAATGTTTACTAGAAAAACAAAATATTTCAATGACTCAAGCTCGAAATTTATTGATACCTAAACTAATGAGCGGTGAAATTACCGTGTAACCTTCAAAGGATTGAAAAATGGATAAAGCACAAGCAGAACAACTTTTAAAAACCGCATTGGCAGATACCACAGTAACGTTTCGTGATGGGCAGTGGGAAGCGATTGATGCGATTGTGAATCAAAATCAAAAATTGCTGGTTGTGCAACGTACTGGCTGGGGTAAAAGCTCAGTTTATTTTATCAGTACCAAAATATTCCGTGATAGAAATATGGGTCCAACCATAATTGTCTCTCCATTGCTGGCGTTAATGCGCAACCAAATTGATTCTGCCAGGCGTTTGGGAATAAATGCAGTAACTATCAATTCATCGAATACTGAAGAGTGGCAAGAAGTCACTCAAAATATTTTAAATGATAATGTCGATTGCTTGTTAATTTCACCAGAAAAATTAGCTAATGACAGCTTTATCGAAACGGTATTACAGCCAATATCTGATCGAGTAGCATTAATGGTAATTGATGAGGCTCACTGTATTTCTGATTGGGGGCATGATTTCCGCCCTGATTATCGTCGTATCGTAAACATCATTAGTAATCTCCCCGCTAATACACCCGTATTAGGCACTACTGCAACAGCTAATAATAGAGTTGTTGAAGATATTCAAACTCAGTTAGGTGATATTCAAATTCAGCGAGGTCCTCTCATCAGAGATAGTTTGGGGCTACAAACTAATATATTGCCAGATCAAGCATCACGCTTAGCATGGCTTGCTCAATCAATTCCTCAAATTCAAGAAACAGGTATTGTTTATGCTCTAACTACACGTGACGCTGATCAGGTAGCGGCTTGGTTAAGACAAAATAACATTAATGCCTTATCTTACCATGGCAAAGTAACACATCCTGATTTCACGTTTGATAATGGTGCTAGAGACAGTAATGCTTACAGACAGTATTTAGAAGAAATGCTGCTTAGAAATGACTTGGATGTGTTAGTTGCAACTACTGCGTTAGGTATGGGATACGATAAACCCGATTTGGGTTTTGTGTTCCATTACCAAGCACCAGGTTCTATAGTTTCATACTATCAACAAGTTGGCCGTGCAGGTCGTGGTATTGATAACGCTGTTGGTGTTTTGTTATCAGGTAGAGAAGATCAGGATATTCATGACTTTTTTAGAGGAACTGCATTTCCCGCTGAGTACCAGGTGAATGAAATTTTAGATGTACTTGCTGGTTGCGATGGCTTGTCAGTGCCTAGATTAGAAGAGCAAACTAACTTAAGCAAAGGACAGATTGAGAAGGTATTAAAATTACTTCGAGTAGAAAACCCTGCGCCAGTTATCAAAGTGGGATCTCAATGGCGAAGAACGGCTGTTCTATACGTTATGGATAGGGAGCGTATTGCTCACTTAACACAGCAAAGAGAGCAAGAATGGCAAGAAATTAAAAATTATATGGAAGAGCCAAATTGCTTGATGAGTTTTCTTAGGGACGCTTTAGATGACGATGATCTAACTCCTTGTGGTAAATGTGAAAACTGTTTAAATGAAGAGCTTATTTCATCAGTAGTTGATAGCAGGCTTGTTCATCAGGCTGCTATTTTCTTAAAGCATGCTGAAAGGATAATAAAACCACGTATTCAAGTAGCTAGTAATGCTTTTGTTGAGTACGGCTTCAGAGGTAACTTACCTGAAGCAATAAGAGCTCAACCAGGTAGAGTGCTTTCTCGTTGGGGTGATGCTGGTTGGGGGAAAATGGTTGCCGATAATAAGCATGACAATCATTTCTCTGATGAACT
>Ga0105359_10005025_pt1 | contig 10407 bp, 9 predicted proteins | sample GOMGulsemesocosm_6_FD_83659 | JGI IMG/M metagenome (GOLD analysis project Ga0105359, IMG submission 83659) | Methane-oxidizing microbial communities from mesocosms in the Gulf of Mexico - GOM8C Gulf of Mexico | ecosystem: Environmental > Aquatic > Marine > Cold seeps | place: Gulf of Mexico... | reverse complement strand
TGGTAGCAATGCTACTGGATACGTTATTTTAGATGGACACCATTATAAAAATCTATCGGCAGGAAGTCATACATATGAAATCATTGGAAGAGTGTATGGGAAGTCTTTTGGTTTCGAAGCTAATTTTGGTGGAACTAGCACTTTTAATACTTTACAAATAATCGAATTTTGATACATCTCAGTTGGATACAGGTAAAAATGAACCTAGCAATTTCTTAGTATTTTAGGTCTCTTTAAATTTATTTGAATAAAAAACAAAGAGGGGTTATTTACTTCATAATTCATTAATTTTACATGCTTTTTTAGTTCACCTCCTAAAAAATATATTTAACTATAAAGCTGTTCTGTACTTTCAATAAAAAAATGGACAAATAGTTAAGCAACTATACTGCTATATTTTAATTATTAGTTTTTATTTCAAATTCTTGTATTGATTTATTCCTCAAAAAAGAATGTATTCTTCTAGCATTATACCATGTTTTTATCCATTAAAAGACAGATAATTCAGCTTCAAACCTTTTTTGGTGTCAACATAAGTGATCTCAGCCTCCATACTTGATTATTTCGATGTATACCAAGCCTTGATCAAGCATTAGGGCTACTGGATAGTTATGCTTAGAATCTGTTATAGTTTTAAATTTACGAGTCCTTCTAACAAATAAATTACTACTCTCATTATTCTGGCTACTTTTGCATAGAAGCATAACATCCGTATTTTTATAATTCTGTTTTCATCCTTGACTCCCCATAACTCTCAGAGTAATATTAAAAATATGGGGTATGAAAAATTAATATAATTTCATTTTCTAACCAACGTTTTGATAGACCAAACTTCAACCAAATATAATATTCCCTTTTACTTATATTTAATGTCCTGCACTTCTTCTCTACTGGATATTCAAATTTGTGGTGTTTTACGAGCCTAAATTTCTCTTGAAGAAGATACTCACCGTCTTTTTTAATATCTCTTTTCTAAAGCAACATCATTTTAATTTATTTATAAGTTCGGCTATTTCTCTTTACCTATCTATTAATTTAACTTTACCAAGACCTGTGAAGCAATTTTTATCATAAGCACTACATTCTTTTCGCCAACGGTGAAATACTGAGAAAAAACACCTGTCTTATGACTTACTTGTCCTACACCACTCTTAGCACGATTTAATTCTACAGCTTTTTGCTTAAATACAGCTGTGTGATTTTTACAGGTTCTTGACATTCTTCAAATTTAATTATTAAAGTAATCTCTTAATTCAGTGTCCAGTCAAATACAGCATTTCTGAGACTGAATTGGTCGTGTCTTGGTAGAAAAGTTATACATTGATAATATTTGACGCTGTTAAGGAAGGTGTGAGTTTATGACAAAAACAAAGCAAAGCTTTAAGAAAAATGTTGCTTTATAGTTTAATTATTACCTCCTTAATTATAAAACCTATTGGACTGGCAGGTTTTTATTCTTTAACAACTCTTTTAATTCCTACATTATTATTAGAATAAACTTTAATAAAATAAATCCCTTTGTTTAAGTGTGAAATATCAATTCTATCCATATTTTCAGATATACTTAATAGTTGTTTTCCAAGTACAGAATATATTTCTACTGTATTAATAGGAGATTTACTATTGATGTTAATTAAATCATTCACTGGGTTTGGATATACTTTAAAATCTAACTTTGATTCATCCGCTATTGATAAAGGAGCATACGTTAACGACTTGGTGACTTCATCCCAGCTTTTTATATTGTTTTCTATATATAATTTCACATCATAAGTACCACTAGTAGCATATACATGAGTTGGGCTTTGTAACGTACTTGTATTTCCATCTCCAAAATCCCAAAGCCAAGATACAGCACCAGTACTATTATCAACAAAATCAACTGATAAGCCCGATGAACTATCCGTAAAGTCAACATCTGGTTTATGCTGTTTCCAAAGAAAATCTACACTTCTATCAAAAATCTCATCCCAATATGTATTTGGGGAAGTAAGCCAAGTTCCATTTGATGCTCCATAAAATTCATGGTCTTCACCATCTACAAAATAAGTACACTTGTTGGTAAAACCTAAAACATCTAATTTATCATTTACTTTTTTACTCCCCGATACAACAGGTAATGCTGGATAACCGAAAGGGTGTCCGATATCATAAGGAACTGTTCCATCTACTATTCCATGAGCCATGAATAATGGTGTTGTATCAGTTACTGTAATTAAATCTGGTGATTGTATTGCACCCCAAAGAGAAATAACTGCATCTGGTTTTCCTTCAAAAGCTAAATTACCTCCAATATCCACCGAGCCTAAATCTGGGGCCGAATAAGGTATGAATAAACTGGTGTAGCTTGAAGCATTTGCTTCTGTAGGTTTTTCAGTATCATTCATATAAATTGCATGTAAAGCAATAAAAGCCCCTGCACTACTTCCCGCAAAATACACCTTATTTGGGTCTATTCCATAAGTACTAGCATTAGCCCTTAAAAAACGAACAGATGACCTACCGTCTTGTAGCCCTCTATAGACTGCTCTAGCTCCATGTAATGGAACATTTTCATCTGCTAAAAACATTCCTTTTCTATAATCTATTGTTGCAGTGACATATCCCTTTTTAGCTAAAAAAGTACAAAAATCAACTATGTCATCATGATTTCTATTGCCATTTATAAATCCGCCAGCATGCGCAAATATAATAGCTGGTCTACTCATTTCAGTATCTCCTTCTGGTGTGTATATGTCCATCACTAAATCTCCATTTGTAGTACTACTCTCGTTAAAACTTGTGATAGTATTAATGAATGGTGCACTTCCATAAACTACATCTGATGTTTTTATGACTGTAGGAAAAAGTGTATTTGTATATCTGTAATCTTGTGAAAATATTATCGAGCTAAATATTAAAAAGATTAATAATAGTTTTTTTTTCATAGCCTAAATTATTAGTTAGTTAAAACACATTCTTTGAATAATCACCAAACACTATGCGTGCATAACAATAAATTACTTAATAATAAGAAAAGTTTTTGTTATTTAATCTAATTTTTTAACAAAACCTTTAAAAAGTATATTTTAACGACATATTACATTTATATGTTGTTAGAATTCATCTAGGTATTTAATTTTAGGCTTATTCTTTTTGTATAAAACATACATTACGCTAATTTTTTATTAAATGATTGGTAGTGTGATTTTAGTTGACACAGTGAAGGGCAATATGAGGTTTTATACAATAAACAAGACAGAGTTTGAGTTCTCTGCCTTGCTTTAACTTAACTTACTTAAAAACTAATTAAATATTATAAAACGACCACAAAGTACTGATGTTTAATGAAATATACAAACTATGACAACAACGTATGATAATCCTAGTCTGGATATTGTTTTTACTAGCTTACTTAAATTTAATTAGGTAAACCGACATTGAGAAAGGCATGAGGTTACAACTTATTGAATAACCTTTATGTTGATTTATAGAGCAAAGTTTCTACCGAGTATTAGCTTTTTACCTTCACCATCTTTATCTAATCTATCTAGTGGGTAAATACAAACATTCTTAATTTCCTTAACTGAAAATTTAACTGTCACATAAATATTATCACCTTCTTTATAGTTAGGGTTCAATTGTTTTATTACAGATGGAGCAAGATAGTTTTTGGTTTCTGCTACATCAAGTTCAGCATGTACTTTAAAATTTTTATCCATAAAAATTAGTTCAGTTTTGAATTCCATAGCATTTAATAGTATAAATAATATTACAAATCACGGAACATTAAGGTAGTTAATTTTAATCAATTATGCAATAGCTCTTTTGGTTGCTTTTTCTGAATCCAAACTCGTAAACACACTCCAATAGCAATTAGATTAAATACTTTCGTTAAAACTGATAGAAACGATTGATAATTATATCACATATGACAATACGGCAACTAGAGAAGCATTTATTCATTTGTCCAGTCAGTTATTATGTGATGATGCAAAAATTGCTGGGAAAATTCCCCTTAACGAACAATGAACAGTAAAATATGTTTTATTGCATCTAAAAAACAAACAATCAATATCTATAAAAATAACATTCATTTTAAAATCATTAATTGGAGTATTCCTCATCTTTCTGCCATACGGTAGTTTTTAACCAAAAGTTATAAACTATCAAGAATTCACAAACGATGACTTTAGCAATTAATTATTGAAACTGGTCACAGCTCAGTATTATCTCTTAGATAGAAATTAGAAAAACAGTAAAAAAAGATCCCATATTATAGAGCTTGAAATTCATTCAAATGGAACATTTATTTATAATAACAAGCATAGAGAACGAGTAAAAGGAAAGTGAAATATCGTACAATCAAGTAGTATCTCTGACGGATGTACTAATCGGTGAATCAAAGCGTTACCTTAATTAAAGGTTTGAAAATGGTAAAGAAAGAAATCCAGTACATTTTTTTGATAAAAAAAAGGGGATTTAGTATTTTTTGATTGCAATGAAAGTACTGATTGGATGATGTTAATATAGGCAATATAGTTATTTGAAAAACCGGCTTAAGTGGAACCACTCATCCCTAATTTAAAATAAGTAGTGTAAATGAAGTGGTAAAAATAGATTCATTTGTGGTTTAAAAATAGTTTTTTCTTAACATCTTCCTCATTGACACTCCTTTTAAATTAATTCTGTGTGCTGAGTGAACTAATCTGCCTAAAATAGCACCTACATAGTTTACTCTCCTATTATTTGATGCCAGATACCTGTTAGTAATTGTGAAACTACTATAGTTGCATGTTTTCCATGCCTATCTTCAATTACTTCCATTAAAATGTTTCTGTTTACACTATCTAATGCTCTAAGTCCAAAATCATCTAAGATTAATAAATCTTGTTTTTCAATTCGGATAATCTATTTAAGATATGAGCTATCAGCCTTGCATGCTTTTAATTTAGCAAATAGCCTGTATATGCTGAAATACATTACTTTATATCCTATCGCGGAAGCGATATAACTTTTCCTACTCTAGTACTACCAGTTATAAGAATACTTCTGAAAAAAAATAGCTTAATTGTATAAAAAAAGGATAAACAGAGAACACTCTTGCCTATCCTTTTTATCCCCAAAAAAACTTACTTACACAAATATACGTATTTTAACTTTACTTACAACACATAATCGTCTTATTTACAGATAAATACAGACTGAAAACTAACTATAATTAATGATGGAAATTCGTTTTGTAACTACCTAATGCTAATAATATTGATAATCAACGTAATCAAGTAATTTAGAAAATTATAAATCACACCCCAGTAGTAACTAGATTAAATACTACTATAAAACTAAAAGAAACTATTCAAAACTTCATAGTGTATGACAAAACGGTAAATTAAGAATACGCTTAAAGTGTACTAATCTCAATTACTATGTGATGACATTAAATTCGTTGAGAAGTAATGTTTTTTTTGGATAACTTTTAGAATTTTTATTAATTGTAAAATATTAGTTATTCAGGTAAACGAGTTCTTACATAAGTTTTATTTATTCATTTTGCTATTGTGGTGATATAGAATTCAAATATAAAATAGTAATTAAAAATGGAAATACCCTTTACCTCTTGAATACATAGCATTTACTTTATCTCATTAAAATTGAATGACGGATAACAAACAGTATTTAGCCGCTAGTTAACAACTAGCCACGAATGAGTAAAACTCTACTTTTTTTTCCAGTTTATTCCTAATCAATAGGCACTTTACCTCCATTTAATATTCTTTTATAATCAATAGAATACAAAAAGTTTTCAACCTCATAATCCATTGATATTATAGTGACAACTATTTTAAATTTTGCAATAAATAGAAAATTGTACAATTTTTAGACCTCTCATATAATAGGGGGGGGGGGTACTAATCAGAAACCCTATAAATAAGGGGATTGTTTGGAGTCTTACAAAAATTGAGGCTAAAAAAATGTAACGGTGTACAATTGGATACCAACTTTAGCAAAAATCACTTCTACTTTTATTAAAATTTGACCGTTTTTGTACACATTTAATTAATAGGGGGGATAAATTGGAAGTTAGATCATTACTGGTTTTTAACAGAAAACTAAGAAAAAGAGGTCTTCAAAATTGTAAAAGTGTACAATTACATACCTTCTTTTTTAGGCTAAAACTTCTTAACTTTGATGTAGTCATCTTCGAGAAACTAATTAAAAGCAAAATGGCTGAGAATTTAAAAACAAAAGAAACTACTTTTTATTGCTTAACTCTCAAAGCTTGTCTAAAAATCCTAAAGCAATAGAAGCTTAATACATGAACTGCTTAAAGCATTTGTACCTCCACTCAACATTTGCCTAAGCTAATTAAACTGCATACAAGATTTCCTTTAAGCATGTGATGCTTTCTTTAAATTTAAAATACTTAAGTAAATGATACTTGGATCTTCATTTGCTTAATGCTAAAAGTACTTGCAATACAGAATCTTAAAATAATAAAAGATGAAATTAACAATTAATAGAAACACAACACAAAATGGTTTGGAATTAAATTTTAGTAATTTCCCAGATCGAGATTTAAAACGATTATTAAAAGACTTTCGATTTCAATTTTCGAAAATGAAAGGACATTGGTATACGTCTTTTTCAAAACAAGCTTTAGCCTTTGCACAAAGTTTGAAAGAAGTATTAGAAAACAATCGGGAGCTTAATAACATGTGTTACCTTCCAAAATATGAAGCGACACTAGAAAACCTTGAAAACAAAAACTATACGTTTGTTGTTATTGTTAGAAAACAGGAAAATGAAACAATAACCGAACAATGGTTGGTTTTTGATCCTTTTGAAAAAGCAACACGAAGAATTGTATGGCAATATTTAAATAACAAATATAATGGCAATTACGAACGCTTGAGTTTGTATCCTCGAAATTATATACATGAAGCTAGAAACTTATTTAAAGCTGGTCGAATATTAACAAGTCGAATTTATAATGAGTCTGTAAAACCTGACTTGATAAATTATAAGGAATCAAATATTACAAAAGAAATTTTGTTTGATAGTTTAAAAACAACTTACAGCATTGCAAAAATAGATGACTTTATTTTGCGATACTTATGGGATGAATTTATGGTAGGCTCAGATTTTATAGATGATTCCTTTAGAATTTTAATTTCACACTCTCAAGACGGGATAATACTTAAAAAGTATAAAAACTTGCTCGATTGTGCTACTTACGATAATATTCATTGTGAATTTATAGCCTTTGAACCCGATAAAAGTTTATATCTATCTGCTATGAATAGTTTTCCTGATATTGCGTTTTATAACGATGATTTGAATGGTTTATTAGACATAACAACAGAAGAATATCCTTTAGATAAAGAATTTGATGCTATTATTAATACTGTCCCATATGGTAAAATGGAATCTAAAGAATACTCTGTAAGAGGGCATTCTGATTATTTTAAAATTAGCAACTATTATCAATATTATATTCTTGTGTTTTTGAATATGTTAAAACCACATGGAAAAATGTATTTAGTACTTCCTAAAAAAATAACATCATCACAAGCGTTTCAAGAATTTAGAAAAATAGTCTCTTTAAGAGCAAAAATAAGTATTAAACATCGTTTTAATATCGATGATGTTTCAAATGGAGAAGCATTAGATATTTTAATTTTTGATAAAGAAGAATGGCTTTGACTATGTTAAAAACATGTAACTATTTTTAAGTTACGAACAAGTAACCTATATTTAGAGTGTTAAACCATCATTTTATGCTAAAATCATTACAAAAAGAACTTCAGCCGGAAAATATTGATGAACTTCATCTAATCTTAAATGATAAAATTGCCCCTGTTAAAGTAATGGGGATATCAAAAAGGTTAGTAAGTCATTGGCTAGATGAGGGGGTAATTACAGATGACAGAAAAGGAGACACAACACATAGGTACTTTTCGTATATGGAAATGTTTTGGGTAGCCATTATTATTGAGCTAAGACGTTTTTCTTATCCCATGAAAAAAATAAAAACGATTAAATTGTATCTAGAAGAAGAAATAAAACTTGAAAATACTGATCAAAAATATGCCCGATTAGAAATAACTGTTTTAGAGATGCTCTTAGACGAATCACCATTATTTCTAACTATTAACAATGAAGCTTTATCCTGTATTTGCAATGATTTTGAATATGAAAGAATGGTTAGAGATCAAGAATATGATACTCATATAATTATCCCACTTCATCAAATTTTAAAAAAGTATGTTAAAGATATTCGTTTCAATACCATTTTTATGGAGTATATGAATTTAACACAAGAAGAAGATATGGTTCTTGAAGCTATCCAAAACAAAGCTTTTGAAAGTATTACAGTTATTAAAAAAGATCATACAATCGATAGAATTGAAAGCACACAAAAAATAATAGCTGATAAAAGAATTATTGATATTCTTAAAGAGCAAGATTATCAAGATATAGAGATTAAACAGCAAAATGGAAAAGTCATTCACATCAAGCGAACTGTTAAACAAAAAATGAAGAGAAATAAAAAGTAAGAATTACTAAAAGCTATGATAGAATGTCAAGCAAGTTTCAAAAGGATGCATTTATCAAAAATATTGAAAATGCATTAAGAATAACGAAACATGTTAAGTTTAAAAAAATGTAAAGCAATATTAGAAAATAAAAAAAATAAAATTTATACCGAAAAAGAAGTGGAGCTAATTAGAGCGTTTTTATATAAAATCGCAAAGATTGATTATCAGATTTATAAGAAGAGAGCACATGAAAAAAGCAATAATTTACACTAGAGTATCTACGGATGATCAAGCAGATCATGGATATAGTTTACCACATCAAGAAGAGGTGATTAGAAGGTATTGTACCATTAAGAAAATTGATGTGGTAAAACATTTTCAAGAAGATTATTCTGCAAAAAACTTTGAAAATCGGCCTGATTGGAAGAAGTTGTATTCGTTTGTGAAAGCCAATAAAAAAGAGATTGATGTCATTTTATTTACCAAATGGGATCGGTTTTCTAGAAATGTGGCTGCTGCTTATCAAGTTATAGATAAACTAAAAGCTATTGAAGTTACAGTAAATGCCATTGAACAACCTCTAGATATGTCAGTTCCTGATAGTAAAATTATGTTAGCCGTTTATTTAGCTATTCCAGAAGTTGAGAATGATAAAATCTCCATTAGAACCAAAGAAGGCTCAAGAAAAGCTAATAAATATGGTGCTTGGACATCAACTGCTCCAGTAGGGTATAGAAATCAAAGAACTGAATTAGGTCAAGCAAGTTTAGTATCTACAGAGAAAGCGGAATTAATTAAGAGAAACTTTCGCAATATTAGCTACTGGAGAATATAATGTCGAAGAAACACGACTAAAAATGAGAAAAAAGGGATTAAAAATATGTCGCTCTCGTTTTTACAAATTAGTTCGAAATGTAGCTTATATTGGCAAAATTAAGGTAAAAGCATATAAAGATGAGGATGAATCCATTGTTGAAGGACTACATCAAGCTATTGTAAATGAACGCTTGTTTTATCAAGTTCAAGATATTTTAAATGGTAGGAGCAAAAAAAGAACTAAATACATTCAAAAAAACGAAGTATTTCCACTTAGAGGACATATAGAATGTTCTCAATGTGGAAAAACATTAACAGCAAGTTCCTCTAGAGGACGATTAGGAGGGCTGTATGATTATTATCATTGTAGATCGAGGTGTAAGGAGAGAATTAAAGCAGAAAGTGCTCATGTGCTCTTTGAAGAGTTGTTAGAACATATCACGATTAGTCAAGAAGTTTCAGATTTGTATTATAAAATCTTAAAAGAACAATATCAGGAAGATAAAATTTCTCGTGATCGAAAAGTTCGTAAACTTCAAAAAGAAATTAATGACATCGATATGATTATCGAAAATGCAGAAGAAAATCTTTTTAAAGGACAAATTGAACAATCCGTATTTAACAAAGTAAAAGATCGTTATCAGAAAAGCAAAGCGGATTTAAAGTGGGAAGTAGAAGAATTGAAAAATATTGGAGCTTCCTTTATCAAACAAATCAAACAGAGCTTAAATCTATTTAAAAACCTTAAAAAGCTATACATACAGAGTGATTTAGAAGGAAAACAGTTATTACTAGGTTCGATATTTGGAAAAAAACTGATTTTTGAAAATAACAAGTGTCGAACCCTAAAATTAAATGCTGTTTTGAACCACATACTCAACACAGTCAGTGAGTTACAGAATAAAAAAAGAGGACAAATACGTGAAAAATTGTATTTATCCTCTCGAGTGAGCCCTGCAGGATTCGAACCTGCGACCGCCTCCTTAGAAGGGAGGTGCTCTATCCAGCTGAGCTAAGAGCCCTTAGCATTAATATTGTCGGGGTGGCAGGATTCGAACCTGCGACCTCC
>Ga0105359_10005022_pt1 | contig 10410 bp, 5 predicted proteins | sample GOMGulsemesocosm_6_FD_83659 | JGI IMG/M metagenome (GOLD analysis project Ga0105359, IMG submission 83659) | Methane-oxidizing microbial communities from mesocosms in the Gulf of Mexico - GOM8C Gulf of Mexico | ecosystem: Environmental > Aquatic > Marine > Cold seeps | place: Gulf of Mexico... | reverse complement strand
GATTGAACATGTGCAATTCAATACCTTTTGTTCAGATATAATAAATTGATGTGCTGCTATTTTCTCGTTAATCATTTGCGCTTTTTTCAGTACGTTTTCTCTAGGAGTATCATTTAAAACAACAACAAATTCCTCACCGCCCCACCTGACAATCCAATCATTTTCATCACACAACTGTTTTACCAATACAATCAATTCTGCCAGTACTTTATCGCCGCCATCATGGCCATATTGATCATTTATTTTCTTGAAAAAATCGACATCTAACATTAAGAATGAACATTGTTTAGAAGTATTAAAGTGACTGGTTTTATCAGTGAAAATTTGATTCATAAAATGACGGTTATAGGCACCTGTGAGCGCATCGGTATTACTGAGTCTTTCTAAGTCTGCAAGTGCATTTTTAAGTGCTGTATTGTTTTCTTTTAGTTCTTTAGTGGCGATATCAACTTCACGTTTTAGCTTATTTGCGCCTCTTTTAAGTGTGTAGATGCGTAAATAAATCATGATGACTATCAATGCAACGACACATAATTTAAACCACATTTGTTGATACCATGAGGGCACTTGTTTAATCGATAATGATGCCTGATGATCACTCCAAGTACCTTTTCGATTAGTCGCTTTTACTAGCAGTTTATATTGACCTGGGTCTAAGTTGGTATAGGTAGCATAACGCTCTTCACTTGTTACTTGAGTCCAGTTTTTATCATAGCCCTCTAATTTATAGGAATATAAAATATCATCCGGAGCTGAATAATCAAAAGCACTAAAATCGGCTGTAAATCGAGAAGTATGTGAGCCTAGCAGTAACTCATCTTTGTTGTTCAAATACGCAACATTGCCATCTATTTTTAAGCTAGTTATGGCAATTTTGGGATTATATGACCAAGGTTTAAAATCATTAGGTGTAATGACAAGCAAACCATCTGATCCGCCTATTAAAATGGAACCATCATCTAACTTGCCATAAGCACCCACCCAGGCTGAGCCGATATCAATACCATCAGAGCGATTTATTATGTCGACTCTTTTACTTAAAATATCGATTACACTGACATCATTCCATATGCGACCTTGCTCATCTTCAACTAAATTTCCTTGTGGTACGCCTACATGCATAATGGCATTAAATTTAGGTTCTGAATTCCAATCAGTTATTTCATCTAAACCATTAAAATTACCTATTAATACTCGGCCATTAGCAGTTTGCGTTATGCCTAAAATATCTGCGCTTGTTAAACCATGCTGCTCATTATACTTAGTTACTTTTGTCTCATTTTCTTTTAATAAATAAAGATAATTGTAACTACCCATAATGATAACGTTGTCATTAGTTTCAATTAAAGCATAAACCAATTGTTTTAAATGTTTATTGTTTTCATCTAAGTATATGAAGTCATCAAATTGATTGGTTTTTAGATTTAGTTTTCTGATACCTCCACGCTCTACAGTGAGTAAATCACCTGATTGCAATACCAGCAACTTATACACTAAACCGTTAATGCCTTGACCTTTTAGGTCTGTAAATTTCGTAAAGGTATTATTTTGGGCATCAAATTTAAATAATCCATTTTTTTGAGATCCGACCCAGATATCGCCATTTTGAGTTTGTGCTAATGACATTATGGTGCCATCAAACAAACCATGACGCTGATGATCATCAAGTTTATATTTAGTGACCTTTTTTGAATCTTTAGATATGACTCTGATGCCATCACCAAAAGTACCTAGCCAAATATCACCATTTTGAGTTTGTAAAATAGATAAAACACCAACAGAATTTATATCTAAATACGTATTATTGATTTTAGTAAGTGTTTTAAATACATTGTTTTTTGGATTATATAAGTCGAGCCCTTTGCCCCAGCTGCCTATCCACACAAGACCGGAGCTATCAACCAACATGGAGCTCAATTGATTATGTGATATAGAGCTATTCTTTTTAGGATCATGATAAAGCTTAGTTTTTATTACGCCCGTTTCCTGATCTATAATCCAAAGACCATCGCCTTTAGTTGACAGCCAAACCTCATCTTCTATTGGTTCGTATATAATATCGACAATGGTAGACTTGCGCTCATTACCTTTTGATGTATCGACTTCAAACAATTCATAATCATCATTTATTTTGTGAAGTATAAAATAGCCATGAAACTGCGTGCCTACCCAGACTTTATCTTTTACAAATATAATTTTTATAATAGCGACATCTGAAATCTCAGCTTTATTTTTAAGTACGCCTTGAATGGTCTTAAAATGATTATTGTCATCGCGATAGCTTAAGCCTTTGCCAGTCCCGACCCATAATTGACCAAGCGGCGATAACGCGACACTGTGTACTCTTGTATCAGGTAAAGCAGCATTAGATTTATCTCTTGTTTGAATCGTATTATTAATTGTATTAATTTCATGTAAACCATTGGCACTTGCTAACCAAATTTGTCCGTTATTATTTCCGGTTATATCATCAATACGGTGCCCGCTAATATGTTTATCAAAATTTGTAATTTTTCCAATATGAGTGAATCTATTCGAACTCGCTTCATAAGTACATAAATTACCATTTATCGTACCTAACCAAATTTTATCTTTATTATCTATCCATATCGCACTGATGTAATTACCACATAGGCTATTTTCATTTGTTAAATCATTCCTATAAGTTTTAAATGCATAACCATCATGCCTTACGAGGCCATTTTGGGTTGCGATCCAAATAAACCCTTTAGAATCTTGCGACATTTTTACAATGATGCCATCGGGGATCTTATGATTATCGGCAATATGTTTAAACATAGGATCAGCAAAATCACTTACATAACTGTAAGAAAAAAATGGCAAAAATATGAAAAATAAAATAAATAACAGGGGCACTCTCAACCTTCAACTTTAATTTAAAAATGGGCACATGCATTGTAAATTAAAGTTGAAGTTTAAATTGAAAAGATTTTGTAGTGATTTGTTATTAAATTTGTAATTATAAGATCAAATTTAATTGTAAAGATTGATAAGTTAATTTCAGCAACCAATCCTCACAATCAATTCATGTTAGAACTAAAAACCATTCACGCTCATTAGAGTCAAAATTCTATTTAATATGTGAAGTTAAAATTATTTTTGGCTTTGTAGCATAGTAATCAAACTTTTTGCCATAGGGATTGCTGAAGCCGGATTTTGTCCTGTGATCAAACGACCATCAATCACAACATGCGGATTACTTTTTTTGGCTGCACTATAATTACCACCCAATTGCTTAATTTTATCTTCAAGAAGAAATGGATAATTATTGCGCGCCCAAAAGCCTTCTTCAACATTTGCTTTTGCTGTTATGTTTTTCCCTTCGATTAAGCGTTTACCATTTGATAGTGTCACATTGATTAATGCAGCGGGCCCATGACAATCAGCTGATACAATCCCGCCATTTTCATATATGTCACGAGTGAGCTTTTGTGCTTGTTTATTATCAATTAAATCAAACATAGGCCCTGATCCACCAGCAAAATAGACTGCGCTATAATTTTTAGCGATTACTTTATTTAAAGCTATTGACTCACTTAACTGTTTTTTTAATTTAGAACTCAAAAACCATTTTTCTTGTTCATGGGATAAACGAGAAGCACCACTTGCCTTACCTTTTCCACCTAATGGACTGGCAATGTCAATTTTAAATCCAGCTTGTTCTAATAAAAAATAAGGTTCCACCACTTCAGGTAACCAAAAACCTGTTCTATCGCTTGATACGATAATGAGTACTTTTTGTGTCTGATTAACTTCTGAAGTATTAGCCCTTACATCTTCTGCCATAAAAAACATAAAAACGAACATTAATTTTAAAACTAAAATTTTATACTGATTAGTTAAACTTGTTGCCACACTGATATTCATAAACATCTCCGATAATTTAAATTAATTGACAAAAACACAATATAAAAAAATAATTAAAAAGAAATGAAGTACTCATGACTTTTAGGGAAAGAATGAGGAAAAAGTTATGACTAAAGTATGACTTTTAGTTATTTGGTAATAAATCAATACAAAAAAGGCCATTATTTCTTGTGACTTAGCTTAATACGTAGGTAAATCTACAGTATGATGTAAGGGACAACTAAAAATAATAAAGATCAAAACAAGACAGGGAATGAGCTTGCGCTATTTACACTTTAACGATATTACTATCGATACTCATAATCAATTACTCACTCGTGATAATGAAACCATAAACCTTGCTCCTAAAGTATATGATTTATTAATTTATTTTTGTCAAAATCATCATAGAGTGATCAGTAAAGATGAGCTAATGGATCAAGTATGGACTGGCACACTTGTAACTGAAAACGCTATAAGTCGTACATTAGTAAAAGTGCGTAAAGCCCTTAATGATGATTCTAAAAACCCAGTTTTTATAATAACTGTGCCTAAAAAAGGTTATCGAATGATTGTAGATTTCATTCCAAGCGAACAAACTTCAGAAAATGCCTCAGCTATATCATCAAACCAAAATGAATTAATAAATCAGCAAGATAATCCCAGAAAAGTCCCCTCAAGTTCTGTAGGCAATGAACGAGATTATAAAAATGCATATCTAAAAGTAGTAACTGCTGTATTAGTACTTATAACAATGACACTTATCGCAGCTTTTTCTTTTAATGACTCTAATCAAATACAAACCAAACAAATAAAGCCTTACACCCGAGATGTCGGTGATGAACTGAATCCGGCTGTATCTCCTGACTTATCTTTACTTGCTTATACAAAAGAAACGATAGATAAAAACAGCTATATTCAAATTGAAGATTTAGAAACCCATACAAAACGAACGATTATTCATCCTAGAGCCAAACTTTCTAAACCTATTTGGTCACCGAATAAAGATAAACTCGCCTTTTTATATCAACATAATAGTGTTTGCATGATTTACTGGGCTGAAATTGCGTTTATTGAAGATAAAAACACCTGGGAATCGATTACCGAATGTAATGCAGATAGTAATCCTAGCTTTATTTTCTCACCTGATGGCTCACATTTATATTTCAATAATAAAACAACGCATACCAGTGGCTATCAAATATTTAGGGTTAATATCTCAACAAAGCAAAAAGATATAATTAATCAGCCTATTACCAATGGCTTAGGAAATTATGCTTTTGATATATCGAGCGATGGTAAAAAATTAATCATGTTAAATAGTGAATTTTCTCCTGATACTCGAATTTATACTTTAGATATTGCCAGCTCGACATTATCAAAAACAACACAACTACCTTACTTAATGCGTTCAATTAACTGGCACCACGACAATAATACGATTATTCACCCCTCACCTCACCCTGCATATGAATTATGGCAAAGTAATTTGAAAGGTGAAAAGTTAGCAGTGCTTGCAAGTAATACATCACGTGTAAAACATATATCACGTATCAATAATGATGAAGATTTTGCATTTGTATCTTATTTACTCAACCGTGATATTTTCTTTAAATCAAATGGCAAAGAAACTGCATTAAGTAATTCATCAGTAATGGATTATTTACCTACATTGGCAAATAAATCACAGAAATATGCCTTTGTATCAAAACGCTCAACCCATGCAGAAGTTTATTTGGCGGATATTTCTGAAAATGATGTTACCCAAAAAACGGCAAAGCAAATTACTTTCTTTAACAACCCGGTAAAGTTATACCAACTGACGTTTTCACCCAACGATAAACAATTACTCATTTTAGCTGATAATCAAGTTTTCATATCAGATATGCTAAAACTTGAAACCAAAAAGCTACCTTTAGAAAACATGGCTATTAGTGGAGTTAGCTGGAAAGATGAAAATACCTTACTGTTCTCTACCATAAAAAATAATGCTTGGTACGCCATGCGTTATAACTTAAAAAAACAAGAAGTCTCTAGTTTGCAACTTGGCTACCAAGGTGGAGTATATTCTCCCATAGATGATGCTTATTATTTAATAGCCGATAATAACTCTCAAGTAATGCGATTTAAAAATTTCAATGAGCCTCCAACTTCAATTGGTTTAAATTGTATGCCTAGCTTTATTAATAGAAAACTCAACTTACAAGTCACAGCAACAGGGCTTATTTGCCAATCATCAACAATTGAAAATACTTTAGTTCATTACTCTTTTAAAGAAAAAACCAGCAAAATTTGGCAAGAGTCACCTAATAAAGTCGATTTTGATGTAAATAATAACGGTATTATTTATACAAAAATGACAAGATCTGTTGCAGATATCATGCGAACGATAAGCTTATAAATTAGCATCATACCGTCGCTAATATCATGCTGTTCTAAGTTTATAAAAAAAAGGAATCCTTATGGTCACCATAAGAGAAGCAACAAAATCCGATATTGATACTTTATACAATTTGATTATGGCAATTGCTAAGCATCATGATCAAACTCAATATGTGATAACAAGTAAAGCTGAATTAAAACAAGCGGGGTTTAGTGAAAACGCCTCATTTGGTGCCCTACTGGCAGAAGTTGATGGTGAAATAGCAGGCTATTGTTCATATACATGGAATTATTCTATTTGGTTAGGTGCTACTAATATGAATATAGACGATGTTTTTGTTTGGGATAAATTTCGCGGCCAAAAAGTAGGTGAAGCTTTAATGTTTAAAGCTAAAGATGTTTGTATAAAAAATGGTGCATCTCGTATTCGCTGGGAAGTTGAACAAGATAATCATAGAGCGATTAAATTCTACCAAAACTTAGGTGCTCAACTAGATATTAAAGGACTGTTTCGTTGGAATGTAACTTAATTGATCTGATCAAAACCTCACATACTGAACAGCTTTTACCTTTCTCGGTTTACACTTCAACCAAAGAGCAGTACTTATTAAATGTACCTGTCGTAAAACCATTACTGATAGCCGTGCTTGGTGGTAATAAAAAACTAGGGAAAGATGATGAAATCAATTGTAATTCAGGTAGCTTTATCTTTTTATCTGATAGCCCTTCTATTGATATGCGAAATATTCCTGGGGGAGAAGATTATTTAGCTTTGTTAATTGAATTTGATTATCAAGATTTTGATGGGCTTCAAATTAACGCCATTAATAAACAACAATACTGTATTGGTGAAATATCATTAACATTGGAAAAATGTCTACAACAATTTGTTGAATATGCTTTCTGGGCGCCTCAAGAACTTTGGTCCTTAAGAAGAAAGGAGATAATAGAATTATTGTGCTTTATGGGGCACACTCAAATTCTATCTATGGTTTCAAACCTAAAAATAGGCCATAAACTTCATAGTATTATTTCAAACAATCCTGATGAAGATCTCACGATGCAAAGCATTTGTGAACAACTAGCATTAAGTGAATCAACGCTACGCAGAAAACTAAAAGTTGAAGGAACAAGCGTTCAAAATATAAAAGACCAAGTGAAATTAGGATTAGGTTTACATTTATTGCAAACAACACTTGAGCCTATTGGTTTAATTGCACAAAAATGTGGATATCATTCTCAATCTCGGTTTACTGATCGTTTTAAAGCAAGGTTTGGATTAACCCCATCAGAGCTAAGAAAAACAAAAATGACCGATTAAGGCGAAAAGTTGACGTTTTTTCGGCTATATAAAAACATCATAAAATCTAAAATATGTACATATCAACTCCTACACATTCTTTATAACAAGGTTTTATATTATGTTTAAGTCACTTTTATTAACATCTATCATGTCATCTATATTATTTGTTTCTGCGGCTTCATTTGCACTAACCCTTTCAAGTAGCGATATTAAGCAAGATGAATTCATGTCAAAAAATCAAGAGTTTAATGGCTTTGGTTGTTCAGGCAAAGATACTTCCCCGCATTTAAAATGGTCAAATATTCCAACTGGTACAAAAAGCTTTGCAGTTACAGCATATGATCCTGATGCACCAACTGGCAGTGGTTGGTGGCATTGGCAAATTGTTGATATTCCAGTATCAGTTACTGAACTGAAATCTGGGGCTGGTAATACTAAAAGTAAAAATGTACCTAAAGGCAGTTTTCAAGTAACTAATGATTATGGCAGCTCAGGCTTTGGTGGTGCATGCCCACCAAAAGGTCATGGCATTCATAGGTATCAATTTACAGTACATGCGCTTTCAGTTGAAACGCTTTCTCTACCTAAGAGTGCATCGGGAGCATTAGCAGGTTACATGATTAATGCTAACAGCATAGCTTCAAGTACCATTGAATCCTTGTATAAACGTGATTAATAAAATATTTTAATTTATAGTTGTTAATTTTATTTACATCTTAGGTTGAACTTAAGGGGATAGTACTTCGATCCCCTTTTTTAAATTACATTATCCTATCTTTTGCCTTTCTATTCTAGTTACCCAACAACGCTCAGACCTAGGTTTACTTCAATGTAATCTAATTACCAATTAATCATTATAAAATCACTCATGTATTTAATATCAATCTGATCTAAACCTTTTAAATACATACATTTTGCTTACAAATCACATACCTTAGTTGCCAAAAATACAATTAATTAACATGCATTCAACTGCAAAAATAACTTGCAAGTGAAAATCATTCGCATTAAGATCCGCCGCACTTTTTCGTATTGTAACAATTTCCAAATAAATGGATTGTAAAATGAACAAAAAAAACAAAGCGCTAATCATTAAAAATGTGTCTTTAGGTACTGTACTTATATCATCACTTGTAAACCAAGTATCAGCCCAAGAAGCTGACAAGAGCACCTATGACAAAATTGAACGTATTTCCGTAAATGGAAAACGAATCAATGATTTAGACAGACCTGATACAGTTGCAACAAAAATGGATGTCTCAATTAAAGATACCGGTCGTTCTATGATGCAACTAGATGAAGACGCATTAAAAATGCGCGCTTTGCAAGATGTACGAGAAGCCTTTAATTATGTTGCTGGTTTTAGAGCCAATGGTCCTGCTGATAGAACATATATAGCACGAGGTTTTAGAACAAGTATTGATAATATAATGGTTGATGGATTACGTTCATTACAAGGCGGTGAAGGTGGAACAGGCTCTAAACTTCCGAGTACTTTTAATGCCCAAAGTACGACTTTTCTGCGCGGACCTGAAGCATTACTTTATGGTGCAGGTGTGGCAGGTGGTTTAGTTAATATCACCAGTAAAAAACCACAAGCAATTGCAAAAACATCAATTGGTATAACTAATCGTAGTTATGTTTCAGGTGATACAGGTAACTTCAAACAAAATAATACAAGCTTCAACTTAGACAGCACAGGCCCGGTTTCTGGTGAAAATGTTTTATACCGCGTGCTGGCACAATACACACCATCAGGTGATCACTTTCAAAAACGTCGTGAGATTGAAGAGAAGTTACTTGATGCGGCATTAAGTATAGATATAGGCGAAAATACAACTATTATGCCTCGTTTTGAAAAGGCAGATCGTAAACGTACTGGTGGCAGTGGTTATGCCGACGGTGTATTTGAATCAAACTTTGCCTCTGGTGATATTAAAACCTATGGAAAACCTATCAACCGCGGTGAATATTACGGTAGCCCAATTGATAAAGGTGAAAATGAATCTACAAGTTCAAGTCTGCTTATAAAACATCAATTATCGGATGATTGGAAATTGTCTGCAAATTTACGCCATAATAAAACAACCTCAAACGCATTAGATCTCTACATATCCGATTCATCAGCATTAGAAAATGCTGTGGGCAAAGACTTAGTCAATCGTAAATGGGTCTACTCTGCCGGAGATGATAGCTACAATTTATTTGATATTACGTTTGAAGGAAAAACTTCAACTGGTGATATTGAACACCATTTATTAGCTGGTTTTAATTACCGAGATATGGATATTAACTTTGCACGTAACTTTCAAGATAGTGCAGATGCCGTCGGTAAAAATACCATTTCGGCTTCAAATCCAGAGCAACAAATCACAGGTCCAGTGCCAGATGGACTTGTTGATAAAGAAGGTAAACCACGTACTCAAACTGATACCAATATTTATTTAAAGGACCGCATTAGTTTAGGGGATACAACCTTAGTAGCAGGCCTTGCCTATATTAAGCAAGACCAAGAAGAGTTAAGTAAAGGTGAAACAACAAGTAGTAGCTTTAGTGATACGATTTGGGATTTAGGTTTTGTTCAAAAAATCAATGATGATATTAACTTATTTGCCACTTACAGCCGTGCTTATGAGCCAGTAAAAGGTCGCTGGATTGCAGAGTATGGTAATGGTAAAACAGACTTTAAACCTGTTGAAGGCAACAATTATGAAATTGGTGTAAAAGGTGATTTTTTTAATAATGACTTAACCGCTGCTATTACCTTATTCACTTTAGATCGTACTAACAGTACAAAATGGAATCGCGGTGAAGATGGTTGGGAGCTAACGCAACTTTCTGGTAAAAGCTTTGAATCT
>Ga0105359_10005008_pt1 | contig 10443 bp, 6 predicted proteins | sample GOMGulsemesocosm_6_FD_83659 | JGI IMG/M metagenome (GOLD analysis project Ga0105359, IMG submission 83659) | Methane-oxidizing microbial communities from mesocosms in the Gulf of Mexico - GOM8C Gulf of Mexico | ecosystem: Environmental > Aquatic > Marine > Cold seeps | place: Gulf of Mexico... | reverse complement strand
TGCTACCACCCCGTAGCCAGATATTATTAATCCAAACGTTAAAGAGGCTTTCGATATAATGGCAAAGAGTTCACTAAAACTAACAAGGGAAAACTGATAACTCGTCAGTAGTACTGCCCTAAAAGGGGAGGTAATAAAGGCAATGGCGATATTCAAACCCATCAGTATTATTAAGGTTGAGAAAGCTTCAGAAAGTGCAATGTCAGTGATAAAAACCGACGGTAACAAGCTGATAATATAACTTAGCAATATAGCAATAACACCGGCAAAGACAAATACCGCAACAGAAGAATTCAAGGTTGCATTATATTCTTCAGCTTTATCAGGGGTATTTTCAACGCTTAAGTAGTGCTGCACTGCGCCAGAAAGGCCAATAGTTAGCAAGCCAAAAAAACCCATTATTGAACCGATTAACAGCCATAATCCGTACCATTTTTCGCCAAGGCCATCAATTAAAAAGGGCATCATAAAAAAACCGATACCAATATCAAACAGTATATTAATTGTTTGCAGTGCAGAGCCGGTAAATATTTTTTTGGTAACACTCATTAAAATAAGCTCTTAATAATTGAAGTTACAATGTTTTTAAACGCTGTTTTAAAATGAATTAAAGAAGGGGATATTTTCAATAACATAAATGAAAATTTAAATGTATTGGATATAAGGCCTTTATTGGCAACACCGTATAACGAATCTTTAATTTCTCCAATTAAACGCCGTTGAATGTTTAGTTTTGTTCTTTCGGGTAGTTCAATTAATGGGGAGGTTAAGTGTCGTTGGAAAAAAGCAATAGCGGCAATGTCAAAATCAAGTGCTTGTGACATTAAACTACCGGGCGTTTCTCGGTACGATGCGAGCACTTTATTTAGAAAAATAACCTGTCGGTTTACCACTAATTCGCTCCATTTGTTTAAGTCTTCAAAGTAAACCAGTGATTCATCGAATAGCAACTCTGTTAATGTAAAGTCCTTAATTTTTATCGCTATGGAGTCAGAACAAATGTAAAACCAGTTATCTAAAAAACTTAGATAAAGATCTTTTTTTGATAAGTAATAATTGCTTTTCTTCTCAAAAAGGTCGGCCATTTTATTGGATTGCCATTTTTCTTCAATTAAACCTGATGAGAAGACTTTACCGTTTTCAGATACTCGATTAAAATCGTGAATACAAATAGAGCAGTTTGGTTGCTGGTTAAAGCTCTCAACAATTAATTTTAATCTATCGAGTGAATAAATATCATCTGCATCGAGGAAGGTTAGTAGATCTCCTGTCGCTGCTTTTATGCCCTTATTTCTCACAATAGAGGGTTTACCTGAATTTTTTTCATCAATAACTTTAATCCTAGCGTCGTTTGAAGCATATTTTTCCATAATGTTCAAAGAGGCATCGGTAGAACCGTCATTCACAATAATCAATTCTAGTGTTGAATAACTTTGTTCTAAAACACTTTCAATCATTGCAGGTAAATATTTTTCGGCATTGTAGCAAGGGACTACTATTGATATTTTCATTTTAAATAATTTCTTTTATATGCTGAATTAACTTAGTTGAAGCGCTGCCAATATTGAATAAATAAGAATTAATGAAATTATGCCTATCGTTTTTATTTTCATCTTCGCGAAGTGCAGACGCTAAAAACGTGTTATTTGAATCATACCAATCAGGAATAGGGCAAACTTTAATCAGCTCATTGTATACTTCTTGAGCCTCGCAGTAGTCATATATATCTTTATTACCATCAAAAAAGGCAACTTTATTTAATGCCATCCCTTCAAATAGAACTGAGCTGATATCACTGACCAAACCTTCCGACAATGAAATCAAATCAAGTGTTGTATACGAACTATTAGCAGGGTTCATTTGTAAGTTATTGGGGATGTTTTCAAAAAACACTTTTCCGTCACACTGTTCGGGTTTTAGCAGCAGTGGGTGTGCGCTTATAATTATGGTTACACCTTTCTGCTTGCCTAAATAAGTGAGTATTTGTGCTATGTCTGATATTTTCTCACTGTTATTACACCAACTTGGTGCGTATACAATAACCTTGTCAGAGGCAGACAAGTTAAAAAAGTTTAAAAACTTTTCTTTGTTTTTAGGTGCGTTTTCAATAATGGGTAAGCCAATTTTGATTAGTCTTTCTTCGGCTATTATCTTTTTTTGAACATTATATATAGGCAAGCAAGCAGAATATATATAATCAAAACTTAATAAGCGGTGACCTTCTAAATAGTTTAACTTCGGACCTATGCCATGTCCAAAATGAATGGATGAGCATGTTAACCAAAAGGGTGTTCGATCAAACTCTGTTGTAATAAATAAAGGTTTATATACATACAATGGGACACTAGCGTAAAATTTAATTTTTGTCGAAAGCTCTGCATTAGTGGCAGGTGAAACTACAATGATTTTATACTTATTCTGCGCAATCAATTTGATGATCACTGGTAATAAATGATTTATATGAAATGCGGCAGGCGCATCAAAGATGATAATTCTCTTTCTAAAAACTAAATTGTAGATAGTCCCTAAAACTTTACTAAGAAGTGCTTTTTTACCCATCATATATTCCATATTGGTGATACTCTAAGCATAAACCGGATTAGTGAAAATCATTGATATTATAAGATTATTTATAACTTTATAATTCTCTAGTATAAATTTTATCATTGGCAATGCAATCATAAGCAGGGTGATATTATTGCTTCTTTCCTTTAAAGTGTAAATGTTAATTGAAAATTGATTTTTATTTTGAAATACTTAAGTATGCAGATAATGTCTATGCTAAGTTACTTGAAAAGAAGTAATAAATTTTTTAACACGATCTTTAACATAATAGGCTGAAGATTTAGTAATATTAAACTCACTTGTCAACGGATATTGGTCACTTAAATTTAAGGATTAACACCGGATGAACATTAACGCAAAAATGAGGTTCACTTGAAAACGATTGCAGTAATTTTAGCTGGGGGCACAGGGTCAAGATTTGGTCAAAACTTACCAAAACAATTTGCTAAATTAGCAGGGCTGAACATTATTGAGCATACAATAAAAGTCTTTAACGATTCTAGATATATTGATGAAATTTTTATTGTAGTTAAAGATGGATTTCAACATACATTAGACGAGATCGTAGCAAATAATTCATTTGTAAAAGTGACAAAAATTTTAGCTGGGGGAAAAGAACGCAGCGACTCTTCATTAGCCGCTATTAATGCTGTTAGTAAAGTAAAAGATTCTGATAAGTATAATATCCTTTTTCATGATGCAGTTAGACCGTTTATTAATGAAGTAATTATACAGAGATGTATTGACGCACTGAGCCAATTCAATGCTGTTGATGTTGCAATTGATAGTGCTGATACGATCATAAAGCAAGAAAACTCATTAATAACAGGTATACCTCCACGTAGTTCACTTATGCGTGGTCAAACACCTCAAGGCTTCAAATTGGGTGTTATTGAGCATGCTTACGCACTTGCTCTAAAGGATGAAAACTTTACTACTACAGATGATTGTGGCGTCGTTTTTAAATACTTACCAGATGAGCCGATATATGTTGTTAAAGGCTCTGAAGAAAACATTAAAATCACTCATGAACAAGATATTTTTCATGCAGATAAGTTGTTTCAATTAAAAAGCATTAGAGATAATGTAGCAAAAACAGAAAATTACTATAAAACCTATTTTTCTGGTAAAACCTTAGTTGTTTTTGGTGGCAGTTACGGTATAGGAAAAGAGATTGTTGACCTAGGAAAACAGTACGGGGCAAAAGTATATTCCTTTAGTCGCGGGGAGTCAGAGACAAATATTGAAAATGCTTCGTCAGTAGAAAATGCACTTAAAAAAGTTGAGTCTGAAACGGGGCAAATTGATTATATTGTTAACACTGCAGCAGTGTTAATTAAAAAACCGCTCAAGCACATGTCACATCACGATATCTTAACTTCTTTAAATGTTAATTATATTGGGGTAATAAATATTGCAAAAGCGGCAGAAGAATATCTTGAAAAGTCAAAGGGGTGTTTGTTGCTCTTTACTTCTAGTTCTTATACTAGAGGAAGGGCTAATTACTCTCTATACTCTTCATCCAAAGCGGCAGTGGTAAATTTTACGCAAGCAATGGCAGAAGAATGGGCGCCTAAAAATATTAGAATAAATTGTATAAATCCAGAAAGAACTAAAACACCAATGCGCATTGCTAATTTTGGCAATGAACCAGAAGGGACATTATTAACCGCAACAACAGTGGGTAAATCTTCGTTGTCAGTTATTTCTTCTGATTATACTGGTCAAGTTGTTGATGTGAAGCTTAAATAAAAATTTAGGAAAGCTACTCATATAGTTTAGATAGAGCAGTATTTTATACTTTACTTTAAATTACGAAGACCTAAACATTTAGTTGTTTTCTATATAAATTTTGGCGTTAGGTCTTCGACAATAATAGCAATTTCTGGTTAATGTTCTTGTTCCTGACGTCAAATATGATCTATTCAATCTCAAGACAAGCGTATCGGCTTTGATTATCTTTTTAACTATTATGAAAGGAAGTGATCTCCCCCCGATAAAGCGTACATATAGTTATGAACACAGTATTTAATGTAGTATTGCATCAGAATAACTGAACTTTTAACTTTATCAAATCCATTTTTATAATTGAATGCTTTTACAGTATTAGTTGGAGGTATGGATGAGTAACTCCGTGAAAAGCAATTTGAAGAAATCAACGAACTAACAATAGAGTCAATTAAGGAGATAAAATGTTCACTAAAGTGGTTTATTTAATTAACACTTTTATATGTGCGTATAAAGGAAATGTGTGGGGGAGAAAGCTCCTAGAAAACAGCTTGAATGAAGTCAAGAACCCGACTAAGGCATTTAAAAATCTCCCTTCTGCAAATCAAAGTGATGATTCAGTCTACTTTGATAAACCTATATTTATTTTATCCGCGGGATGGAGATCTGGTTCAACATTATTACAACGTATGCTGCTTAAAGACCCCGAATTAATAATGTGGGGCGAGCCTTATCACCGTTCTAATATAATAGACAATATGATTGCACAGTTAACATCCTTACAGGGTGATTGGCCTCCAAAAGATTACTACCTCACACAAGGCGAAAGTGATCAAAGTGATGAGTTCATAGCAAACTCTTGGCCAACATTAAAGTATTTAAGAAAAGCACACTTAGCATATTGGAACAATTTATTTGAGGAACCAACAAAAAAATTTGGAAAATCAAAATGGGGAATAAAAGAAGTTCGTTGGGGTTCTAAACACGTAAAATATATGAAGTGGTTATACCCAGATGCTAAATTCATTTATTTATCTCGTGATCCACTAAATGCTTATGCTTCTTTTTATCATTACCCTAGTGCTGCATTTTTAAATTGGCCTACAGAACCAATTTTTACAGCTAAAGATTTTGCAAGCATGTGGTTAAAATTGGTTAATGAATTTACAGCTTTAGAACAAGATGGCACTGGTGTGCTTGTTCGATATGAAGATTTAAAAGATACAAAGACTCATGATAAATTGGAACATTATTTAGGAGTCAAAATTAATGATCCTTCTGAGTTATCTAAGTTAGTTAGCCCAGGAGTAAAAAAAGAGAATAATAATTCAGAGTCAAAAAATTACTTACCAAAGATAAATATATTGTTATTAAAGTGGCACTTAAAAAAGCAGCATAAAAGATTTGGTTATTAAATAAAAAGATTAAACCTTCCTAACTATCATATGAATTTTGTTGGCTGCTGAAGCAAGTGAAGTTGTTTTTTCATACTTCTACTATCGAATGTTATGCTTAAACTTATAGTGTTTTCGCTTACTATTATATGTGACATCAAAAAATATATTTTAATTTTATTATAAGGTTAGTGTTTGGTGTCCGTTAGTGAAATCCCATATTCGAACGTAAAACTAAATACGACAAGTGGCTTCATTTTCTGGCATCATTTTCGCCTGTTTTTCTATAAAAGATATGAGTACCAACTTACCCATTCATTTTAATATCCGATCTACTAGGTCGGTGAACCCCCAGTAAACACAATTGAAGACATTTAATCATGTCAGAGAATCAATGCTTTGATTGAGCATTATAAATTGTATAATACTCAATCATTAGTTGTTTTAATTACTAAATTAATAGTATTCGTTTTGAATTCACAAGGATTTGCAAATTGAGAAGAGACATACAATTTTTAAGGGGAATCGCAGTATTAGTTGTTGTTCTATACCACAGTAATTTAGGGTTTTTGAATCAAGGTTACCTTGGTGTTGATGTGTTTTTTGTGCTTTCAGGGTTTTTAATTACATCCATAATATTAAAGGGGTTAGATAATAACACTTTTGCATTCTCAGAATTCTATTTAAGACGAGCCAAAAGACTCCTTCCTGCTTTATACAGCACATTGCTTTTTACTACGTTACTTTGTTTAATTGTGCTAACTAATCAACAATGGAATGAGTATTTAGCGCAGCTCATGGGGGCATTAACGTTTACCGCAAATATGGTGCTCCCTTCTCAAGTTGGCTACTTTGAAAGTGCGTCTGAAGGGAAGCCGTTATTGCATATATGGTCACTCTCTTTAGAAGAACAGTATTATTTTCTATTGCCTATAGCACTTTATGTTTTACCTAAAAAATTTCGCTTAATGGCAATTTTCACTTTTGCAATAATAAGCTTATATTGGTGTTTTTCATGGGTATATAGTACAAACCAAGGTGCACCATTTTTATGGCGATTAGCCGATTCAACAAAATCTGAATGGGCTTTTTATCTTCTTTTCACCAGAGCTTGGGAATTATTAGGTGGTTCGATATGTGCTTGGATAATGCTCAATAAACCAAACATTACAATACCAACATCATTTAAAGTAGTTTCATTAGCGCTGATTTTCTTTAGTTGCGCTGTAAATATTAATAACGAGCATCCAAGCATAGAGTCAGTTATTGTTGTTTTATCAACCATGGTTATTTTAATCGGTAAACAAGAGTGGTTACCAAAGCATTTTATTGTTCGTTATATCGAAAAAGTAGGTGATTGGTCTTACTCTATTTATCTTGTACATTGGCCACTGTTTGCTTTGGCATATTTAAGCTATGTGGGTGATGTTCCAACCGGTGTGAAAATATTGTTGTTAATTGTTTCTATATTATTAGGGTATATGCAGTTTAGGTATGTAGAAACGCCCTTTAGAATAGGAAAATTTAAAAAATTATTTTCGAGTTGGAAAGTCGCTATTTCAGCAACCCTTGTTTTACTCGCTATCCCAGTAACATCGGCTTATACCGCGTCTAATACTGAAAATGAATTTACGAATATTAGACGAACTAATCATGGTTTAAGTGAGCAATGTGAGGGGTCGTTTAACGAAAATAACTCATTAAAGCAAGCGTGCATAAGCGGCAAAAACCCTAAGCTTGTGGTTTGGGGAGATAGTTATGCTATGCACTTAGTTCCAGGGTTATCTGTTAAAAATACGTCACTAATACAGATTACAAAAAGTGTATGTGGTCCCATTATGGGCTTGGCCCCAATCACCAAAAAATATGACTCTGTTTGGGCGCAAGAGTGCCTAAAATTTAATGATGTAGCGCTTAACTATATAAAAAACCACAAAGGTATTACGCATGTTGTACTGAGCGCAAATTTCAGTAACTATTTAAAGTCGAATAAATTTGATTATTTAACCCATGATGGCCTAATACCAAGTGATCCTGATCTATTAATAAACGCTTTTAAAACTACCTTGTTAGAGTTGAAAAAAGTGGGTATTACGCCCATTGTATTTTCGCCACTGCCTAAAGCGGGTTTTGACGTGGGTGAATGTTTAGAGCGACAGTATGGGCCAGCCATATTACTACGTGAAGATTGTTCTATTGATGTAAATAAGTCCCAACAATATCAAAGCGCTGTAAATTCATTCCTTACAGAAATTGAAAAAAACACGCCAGTATTATGGCTCAAAGAGTACTTGTGTAAAAATGACGTTTGCCAAGTCGTGATTGATGATACATTTATTTACCGAGACGAAGGGCACTTTTCTATTGATGGCTCACTTAAGTTACTCACTAATATAGAGTTAAGTGCTATTCAGTAAATGGTCATTAACTTTATCATGTAGGTTTGAACTTACTAACTCAGTAACGCTTTTCTACCTATTAGAACTGTGAAAGAAGAGTGATAGCGATAGATGACTTTTTACAGTGTTTCTATAAAAGTAATACGCTTGTATATGGTTTTATTTTTCTCTATATTTCATATTTTATTAAGCAACCAAGAGTATTTTTTAGATGGATTACGTGGATTTAAAGGATGTTGAAAATCATTCTGATGTTTATACAGATATTTGTATCGTAGGTAGTGGGCCCGCGGGTATAACCATCGCAAAAGAGCTGCAGAATTCTGAAATGGATGTTTGCATTGTTGAGTCAGGTGGCTTTAAAAGTGAAGTCGATACCCAAGCACTATATGATATAGTCAATGTTGGTGCTATTAGAAAAGAACCTCAAAGACTTGTTAGACAGCGGGTTTTTGGTGGAAGTTCAACAACGTGGAGTGGCAGGTGCAAAGCTTTTGACCCCATTGATTTTGAAAAAAGAAGTTGGATTCCACAATCAGGCTGGCCTATTGAAAAAGAGTCTCTCACCCCATACTTAGAGCGCGCAACTGAGCATTTGGGTTTAGGACCAAACGTATATAATGAAGACTTGTTTGATTTATTAGGCACCACCAAGCCTACGCCTGAAATTGATAACGACTGTTTAAAACCTACCTTCTGGCAATTTAGTAAAAGTGGCGGTTCAAATAACCCGTTAGTTTTTGGTCAAGACCTTCTTAAAAGTAATGCGCCAAACCTTAAGTTATTTCTTCATGCCAATCTTATACACATTAATACGGATCAAGCTGGTGAGCGTGTTGAGTCGCTAGACTTTCAGTCTATCGAAGGAAATACCTTACGAATTTTTGCAAAAAAAGTGGTGTTATGTTGTGGTGGGGTTGAAAATGCCAGAGTGTTACTGGCTTCCAATAAAATCGTACCCGAAGGGGTAGGGAATAAAAATGACATGGTCGGGCGAAATTTAATCGATCATATTGGGGCTGTTATTGGTACTTTTGACCCTTTGAGTTCATCAGATGTTCAGGCTAGGTATGGTCGCTATTGGCTTGATAGCCAAGAGGGTAGACAAAGTTATTTATACGGACTTGCTTTAAGTGATAAAATTCAATTCAAAGAACAGCTCCTCAATGCTGCCGCCTTTTTAGAAGAATACGAAGCTCCGAATGACCCGTGGCATGCTTTGAAAAGAGTCGCTAAAAAAATAGCTAAAGGCGGTTCTGGAAAGTACCACTGTACTGAAGATGATAATATGTTTTGGAGAGATCAAAGCTCTTCAGATGAGGAATCGTATCAAATAACTTTTGCTAATGATCTAAAGACGGTTTTTAAAAATATGTCTTCTCTATTTCAAAATGTTTACCGTAAAAATATCGGTAAACGTCCCCCTATCATCAAAAACTCACGGGTTGATCTTTATACGTTAATAGAACAAGCCCCTAAAGGTGATAGCAGAATTACCTTATCTAGTGAGAAAGATGCGCTTGGCATGCCTTTGTCAAAAATAGATTGGAAGATTGATGAAACAGAAAGAGCGTCCGCAAGAAGACTAGGTGAACTAATTGCACTTGAATTTAAGCATATTGGTTTGACCCCGCCTAAGTTAGCACAATGGCTATATAACGATGATGAGTGGGAATCAAATTTCACTGATAGAGCTCACCCTACGGGCTCTACAAAAATGTCTGTAAGTCCTGAAGATGGTGTAGTAGATGTTAATTGTAAAGTGCATGGTGTTGAAGGGTTATATGTAGCGGGTAGTTCAGTTTTCCCCACAGCAGGGCATGCAAACCCTACTTTGATGATTGTTGCTATGGCTATTCGTCTTTCTGATTGGTTGAAAACTAAAAATTATAATACCTGAGGTAATCAAACTTTATTGTTGATGTAATGGTTTGTAAATAAAATAACCATTCATGCTTTAATTTCCAATCAACGCCTGAATTTATTAACTTTATTTTTCCAGAATTCATAACTTAAAAGCTTTAATATTTTCTGTTGGTTTTCATTGAGAGGAAAGCCAACAGAGGCTCCTGATCTTGTATCAGATATATTCATAGCTTGGTCAATTTCAATATCTTTAACAAAATCATTTGCAGTATAAGGTAAGATTCCGTCTATTCCGTTGGAGATAATTGAGTTTAAAAGTGTTGCAATTGCCGTTTGCTCGTCAGACAAATTGTCTTTTGCATACGGATTTTCCCAAACATAATCTTTAAAAGAAGGTATTGATAATGAAAGTCGTTTTGTCGTGCCTGCTTCTGTTTTTTCTTCTATTATGCTTGTAGTAATCGCTTTCGAACCAGTGTCGATTACTACTT
>Ga0105359_10005007_pt1 | contig 10445 bp, 6 predicted proteins | sample GOMGulsemesocosm_6_FD_83659 | JGI IMG/M metagenome (GOLD analysis project Ga0105359, IMG submission 83659) | Methane-oxidizing microbial communities from mesocosms in the Gulf of Mexico - GOM8C Gulf of Mexico | ecosystem: Environmental > Aquatic > Marine > Cold seeps | place: Gulf of Mexico... | reverse complement strand
TATAAACGGTTACTATAACCGTTATCGACCGCATCAGTTTAACGGGGGGATGTCGCCAATAAACACAGAAAAAGAATATTTAAAAACCTCTAATTTGGTGGCCAGTATTGGTTGACCACTTCAAAATAGCTATTGATAAGTTAATGTTTAATAACAATTTCAGTGCGTTGTTCAGCTGGAATAAACCTTAATATTGTAAATTAATACATAGTCATTTTTTGCTATTTGGACTCAACATAGGCATTCTCTCGATAAAATCAAATAACTGCGGGGTTGCTGAAGTGACAGTTTCGCTGGTAACAGTTATCAAGTAATATAGTTAAATCATTTTTTTATGACGAATATTGGCCTTTAACCTCTTTCTTTACACATATTCTGTAATTCGAGAGATCTATGAAAACATTAGCTTTATCTTCTTTCTTACTGTTACTTATCTCTGGCAGCTCACAAGCTGAAATAATTAAAATTGCATCTATTGACTGGCCGCCGCAATTAATAGTGGACTCAAAGAAATCTGGATATATAAACGACATCGTAAGGCAGGTATTTAAGAACAGTCCCTACCAACTAGAAATAAAGACCTACCCTTGGTCAAGAGCTATCCGCTTAGTGCAAAACGGCGAAGCCGATGCACTGTTAGCGCCAGCAAAAACTGAAGCCCCTGGATTGATATACCCAGATTACGAAGTGGGGCTACAGCGCATGTGTTTTTTCACTAAAGCAGACTCTACTTTTCAATATACAGGCGTGAGTTCTCTCGCCGGCATGAAAATAGGCATTATTCAAGATGGCTCAATATCAAAACCTTTAACAAAATATATTGCAGATCACCCCAATCAATTTAGCTATATGCCCTACAACAAAAGCTACCTGCAACAGAGTATCGGAAAATTGCAAATAGGCAGAATTGATACATTTTTGTTTACCTATAATTCAACCATACACGCACTTAGACGAATGAAAAAAACAGAGCTGGTACGCGTAGCTGGGTGCGATTACCGAGCAAAAGTATATCTTGCTTTCACACCTGCTAGAGACTCTAAAGTCGATATAGTGAAATTACAAAAATATTTTGATCAAAAAATGGCTATGCTTATTAATAGTCCAAAGTTACACAAAATAATGCACAGCTATGGCTTACAAGTTTGGCGAGAGAAACCCACTAATATAATTGAGCAATAAATCAGTAAAATTTTTAGCCTCGCACTAAGCAGCGAACAGACCCCATATGCTCCTTAATAAACGAGCAAGCTATTTTCATCTCGAATATCACTAACAACCTTTTCTATGACGATTTAACAATACCTCACTTCAAGAAGTGAGGGTAAATTCATGGTGCACGTACTTGGGTTTTCTTTAATCTGCTCTTAATCTCCCCCACAATTCCCGGGGTTATCTATAAATATTAGAAATTAATATTGCCGATCACAATGCTATATTATAACATAACAACTTATACAATAATCACTGTTTTATTAGCAAAAATATACCTTGTGAATGTGCTCAAAAAACGCTTTCTTCCCCTTTTCAATATCCGTCAGGTGTAGAGATCATTATTAACATCTATCTTATGAGCGAATTTAACATTGCTTTCACGCAGACAACAAGCGACATACTCACGTTCGCTTTACAGTGTTTTAGGCCAGTTCAGCGAGTTTCCGGTCGTCTTTGGGAGAGAGTACTTCATTAGCTGCTCCTTTCCTTACGACATCAATACCTCAACTAGTGCCTATAAAATAATGGGTTGCGTTATAACGATCAATACCGAAAATTTAATTGGAGCTCTATGTTAAAAAATTCACTCCCAGATATTACCAGCAGTGCGCACTCTTCTCAGCCATATCCCTTGCAATGGGTCGGTATGGAGGAGATTGCTATCAATTTAATGGTTTCATTAGATGATCATCTGCTAAACAATATGCCTACTACAGTGCCAGCAAAGGCCAATTTATACGTAAGCCTTGATAGTAAGTCGACCAAAGGCATTCATATGTCGCGTTTGTATTTAATGTTAAACAAGCAACTTGCAAATAAAAAGATCGACAGGGAAACCATCAATATCTTCCTAAAAGACATCATTGATACTCAAGAGGGTATAAGTTTAAACGCTAAGATCGCCTTAACATTTGAGGTTTTATTAGAAAAGAAGTCTTTATCAGGCCAAGAGTTAGGTTATCAATCATATCCCGTCACTCTTTGCGCTGAACGTGTCAATAACCATACAAGTTGTCAGCTAAATCTTAGCATCCCCTACTCTAGTACTTGCCCTTGCTCAGCTGCTTTAGCACGACAGCTATACAGTGAAGCTATTGATCTCCAATACCCTAGTGCACAAGTTGATAAGCAATCATTATTAAAATGGATACAATCAGAGGCAGGCTCTATAGCAACCCCCCACAGCCAGCGCTCTTTTGCTTATTTAGAGTTAACGTTAGATGATCACTATTTTCCGAATATTGGCCGCTTAATATTCCAATTTGAAGAAATTATTGGCACAGCCGTTCAGACCGCTGTGAAACGTCAAGACGAACAAGAATTTGCCAAATTAAATGCGCAAAACCTGATGTTTTGCGAAGATGCAGCAAGGCGCATTAAAAGTGGATTAGAGCAGATGGATTTTATCGCCGACTATTGGTTTAAAATAGAACATCAAGAAAGTTTACACGCACATAACGCTGTCGTTGTTGACCAGAAATACTAAGGAACATGCGATTAAGTCCAGAATTTTCTCAGCGGTCTTAAAAACGGTTAATTACGCGAAAGGTAGCGCAGTGGAATGACGAGTCCTTTCCAAGCTGCCTGACAAAGTAATTAGCCGCTTTTAAGGCCGCCCTTCGGGACGCGCAGAGCATCTCGATCTCGTTGTTATCGATTTTCGCCGGGCAACCAGCCCGCCTGTAATCGATGCCTAGATCTCGACATGCTCTGTACGTCTGAGGCGTTTTGGACTTAATCGCATTTTCCCTAAGCTTTAAAGCCCTTATTAAAGGGCTTTATTAATTTTTGCTGGGCCGGGAATTTAATCGCTCTGATTGGCGTGATCACCCCGTTAACCTCCTGTTTCTAAATTATCATATAGGTATGCGCGACATCATATTCTCAGATAAAACTTAACAATTATTGAAAAGTACCCGTCAGGTTATTAACTTGCTTCGCACTTTCTTGCACTGCCTGACCGTTGTTTTTAAGTTTCTCTGCGAGCTGATTGTTATCTTTCGAAATTTCGTCGATGGTTTGAATACTCATTGTAATTTGCGCTGAAACCAGGCTTTGCTCCTCTGTCGCAGCAGCGATTTGCATTGAAGTATCAGCGACAGTCCCTATCATATTCATGATTTTTTCCATTGACTCGCTCGCTAAAGCGCTTTGCTCACTACATTGCTTTGCTTGCTCTTGGTTACCTTTCATCATGCTTTCCCATACGGCAAGTGTTCGTTGCAATTCAACAACAGACCCTTGAATTTCGTCTGTTGCTCGCGAGGTTCTGGCGGCTAACGTGCGTACTTCATCTGCGACGACAGCAAAACCTCTTCCCTGCTCTCCTGCTCTAGCCGCTTCAATCGCTGCATTTAATGCCAGTAAGTTGGTTTGATCGGCAATACCACTAATTTCCCCCATGACAGTGAAAATTGTTTTCGTTTTGCTACTTAGTTCAGATACGGAGTCAGCTGCGTTTTCAACATCAGATGCGAGCGAAGAAATAGTGGTTTCTGCATTGTTAATAATATCAATAGCCTCTTTGCATACATCATTAACGGCGTTCACTTGCTGGTTGGAATTAACAGTGCTGTGACTTATTTCAACAATAGAAGTGCTGAAATCATTCATTGCTGCCGTCAATTGACCTATGTGGCCGTTTTGTAGGACCAGCCCCTCTAAAGATTTTGTAGCGTCTTCTCCTAAATGATTAGCGGTGTCCACTAAGCTATTCCCAAAATCATTACTCCTACCTAATACCGTACGCAATCTTGCTATCGCCATTTGTTGATTATATTCGACAATCGCCACTAAACCTTTGCCACAAAAAACGTATCTAGAGGGACTGTCTATCATTTTTTTGATCTTTAACGTGTATCCCGGTAATTTTATGAGCTCTTCTCTGTAAACCACCCATAAAGTAACTAGCAGTAAAGGCGGGAATATCATACTAAGTGGGTTTTCTATTAAGTAAAGCTGTAAGCTGCATATAACAAGCAGAAAAACAGCAATAAGTGCATGTTTAAACATTCGATTCGCTGCAAAGTCGAAGACTTTTTTTCCTGCATTTAAACGTTGATATAGCTTTTCAGCGGCTTGCTTTTGATCGCTACTTGGACAGACTCGCACCGATTGATAACCGGTGACTACACCCTGTTCAGAAAGTGGCGCTACATAAGCGTCTACCCAATAATAATGACCATCTTTACAGCGGTTTTTTACCATACCGCGCCATGGTTGGTTATCTTTCAGTTTCTCCCACAGATCTGCAAAAGCAGCACCAGGCATATCAGGGTGGCGAACAATATTATGGTGCTGCCCTATCAACTCTTCTCGCGAATATCCCGCTATGGCACAAAACGCATCATTGACATAAGTAATATCTCCACGAGTATCGGTAATAGAGACAAGCTGTTCCGATTGGCTAAACAACACTTCCGTATTTTTGCTAGTCATATTTCTACTCCACTCCTAAATTGCATCCGTGCAATCTTTCCAACTAAATATAGCTTGGGATGTAGAAACAGAGAGAACTGAACACCTGCTTCCCCATAAAACCTGATATAGATCAAACAAACAGCAACTTTTATCTTTTTTTTAAACGGTTGTTTAGACAAGGGTAACTTACTCAGATGTATCCCACTTTTACTTTTCTTTTGGTCATTTTCTCCTTCTAAGCAAGTAAAAACAGAGAATAAACCAACATGTCGTTGTTACTAAGTCTATTACCCCAGTGGAAATTATTGCAGTTAACGTCGTTGCAAACTACGCTTTAACGAGTGATATTTTATCCGTAAGAAAGTCTAAGTATTTTCAGGTAAATAAAATGCATTCTAAGCCACTTCAACAATTCATATTATCGCTCTTGTTTGTCCTTGATAAGGATCGAATGAAACGTTCATTGACGAAACTTGTATGCATTGTGATCATTTTTCTGGCTCTTTTTCCAGTATCAGGATTTGCTTTAGAAAAAGTGCGTTTGCAACTTAAATATCTACATCAGTTTCAGTTTGCTGGTTACTATGCTGCATTGGAGCAAGGTTATTATTCTGACGCGGGGTTAGCGGTCGATATCATTGAAGGTCAAAATGGTGATGAACCATTGCGGGAGGTACTTTCCGGCGGCGCTCAATTTGGTATAGGCAGTAGTAGCTTAATCCTAGAACATAGTAAAAACAGCCCTGTCGTAGTGTTAGGGGTAATTTTTCAGCACTCCCCCTATACTTTATTAATGCCCCAAAAAGACAACATTCAAAGTATTCATGACATTGTTGGAAAAAAGGTGATGATCGCTGACCAAGCGGATGAGCTGATAGCCTACCTGAAAAAAGAGTCTATACCTTTAGACCAACTCTCATTTAAACAACACAGCTTTAATGCTAATGATCTTATAAGCGGTAAAGTTGATGCCTTTTCCGCTTATTCAACCAATGAAACGGGTTATCTCGATAGTAAAGGCTTTTTGTACCACTCCTTTAACCCCAGGTCAGCAGGTATTGACTTCTACGGCGACAATTTGTTTACAAGCAAGCAAGAAATAGCAAACAATCCAGAAAGAGTTGAAGCCTTCAGAAAGGCCAGCATGCTTGGCTGGAAATATGCATTTAACAACCCGCAAAAAGTCATTGACCTTATTTTAAAGAAATACTCTACCCGCAATACACCTGAGCATTTAAATTACGAATATAAGAAAATGGTTATGTTAATTCAACCGAAACTTGTAGATATAGGATATATGAATCCTGGTCGCTGGCAGCATATCGCAGCAACCTATGCGGACTTAAATATGTTATCTGAAAACTATCAATTTGAAGGATTCATATATGATAGTAATCCTCCCGTTAACATGTTTTGGTGGTACATTTCATTTATAACGTTATTAATACTCCTGTTATTAACCAGTACCGTACATTATCGAAATAGAGCAAAAGAGAGACTCATTGCTAAAGAACAAATTGAATTCAAAAACATTTTGCTCTCTACCCAGCAGGAGGCCTTGGTAGAAGGCTTATTAGCAATCGCGGATGACGACTCTATCATCTCCACTAATCAACGCTATATCGATATGTGGAACATAGATAAAGCAGTGATTGAAAATGGCAATGATATTGATCTGCTAGATATAATCATTAAAAAGTTAGTTCACCCTGAACAGTTTTTAGAGCGAATTAAACTAATCCGTAGTGATAGAACACTCATTTGTACCGATGAAATCTATCTTTTAGATGGTAGAACAATGGAGCGCTACTCTGCGCCAATGACATCAAGCTCGGGTCAATATTATGGCCGATTATGGAATTTTAGAGATATTACCGCGAGTAAAAAATCCAATGAAGTCATTTGGAAACAAGCAAATTTGGACTTTTTAACCGGATTACCAAATAGATACTTTTTTTTAAACAAACTCAAAAATGCTATCAATAATGCACAACAAGAACAACAACGACTGGTATTACTCTTTCTCGATTTGGATCAGTTTAAAGAAGTGAATGACACTTTAGGCCACCTTGTTGGCGATTTAATAATACAGGAAACATCTACCAGGCTGCTAGCTTGCGCATCAAACGGAGCGACCATTGCTCGTTTGGGTGGTGATGAATTCACCATCATTTTAGAGAATATTTCCGACGGTGATATGGTTGAGGAGATTGCTAATGAAATACTTTATCAACTGTCTCTTCCTTTTCAGGTAGATAATGAATTGGTATTCATATCAACAAGTATCGGTATAACGACCTACCCAGATGATGGCATTGATGCAAACTCTTTAATCAAGAATGCTGACTTGGCAATGTATGCTGCAAAAGATGCTGGTCGTAATAAATTCAAACATTTCACTCTCAGCATGAATGAAGTTGTGATGCAAAGGCTTCACTTAATCAACGCTTTAAGAGGTGCCTTAGAAAAAGAAGAATTTCAATTACATTATCAACCTATTTTCTGTTTAAAAGATGCAAGTATCGTTAAAGTTGAGGCGCTAATTCGCTGGAACAACCCAAATAGTGGACTGATAAGCCCAGATGATTTTATACCGATAGCAGAAGAGACGGGATTAATTAACCCTATCGGGAACTGGGTATTTCAAACCTCAATAAAGAAGCTGAAATATTGGCGCACTCATTACAAAAAAGATATGCAAATCAGTATCAATGTATCACCGGCTCAGTTCGCTGAAAACGGCAAGGTGAGTGTATGGAGTAATGAAATAGAATCAATTGAATTACCTGGTGATTCTCTGATCATCGAAATTACAGAGGGGTTACTCATGGGCCCTAGCCAAAAGGTATCCAAGATATTGCTCGATTTATGTAAAGACAATATTAATATAGCTTTAGACGATTTCGGAACAGGCTACTCCTCTTTAGCTTATCTCAATAGGTTTGATATAGACTACTTAAAAATTGATAAGGCTTTTATTTGGAATTTAAAACCCTACTCCCATGACTATGCACTATGCGAAGCTATCGTCGTCATGGCTCATAAACTTGGCTTAAAAGTCATCGCTGAAGGGGTAGAAACTGAAGAGCAGCTAATGTTACTCAAGCAAATGAACTGTGACTTCGGACAAGGCTATCTTCTATCAAAGCCGTTGCCTGAAGCTGAATTTGAGCTTCTATTACAGGATCAAATTGATATTAAATAATGGCTTTGTATCTAATATTAACCCGGCTACTCAATACGCGCCTTTTATTTTCTATCAAGGAAAACTCTCCACCTACCTGAAGGATATTACGCCCTATAAATTTAATCATACCAGTGAATTAGACGTTCACAGTATTGGGTTAGCCAGGGTGTTATTGACATCAATCAAAGCCCAAGCTAACAACATTATAAAAATGCTACCGGCGAGCTGAATACACAAACCATAGCGTTTTTGCTGTTTATGATCACTATACAAAGTAAGCGTCTTATTCAAAAATGCTGTCGCGTACTGGCTTGCCAAAGCGATTATGCATGTTGACAGCGCCGTGCCTAAACTCATCGCTAAAGTGCCCATTACACCATAATGATAAATACCGAGTAAGGACGAAGTCACCAAGATAATCAACGCACCTGAACAAGGCCTAAGACCGATAGCGAAAGCTACCATCAATAACTGCGAGAGCGACTTTTCTTGCACCTTTACGTTTGCACTAGAGCAACAACTGCCACTGTGGGTGTGCGTATTTTCAGACGTGTATAACTGCACGATACTTCTAATTGCGATAAACCCGCCCAAGGCCAACAGTAAACCGTACCCCATTAAACTAAAGTTGCTTGCACTGACGGCTATATCGGCATATTTGTACTTCAGTATTAAACTCAAGCTAGTCACTAACAATATCGCCGTCAGCGCTTGGAACATCGCCGCAGCAAAAGCGAGCAGACAACTGCCCAATCTGCTTTGCGGGTTACTCGCTAAATAACTGACAATAACGGCTTTACCATGCCCTGGGCCCAGTGCGTGAAACACGCCGTAAACAAAACTGATAGCCATTAAGGAAAAACCATAAACCTCTGGTTGCTGAGCAACTTGCATCACCTGCTCATTGAGAAGTTTATGAAATTCCAGTTGTGTAGAAGCGATGTAATGCACTAATTTCGACCACAAACTGCTGTTATAAAGCCCTATAAATCCCATACCAAGGGCAATGAATAGCAACCAGCGTATTTTTAGTCGGCGTACGATAGCGCTTAACATTGAATCGTCACTCGCTCGGCAAAATCATCACCTAAGCCTTGTGTCTCCCTGACATTGCGATCTAAGCTAGTGGCGTAATCTATTAACTCCTCACTAGGAGTCGCTCTAATCAACTGTGCTGTGCAATTGTGCCCGCTACTTTCAACATGAACATCTTCTTGTGATGGGTAGTTCATAGCGACAAAATAGGTGGGTTCAAAAGTTTGTAGGGTGATTTTTTTACCTTTTACCAACTTTGGCTCCTTCAATACAAAATTCATTTTTAACACTAAGATAGGACTACCATTAACTTGCACGCTTTCCAAAGTGTAACGCTTGGGGACTGGCAATGGCATAACCTCGCCTGCCACTCTTAGTTCAGATAAATATGTATCAGGGGCGACATTGGCGACCATTTTCATCGCAGTACTGGCCAACCCTATGGACTCATCGTTGTACTCATTCATCAAATCGGCATAGCTAATCATCGAAAAAAATTGATCAAAGCGCCAGTGCTGACTAAAACCTGTTAGATAGCCTTGCTCATCTATATTTATCTGAGTGCGAAGATCTATCCAATTGTGGGGATGCGAGAAAGAGACGCTTGAGCACAGCAAGAATACTGTGCCCAAAGCTGCTGCCATTGTTTTATAACGTTTTTTGTAATTCATCAATTAAGGTATCTATATTGTGTTCCATCATTTTCAGATAGCTCGGAGCCGGCTCACTTTCTGCCGACAACGCATCTGAATAAAGATGGCCGCCTAGTTTTGCCCCCGTTTCACGGCCGATTTGTTTAATCAACCGATCATCAGAGACATTCTCAACAAATAGCGCTTTAATATTTTGCGCTTTTACTTGCCTGATCAATTGGGCAACATCCGCGGCAGAAGGTTTCATTTGCGTGTTTAATCCAACAGGCGCTAAAAAGCGAAAGCTGTAATCTCGACCAAGATAACCAAAAGCGTCATGTGAGATAATCACTTGTCGCTTTGCCACAGGCACTGTTGCGACCTTAGCGGCCAGTTTATTTTCCAGGGCGTCTACTTTAGCAAGATACGCCACCTTGTTTGCTTGGTAATAAGCTTTATTCGCGCTGTCGGCCTCTATCAGGCCTGAGCTAATATTATTAATATAGACACGAATATTCGCTAAACTATGCCAAGCGTGCGGGTCTTGATCGCCATGGTGATGCTCATCGTGCTCTTGATGATCTGCACTCCCTTGGTGATCGCCTTCTTTATGTTCTTTGTGTTCTTCGTGTTTAGCATGCTCATTCTTATCATCGTGCTCTTCCCCAGGGTGCTCCTCTTCGTGAAGCTCAATAACATTAGCCCCTTTACTGGCAACAACACGTAAGCCTTTAAAGCCTGAAGACTCCTCTAATCTCGTTATCCACCCTTCAAAAGACAAACCATTAATCACAATGAGATCAGCTTTGGCCAACGTTTGCACATCAAAAGGCGTTGGCTTATAAACATGACTGTCTTGGTTGGCCCCAACAAGCGTGGTTAGTGCTATTTTATCACCACCTAATTCTTGAGTGATATCGCCTAATACGCTAAAGCTGGCCACGACCGATAGTTTA
>Ga0105359_10005003_pt1 | contig 10446 bp, 8 predicted proteins | sample GOMGulsemesocosm_6_FD_83659 | JGI IMG/M metagenome (GOLD analysis project Ga0105359, IMG submission 83659) | Methane-oxidizing microbial communities from mesocosms in the Gulf of Mexico - GOM8C Gulf of Mexico | ecosystem: Environmental > Aquatic > Marine > Cold seeps | place: Gulf of Mexico... | reverse complement strand
TTGCTTCTTCAACAATCGCCATTGACGACCAAGGGTAAACTCGAGCACCTTGCTCCTCAGTTAGCTCTATTACTTGCCCTTGCCACTCAACAACGGCTTTAGCAATGATTGCTTGTTTACTTGCACGGGTAGTAGCAGTAGTCACTAAGTCTTGTATAGTTTTCTCAGCACTTGCTAACTTAGCATCTTTGCTTAATGTCTTATTTCCTACTTGGCTAACGGTAATTTTTGCATTGGCAACGGAAGCACCTTGATTACGCAATACCGCAGAAACAACTTGTTCGCCATTGTCGTTTTCTTGTCGCCACTCTAAACGAAAGTGCAAACCTGAAAGCTCTTTTAACGCATGGTTAACCTTGTCTTTACTTGCACCAGACTTAACAATAGCTGCAACTAAACTTGCAGTGGCATTATTAAGTTTTTCTAACGAAGCTAGTTGTGTTGCACGATCTTTTGGCGTTGCTTCAACCATATACTCATACATAGCCGTTAATTCACTTGGTACCTTATCACCTAAACGCCACATAGCTCTGAACAAGCGACTAATAGAGCGATCTGCCGGGTTTGCCCACGGATTAACTTCAAGGTTTTTTGTTGTATCTCTAGGTACTGGATTAAGATCACGGCCTTCGTCAAAAAATGCTGTCAGTCTATGTTCTGCATTTTCAGCTAATATCGCCATGTCCCTATCAAGTAGCTTTGTTTTAACGGCACTTGTTATTGAGAACTTCTCTTGGTATTGACTATTTTCAGATTTAAGTACCATGAATAAATGATCATCATTAATCGTCACCGATAAACCTAACTTCGGCTTTTCCTGTGACTCTAAATCAGCAATCATTGCTACCGGTAAAGCGTAACTGATATCTTTTCCGCCCAATGACTCAGCCTTAACAACAAGGGTATTACCTTTAACAACTTTTACTTGTAGTAATTCATCTTCATCTGGCTTATAGCTTTTTTGATCAAACGCACCTACTTTTTTATCGGCTGTTATTCTTTTTTGGTTTTCATCGGTGATTTTTAAACCTAAACCTATGCCGGCATGACCGCGATGTAAATGATCGGCCAAGTAGTCTATTTCAAGAGAGAGTGTTGGGTTTTCAACACCACGGGCAGGTTTACTGACCAGTGACGACATTTCACCTATTGGCTGGTCAAACTTAAATTGGTTATAAAAAGGCTTTTGTCCCGGCTTTAATCGTACGTCCATGCGAGGCGAACCATGCTCATAACTATTGTTTAATACCCGTACCCATAATTTATTGCCATCTTGTTCCCAAGGACCTGCAGCTGAATTAAAGGTTTTATCAACACTGGCAACAAACTCGGCAAAATCTGCTTCAACTTTGTCCCAGTCGCCAAAAATATCCATCATCAACTGATGTGACAACTCTTTGCCGTTACCATAATCTGATTGACGCTTCGCTGCCATCTCATCACGATACGCTTTAAATTTATGGGATCTGTCAGGATCATCTAACATAAAGTGCACAATTAAAAAGTTAATGCCACGATAAAGTCGAGGGTTGTTAGTCATGTCCTCAATTTTAGGGCTATTTAAGGTTTCATATTGCTTTAAACCAAGACGGATATAATCCATAGGTGATGCACGGTCAAATACCATCACTTTTAATTGTTTTTTCTCAGGGTCGTAATAATGATGTGCTAAAGCATCCGCCGTACCTTCGGTGAACCAAGTAGGTAACCAGCCTGGATAATCCATTAACGACATTTGAAATACGTGGCCTTGCTCATGAACAACTATGTATCTTTGATGTTGTTCACGTGCACTTGGGAAACTATAACCAACAAGGTTATAGAACATGGCTTCACCACCCGCACTAATGCCTCTTGTTAAGTTATCATCGGTTACAAATATTTTAGTGCCCTTTTTACTTGAACCATAAACTGCTGCCATACGTTTATTTTCTAAATCTGGCGGTGTCATACCAAATAGCTCAATGTAATGTGGAAATGAGCTTTCCAATAGCTCCATATACAGTACAACTTGCTCTTCTGGTCTATTACTTTTCAGGGCAAAATGTTTACTGACGTACCAATCAAAGCCTGGGGTATTGTTTACTCTGCCTGAGCTGTAGGTATAAGGGATATTTTTACCAACCTTTACGACTTCAACGCTATTTAGCGTTGACACTCGTCCACTTGCCGTCACATCAACACTCATTTCAGAAGGGTGTGGAATTGTTTTTGATACAGGGATTATTTTGCCGTGCGGTATTGTTAACTGTGCAGTGGTTGTTTTTGAAAGCGTAGATGATGTATCCGTGGTGCTATTACAGCCAGATAAAATGGCACTGGCAACAACTAAAGATAACAAGGTTGGTTTAAAATTCATGCTTAACCTTAAATATTTGCAACTAAAAGATGACAAACACTATATAGGTATACTGTATACAATCAAGTCAAATGAGTAACTGTATGTAACATAATGTATTCAACCGAAAATAAAGCGTACAAAATGTAGGCTTATCTAGACTTACTGACTCTAGCAAGTAAATGACAAGCTTTTATACGCTAATAATCACCTTAACAAATTGGTAACTTCCTTTGCTTTATTTTCTTCAAAACAAACCAAGCACTCCACATTATCGTTGTTAAGATAATCGCGGTAATAATGGCAGGTTTAGGGTTATCAAGTGTACTGATAGAGCCTGCGTAAGTGGCGATGATGGCATAAGGTACAGCGCTTACCAACCAAGCAGTGATAAACTTAATGAAAGGCATTTTTATAATGCCAGACATACAAGCAGTAACTTCTGGCAGTATTGGCATAGCGCGAGAAAAGATAATCATAAAGGTACCGTATTGATTAAACTGCTTACGCATTTCTACTTGCTGTGACTTATCTTTAATAACAACACTAACTAATTTATTACCATAAAAGTAACTCACCAAATAACCTGTAACACCCGCTAAAACAATACCAATTATCGATACCATAGCGCCGTAATAATGTCCTAAAAAATAGCCACTGAGCATAATAATGGTTAAGGTGGGCATCGCAATAAACAAATCTAAAAACAATAAAGCAATGACAATTCCACCTAAATAACGCCAATCCACCTCTTTAGCCAGCGTCAGCCAATGTTCTATTTTTTCAACACTGAGAGTCCCTGTTACTTTCATGATCAAAAAAGTCGTGGCAAAGCCAACTATCATAACGAGCATTAATTTTAGTAAAGCACTCATACTCACCGCCTTATGGGTAAATTAGATCAATTGTGATGGGGGAGAAAACGTGTGATAAATTAAGCTTAGCCTTGTTAAAACTTGGGGCTCGATAAGTTAATTTTGCTCCATTTGAAAAGCCCAAGCCTTCTGCTGGAATGATACCTGTCCAATTCTTAGTCACCTGACCATTTTCATCTTCATCGTGTAGTACCTTAATGGCAAACTCGGCAGGTACAGATAGGAAACTAACACTCACTTGCTCATCGACAGCTGGTATAACTTTAATTTTTAACGCTTTAGCATGATCTTTCGGAAAGCCTTCACGACCATAAAGCATAACTAGGATATTTCCCGGCTTAGCACGATTAATATTATTTACTTGAATCGTAATATCAATCCCCTCATCCTTATCAATCTCATTTTTAGCCTCAACAACTGTATTCATAAAACTTAATACTCCCATTAAAAATAGCTTACTTATCACTGTGACTTTCATCATGAACTCCGCATTATTTTTTTCGCCAAATTCGGCATAATTCGATCAATGAATCGAAGTAACTTAACTTTGCCAATATCATGTATGACAATACGTTTTTCGATACCTTTGATTAAGCTATTTGCCACCGCTTCGGTTGTGAGTTTTGATTTCCCTCGCCCAGCGGTCATTTGTGTATCGACTAAGGGTAAAAATGCTTGTAATACACTAATATTGGTATCTGCCAGTTGATATTGCAGACTTTGCGAAAAAGAATTCAATGCCGCTTTACTTGCACAATACACCGCAGAACTTTTCTTAGGCGCAATAGCAAGACCGCTATTTACATTGAGTATGCTCGCTTGTCGGCTTGAATTAAGTAACGGTAAAAGTAAATAACTTAAACTAACAGGGGCAACAAAGTTAACGGAAACCTCTTCAGTAACCGAGCTAAGGGTAAAGTTTTCATCAAGTAAAGTCGGAGTATATTGCAGTGCTGCATTATTTATCAGCACGTCTAAACGCGCTAGCTTCTTACAGATTACCTCTGCAATACTTTTAAGTTCTTCAAGATTATTTAAGTCCGCTTGAAAAGTAACAACTGATGGGTAATCCCTTGTTAATTCGTTGATTTTATTTTGGTTTCGCGCAATGATATAAACATTGTTTTGATGATGTAATTGTTCAACTAGCTGTAAGCCTATGCCCGCAGTAGCCCCCGTAATAAGAATGTTTTTGTTAATTAACTGCATAGTAATTCTATAACTACCTTGTGGTGAATAATCTGGACACTATTTTGATGTAGCAACAAAACAGAATCATTAACCTAGGTTAAAAATATGAATTTAGTAGAATTGAGTGAAAAGTACGGCCAAAAAGCGAGTTACCCAAAGAAATCACTCGTGTTCAGTCAGGGGGATAATGATAAATATATTTATATTATTATTAAGGGTGTCTTAAAGGCGCATTACTTGGCAAAAGATGGTAAAGAATTTATAAAGTCTTTCCTTTTTTCTGGCGATTACATTGCCAGCCTGCAAGCACTAAATGGCGGCGTTAGTAGTTTTAGCCTGCTTTGTTTACAAGACGTTCAATTAGTTAAAATCTCTTACTCCACTGTATTAACAATGGCAAAAGAGGACTTAGACACTGCTAATTCAATAATTGACTTGTTAACCACCTTTGCCATGAAAAAAGAGCAACGTGAATATGAATTATTGTGCCTTGATGCCGAGCAAAGGTATCAAAATTTATTAACTAGATTTGAAGGGATTAGTGATGTGATAACTCAAAATGATATTGCAAGATATTTAGGTATCACACCGGTAGCTTTGAGTAGAATAAAAAATAAAAAACAGTAAAACACTAAATACAGTGATTAGAGATAGCCATTAATAAAATACACGCCTTGATCATGAATCGCTCATACGTCCTGAAACGAGCATTTTGAAGTCACTTGGGTATATATGTGCTTTCTACTACAAGTTTCAGCCAACGGCAGGTATTAAACCAAACATTTGTAAACACTGTGCGCTTATAATCAATACACCAGATAAAGCCGCGATACCTAGCGCGATCTTACCACCTTTAACACGGTAATTATCGACGCTTATTTCACTTTCTTTACGTTGTACCCAAACCATAGCAACAGGTAAAAATACCGCGAGAATAACCAAGGCAATGGCAGCATAACCAAGTGCCATAATAAAACCTTTTGGATAAAAAAGTGCAAAGGCTAAAGGAGGAATAAAAGTCACCAGTGCGGTAATTAATCTATCTTTTTTAGCGTTGCCTTTGTTTAAAGTATCACTAAAAAAGTCAAACAATCCCAAACTAACACCTAAAAAAGAAGTCGCTAATGCTAAGTCAGCAAAAATGGTAATAGCATTACTAACTTGTGGGCTTTGCAGCATTGAACTGATACCAGAGATGAAACCTGATAAGTTATCACTTTGCAGTAAGCTTGACTGACTCATTACGCCTTGGCTAACCAATTGCCAAAACAAATAAATCCCTAAGGGTAACACTGAGCCAATAATCATTATTTTTCGCAGTGACTTTACATCAATGCCAATATATTTAACGATTGAAGGAATAGAGCCATGAAAACCAAAAGAAGTAAAAATGACCGGTATAGCTGATAAAATAAGCCCTTGCTCTATTGGCATTTCAAGCAAGTGTTGCCCCTGAACATAAGGCGTTAACATATAAAACACACTGGCTAAGGCAACAATTTTTATTGAAAATAAAACACGATTAACCTTATCTACCGCCCCTGTTCCTAGGGTAATAATAGCGCCAAAAATAACGGCAAACATGATAGAGCCTGTTTGAACAGGCAACTCAACATTCGTCCATTGAATCAATTTAGATTGAAGCTGTGAACCTCCGCCGGCAATGTAAGCTGCACATAAGGCATAAAATAAAAAAATCATTGAGCTATTTGCAATAAATTGACCTCTTCTTCCTAGCAATGATTTAGCTAGAGAGTTTAATGACGCCTCAACATGCGCATACTGGTGAACCTCTATCATCAATAAAGCGGTATAAGTCATTAATGACCATGCAAAAAATAACAAAAGTGTTGCTATTGAGAACCCTAGCCCTGCAGAAGCAATAGGCAAAGCCAGCATACCTGCGCCAATAGTAGTTCCTGCAATAATGAACATACTTCCAATGAGTTTACTTTGGCTCATAATTTTTCCTGTTTTGACGGCGGGTATTTTTACGTATTTGTGAAGATTTAAGATGTGAGGAAGTATTACTGATTACTTTTATAGTAATCAGTAATACTTGAACCTAAAAAGACTAACCTTACTTTAGTTCATTGGCTTTAAGTAACATAGATTTACTTTCTTCAAGGAAGTCACCTGCATAATCACCAAACCAATCAGATACATGCTCAAACATACCAACAAAGGCATCTTTATCATCGAGACTCACATCTTCAAGTAGCTCTAAAAAGCGATAAGCAAAACGCTTCATCATGGCAACATTATCTTTATTGGCAAAAATTATATCTGCGTACAAGGTTGGATCTTGAGCAAAGAGTCGACCAACCATTATTAGCTCTAACCGATAAATAGGTGAGCTCATCGCCACGAGCTTTTCAATATCAGCACCTTCACTCATCAAATGATAACCGTAAGCAATAGTTGAAAAATGACGCATCACTTGCACCATCGACATTGCTTCATCATGTTCATGGGCTTGCACTGGGTAAATAGTTGCGCCCCACACTTGAAACTGTTCTAAGAGCCACTGATATTGTTCAGGGTGACGTCCTTCACATTCAATGATAGTTTGTTTGATAAGGCCAGTAACGTCAGGACCAAACATTGGATGTAAACCAACAACAGGGCCAGCATGAGCCTTTTTCATTTCATATAAAGGCGACTCTTTAATACTGGTTAAATCTGCAAGAATACAATCTTCAGGCAAATTATTAAGATGATGAATTACCATTGAAGTTAAACGAATAGGCACTGCCACAATGACCACACTGGCATCCGCTAAAATCGCTTCACTGTTTGACCAATCGTCTTTACCTATAACAGCTACCTGGTATTCGGAGCGCTCAAATAAATCAACAAAAACAGAGCCTAATTGACCTTTACCGCCGACAACTACAACCTTTTTACAGTCTTCATTAACACAGCGATAACCACTAGCATCTTGACTTACATAAGAGTCACGCATTAAGCGACGCAATACATCTTCAATTAAATCAGGGGATAAACCAGCATCACTGGCTTGTTGCCGACGTTTAGCAAACAAACTTGCTTCACGGGTAGCATCGTAAATAGGTTTGCCTACATTACTTTTTAATTGACCTACTTTACTGGTAACAGCAAGGCGTCTTTGCAATAACTTAACTAAGTCACTGTCAATCTCATCAATTTCATCACGTAAAAAGGTTAACTTTTCTTCAAAGTCTGAATTTGTCATATTACTTTTGTTCCATGCAAGACCGAGTTCACTTTGATTAATACCAAGAACTGTCTTGCTTATAATGATTTACTGCTGTTATTTACTTAAGGTACAGAAAATAGAAAACGCGACAAATGTCGCGTCTAACTACAGTAGCTTATATTGTGCATTAAGCGTTAGGCAATACGTGATGATAAACAACCCGACAGGCGTGCATCTGCATCAGCCAAAAGCTGTTCTGTTTCGGCAATATCAATACATGCATCAGTAACCGATACACCATAGGCTAAGTCTTCTTTTGCTAAGTCGCTACTTTGGTTACCAGCATTAATATTACTCTCTAACATTATACCAATAATAGATTGATTACCCGCACAAATTTGCTCTACAACATCTTGGGCGACCAATGGCTGACGTGTGTAATCTTTGTTTGAGTTACCATGGCTACAATCAACAATAATACCCGCATCAATACCTTGTTTAGCGAGTGCTTTCTCACAATCACTAATACTTGTTGCATCATAGTTTGGCGTAGTACCACCACGTAAAATAACATGACCATCTGGGTTACCACAGGTTTGAATCAAAGCCACTTGCCCTTGACGGTTAATGCCCATAAAGTGATGTGGTGATGCTGCTGATTGCAATGCATTAACCGCCACACCTAAGCTACCGTTTGTACCATTTTTAAAGCCTATTGGCATAGATAAACCGCTGGCCATTTCTCTGTGTGTTTGTGACTCAGTAGTACGTGCACCAATAGCAGACCAACTGAATACTTCAGCTAAATATTGTGGACTAATCGGATCAAGCGCTTCAGTTGCTAGAGGTAAACCAAGCTCAGTTAAATAAAGGATCAATTCACGCGCTTTTCTAAGACCTGTTTCTACATCAAACGAACCATCCATATGAGGGTCATTAATCAGACCTTTCCAACCTACGGTAGTACGCGGCTTTTCAAAGTAAACACGCATAACCACATATAAAGAACCTTGGTATTTATTTTGAAGGACCTTTAATTGGCGAGCATAGTCCTTTGCTGCCTCTACATCATGAACAGAACAAGGACCTGAAATAACCAACAAGCGAGGATCACGTTTGTGAATAATATCTGAAATTGTTTTACGCGACTGTTTTACAAACTCACGTCCAGCTTCAGGCAATGGTAATTCAGCACGTAAAGCTTCAGGTGTAATTAATACATGCTCAGCATTGACGTGAATGTCATTTGAGCTAGTCGGTACGGCAGATAATTCGCAGGTTGTAGTCATGAGTTTTCCTTAATTTAGTTATTTTTCCACCAAGTGGATCTTTAAAGTGTATTAACGCTAGCTAAATAGACGGATTAAACATGTGAAATTCAAGGAAGGATAACCATAAAATAGGGGCTACAGCTCAACCAAAAACAAAAACAAGAATTCGTAAAGATTTAAGTACGCGATTTGTATTGTTATTTTTACACTCTTTTTTACAGATGTATAGTGTTAATTAGTAATAATGATAAAAATCGAGTAAAAACTTTATTGATAAAAGTAACAAGAACAAATAAAAGCATAGAAGGTGCGAATGTAAAGGCAGGAGATAAACTTGATAGCTAGTAAGAGTGCTATTTAGCGCGGCCATCCTTATCATTTTTAGAATTATTATGATAACGTGTCAGCACTAAAATTTTATGCTAATAAGCTTTGCTAGCTTAGTTTTTTAGCTGGAACTATTCGAATAAGTAAATATAGGATAATAGGTCAACGTATTGATGCAAAGACTACTAATCACTCTCACTACTATATATTCATGTTGTTTTTGCATTTATAGCCACGCTGAAAATACAGTTCACTGGCTCAACGACAGTGTAAGAGACTCTGCCCAGCAAACCCAAGCCACCAATATTCATATATCAACCTTAGCCGACACTTCTCAGCTATTGATAGAATCCCTGCCCCAATATCAATTTAAGACCAAATTTGTGCAAAGTCAGAGTATTGCGCGGCTATTGAGAAAACTGCCAAATAGTTGTGCCCCTAATAGAATAAAAACGCCAAGCAGACTCAAGGACAATATTTACAGCTTACCGCTAAACATTTACCTGAGCTTAAAGCTATATTATAAAAAACAAGCTAAGACCAAGATGTTGCCCCAAAATTATCTTGACGATAACAAGCATTTAAAGTCATTAGCAATATTGTTTACTGGCAAGTCAACTTACACTTTAGGGGTTAATGAAGGACGCTCTTTTGGCGTTTTTTTAGATGCTCAAATTGCCGCACTCGATGATCATAACTTAGTGATAAGAGCGGGCATTGAATCAACCACTTCACTTGTCAAGATGTTGCTAAAGGATCGCATAGATTACACCATAGAATATCCCGTTAATGTACATAAAGTATTGAAAGAGACGAATCCAGACATAGCCCTTGAATCAATAAAAATAGCAGGTTCACCTAATTATATTGTTGGTCATGTCGCCTGTAGTAAAGGAGCGGTTGGAGAACAGATCATCAGGGAGATTAATACTGCATTACAAAGTCTGTATCGCAACATTGATTTTTATCAAGCACACATTCGTTATTTAGATAAGAGTGATATAGCAGAATTTAACCAAGCTTACCGTGAAACATTTAAAGTTGATGTGCCAAAGGTGATAAATAACGTCAAACTGTAACTGCATTTAACCCCCTTTAATACCAATGAAAGGCTAAAACAGTAATAATCAAGGAGCACTATGTATATTGAATCAGAAGAGCAGCTTAGAGAAATTTATGGTCACGCTAAAGGACGCTCTAAAGATAAGCAGCTAAACGCTTTAGAAAAACATTCGATAAACTTTATTGAGCACTCACCCTTTTTAA
>Ga0105359_10004998_pt1 | contig 10454 bp, 9 predicted proteins | sample GOMGulsemesocosm_6_FD_83659 | JGI IMG/M metagenome (GOLD analysis project Ga0105359, IMG submission 83659) | Methane-oxidizing microbial communities from mesocosms in the Gulf of Mexico - GOM8C Gulf of Mexico | ecosystem: Environmental > Aquatic > Marine > Cold seeps | place: Gulf of Mexico... | reverse complement strand
CACTCGGCAGTTTTGGTTTAGAGTCTCTTTGATTTTATTAGTTCAGCGTTGGCGCTCCTTATGCCAAACGTTAATCTGAATTTACCTATACAATAATCTTTGAAGCATAAGCTCTAAGCCGTTTATGTCCACGAACGAGTTAGCTAGCCTAGCTAACTCAAAATTGCCCCTTTCCTTGTTATTGCATTTACTCATTCAAAATCTGTTCACAGCAATTTGCCATACATTTTATTATGCATCAGTGGTGTAAATGAGCCCTGTGTTTATCCTTATGTTAAAACTGGCGTTGTATACAGGTATAATGAAATTTAGTCATTTTTTGCTAAACGTGGGTTACTTATATTGCCAAATAGCCTCCGTTTCACTTTTTGTAAAAAATTAATGTATTAAAATATATAGTTTTTGTTCGTCATCAAATTTATTTATAGAGACTCCTATAAATAAAAGTCTCAATTTTGCGGTAAAACGAGCTTAAAAGGTGACTATAAATAAGCATGTAATGCATTGATTTTAAAATTGGTTTATGATGATTACATGAATTTAAATAGCCGTTTTAAAAAGTACTTATGAAGACGTCTGTATAATAAGCGTTAGAGGTTTATATGAGTTCGTTTATTTATCACACACTAATGATGTTAGAAGATGCAGGGATGCATTCTGGGTATCCGGAGATTCGCCATATAACATTCAATGAGGACGGTACGAGTACTGTTAACATGTATGCGAGTTTCATGACTGGGAAAAGGGTTAGCATTGAGAGTAATCAATCGATGAAGTTTATGATGCTCTTTAGTGTTTTGGACTTTTTTGTCGATACAAAGTATCCAGAGTTAGAGGGTAAAACTTTTTCTCAAAAATATAGGTCTTTACCAACTGATAATGATTACGATCTTATGCTGCGAGAGCTATTCAGAGTGGCTAAGGTAATTAGAAACGCACTAGTTCACAACCCATCGTCGTTTAAGTTTAACAATGGCTTCCTTAACATAAGTTATAACTTCAGAAACACTGAATATAGGGTAAAAATAAAAGGAGACTCACTGAGCTTTTTTTACACATCTTTAATAATGTATACCAGAGGAGATCTTGGTAATGGTTGTTATTTTATTGGGATTATGAGGTCAATATATAAAAATATTGTTAGTGGTATTGATTGTTTTTCGGATGAGTTTGGTTGCTCTATTCATTCTCCTTCATCAGGTATTGAAATTAAACCATATGTTAGGGAGATGTTAATCCGTCCTGAGTGCATGTTAAAAGATGGCAATATTGAGTTTATATGTGATCGTAGAGAGACTCCTGACTATCAAGGAACAGATATGTACTTAGAATTAGATGGCCATGAAATATTAGTTCCTATGGAAGCACTGGATAGTAACTTAGCAATCAGTAAGTCCGAGCTTTTAAATAGTTGGGTTCATTGTAGTCCTTTTCCAAATGTCAGAAAAGCCCTCTAACAAATGCAACCAATCGGATGGCTTAAGGAGTTTGTATGAGTCGAAATAGTCAAACTAGAAGAAAGCAAAAACTTACAGCTCAAAAGAAAAAAGCAACTGCCGTAATTGCTAAAGCAGCCTCTGAACGTTTGAAGGTGGCAACGATTTTTTTAGATGAATCAGGGAACACAGGTTCTAATATTATTGATGAAGACCAGCCTATATTTACTCTGTCAGGTTGTAAATTTACAGAAAAAGAGTCGTCAAGACTAATAGAGTTAACGGGCTCTCGTTCACCAATAGAAGCACATTTCAAAAAACTAAAGCGAAGAAAGTCGGGGCAAGATGGCATAATTAGGTTAATGAAGCATTCACTTATCAACACAGATCGAGTAAAAGTTGAATTGTTCCATAAAAAATTTATGGTAACTACAAAGATTGTTGATCTTTTAATTGAACATATGATGCACCTTAGGGGAGAAGACTTATACCTAAATGGCGCTAATATCGCTCTTTCCAATATGTGGTTTTATTGTTTTCCTACATTTTGCGGTGAAGAACAAGTTCAATCAATGTACAAGTCATTCGTGAAAATGATACAAGAACAAACGGAAAATAGAATTAACGAGTTTTATCACTCTGTTGCAGAATTATTAAATTCTTGTACCCATGAGAGTTTTAAACAAGATATTCAAATGATTTTAAGCACTCAATTAATAATTGATGATGCACTAAATGGGATAGAAAAAGATGCACTTGATCCATCCATTCCAGCTTTGTTTTGCCAATGTTTAAATTGGGGGGAAATTCATCCTAAAGGTTTTCATATTATCCATGATGATTCCCAAACATTAGAAAAACAAAGATCTTTATTTGCGCAGTATATGGATTGGACTCAAGACACTATTGAATTAGGTTATGATCGTAGAAAGTTTAATTTACCCCTTAAAGGTAAAAGTCTAAATTTTTCTAGTTCTGATCAATATACCCAGCTACAAGTCGCAGATATTATTGCAAGTTCATTTTCATATTGGGCAAGTGGCGTAAGTAGAGGCGAATCAGAAGATTATTTCTTTTTAGAATTAAACAAGCTTGGACTTGATAAATTTACTACAAAAAATAAGATTTGGCCAACGCATGACGTAACACCAAAAGATCTTGGTACTGAGTATGACGGTGGAGTTAACCCTGTAGATAATATGGCAAGTTACCTTATGAAAGCTAAAAGTAATATTGCGTAAGTCGCCATTTAACAAGCGCTTTAAACAGAACAAAAACAGTTGGTTAGGTTCCGATTCGCTCCACATTATAACCAACTATTATTGTCCGCAGCGGGCGTTATGTTTTCTTCAGCTAGGAGTAAAAAACTACAATTATGAGTTCATCTAAGTACCTAGCAGCTATATTGTTAGCTCCAGTTATTCCTTTCTTGTTCTACTTTTCTCATCATGAAGCGAGTTTCTCGGAGAAGCAAGTCGACTGGGGGGCCTTTGGTAGTTATATGGGAGGAGTTGTAGGTCCAATAGTAGCTGCAATCACGTTATTATTTCTTATCGACTCTTATCTACGCAGTAGTAAACAAGGTGCGTTACAAACATTTATGCAATCTCTGACTGCCCACGTTGAGTACGCAACCAACTATAAAACACAATACTCTGGTGCATACACTGGACACAAATACTTAGATTGGCTATGGAATGTAATTGCTGGCTCTTCAGAGCTGGATTTGATTGATCGAATCGAGAAAAACTATGGTGAAATTCAGCCGCTAGTTAATAACATTAAACTTGTTATAAGTGTAATTGAACAGGAACCATCGTTTAACGACTCAGAGAAAAAGTACTATATTCAACATGTTTACTCTAGACTGAGCTCTGTTGAAATGAAATTGCTCTTAGCTTCATCATTGGTTGACGCTGAGTCAAAAAGAATACTGAAACATTATGACTGTCTTGCAGGACGAATCGTTAGTCGGCCCGAAACTGAAGACTGGTTAATTAACAAGTTCGACAGCCATATAAAAACATAACATATAAATAAGAAGTAGGAAATCACAATGACAACAGTTTATTTGAGCGTCCCGTATCAAAAAGAAGATGCTCATGGAGATGTGAAAAAAGACATAGATGAATCTCTAAAAACTAAAATAGCTAATGGTTATATACTAAACGACATTCAGCTAGGACACTTAAAAAACTCAGGAACAATAAAAGTTGTAATGCTCGATAGAATCAGAAAACGGAGAGCTGAAGGAATCGCATCAAATTGGATGTCTACGGGTAAAATCACTAGATTTGGAGAAAGACATGATTTCAAACTATCTGAACTATCAGAAGTTTCATTCTCTCCCGTTGTTTTTAAGTATCACCGTACTGGCGTAAAAATTATTTCATCATCAGGTCAAGATATAAAATAGTCGTGCATCATAGGCTGGCATCACATAACAAGCCCATCCATGCGACCGCCTTCGGCGGCGCATGATGGGGGCGTTATGTGAAATAGTGGAAATATCAAGATGATCGAAGACTTACCGGATATACAGGATACGGAATACCTGATTAGCAATATTGTTAACAGTCTAAAGCTTGATGATAGTTCGCAACTACTTCATGCACTTAAAAATAGCTATATTAACTGCCAAGAAGTTAAAAAAGGTGAAACGTGGAATGACAACGGTGTTTTGCTTAAGTACGTACAGTTTTCGATTCTGGTAGACCGAAATTACGAAACTGTAATTATTGACTCTATTTCAGATCTCTTAATGGGCAGTAAGTCACTTCTGCACTATCACGGTTATAGACATGTACAGTGGAAACCTCTAATTAAAGTTCGACCTGTCGAGATAGATGAACACCTCTATCGAAGCACCGACTTCGTTAGTTATTCTGGATGTTTCTATCGTTCAAAAAGCGAAGTTAAAGTAGCCAAAGCACTAGAGATACGCGGTATTAGTTTCATTGCAAATGGTAGGGGGCGCTTTAGTAATGACAGAGTTAGAAAAACCGTAGAGCCTGACTTCATAGTGTTTTATGCTGGTAAATGTGCAGTACTTGAAGTTGATGGTGAAGGTTTCCACGATGACTTTAAGTATGAAAGAGAGCGGGATAATACACTGATGCAAAGTGGCTTTTTGTTTGTGGAACATTACTCGGGTTCTTTGTGCTACAGCGATCCTTATAGTGTCGTAGATAGCTTTATTAATAAGTTAGAAAATTTCACATAACAAATTGTTCAACAGCTACTCAAAACGTGTGCCAGTTTCGCTTCGCTACACAGTATGGCACACTTGTTTTTCGCGCGTTAACAAGGCATTAAATGGCTACTCACAAATCGATTTATATACCGTTAATAAGGTTAAAGTAAAATGATAATAGGACTGTTTTTAAAACATATTAAAGCTTATAAAGGTATAAACTTTGTGCCAATCGGTCGTACTTATAAGTTTGTTACTTATGTAGGTGAAAACGGTGCGGGTAAGAGTTCCATTTTAGAGACTTTAGATTCATTTTTTAATAATAAATCATACCCAATAAATAAAAGCGCATTAAGTGATGGAATAAATACAACGGGAAATGAACCTTTTGCGGCTCCTGTATTCCTAATTGAGAAGGCAAAAGTCAGAAGTCATAAAAGACTATTTGAGTTGTTAAGCCAGTATTTTTGGAACGTGCAAAAAGCTAGTTTACATGCTGGCGTGCAATCTTCCATGAAAGAATTTTTTGAGCTAAGAGAACCTCTACTTACAGATGAAAATTATTCACAAGAAACACACTATTTGTTTGTTTTCGGGGAACAGAATTTAATTTCTACTCCTAAGCCATACTTCGCCAGTTTTCATGGTGAAGAAGGCTTCTTATTAAGTTTCTTGGAACTTGGAAGTGAAGTTTTTTTAGATATGGACGCCACTGAAAAAAGAAACAAAATTTCGGAATTACGTGATGAATTAAATCAGAAAGTTGCACTGAAAGAGTGGAGAGATGTTTCATCTTATTTGAAAGAGATGTACTCGTATGTTTATTTTCCAGTAGAAATTGAAGTTGAAAGCTTTACAAAAATTGAAACGAGAGAAATGCAAAAGATTTTTGATAAAAGGCTGAAAGATGAAATTGAAAGTGCTTTGACCTCAGTAAACTTTGTAAATCAAGGTGGAATTAACGACTCTCTAGATAGTTTTGTTTCAGAAATTGAAGAGATCTTAGAAAATAAGTACTGTTACGATACTGGTCAACGAAGAAATAATAGTGTTACAAAATCAGATATTGTTAATAAAATTTTAGAGGTTTACTTCCAAAAGAGGATATTAAATAAAAAAAGTGGTGATGAGCTTACAAAAGTTAGTGAGTTAAGTGCAGGTGAGAAACGACAGGCGTTAATCAACTTAGTTTACGCTTTTCTTAAAAGGAATCCAGATAGAGAAACGATGGTGATTATTGCCATTGATGAACCTGAAAACTCTTTGCATACTGCACTTTGTTATGACCAATTTGAAAAGTTAAAAGAAGTCTCAGAATTAAATCAGATTTTAATAACAACACATTGGTATGGATTTTTACCAGTGGTAAGTGAAGGGTTTGGTCACTTCCTTAATGTTACGGATAATAAAATTGGGTTTGAAACTTACGATCTATACAATTACCGTTCGGAAATTCAAACTGCTATTTCAACTTCAAGAAATCAAATACCAAGTAATTTCATACTAAAGAGTACATATGATTTAGTTCAATCCATTTTTTATTCTTTAAAAAATGCAGAACCATATAATTGGATCATTTGTGAAGGCATTAGTGAAAAAATTTATTTTGAATATTTCTTTGCTGAAGAAATTATAACTAAAAGACTACGCATATTACCTATGGGTGGGCAAAGTAAAGTAATTAGACTCTATAAATATTTACAAAATCCAATATCAGAAGAAAGATGTTCAGGGAAAGTTTATTGTCTAATAGATACAGATCAAATTAGATGTGAAGAGATAAATAGAGGTTGCAATACCTTATCTATTCGGAGGTTAAGTAATGGAGGAAATTCTGATACTACTTCATTATTAACTTTGGATAATAATGATACTAGCGAAACAGATATCGAACGAGCATTAAATCCAATCCTATTCAAAACCACAATTGAAGCTTTAACGGATAACCTTGAATATCAAATAGAGAGCACTGTTAACGAATCTGGGAATAGTGACTTTATTAGGAATTTTAGAAATGTTGATTTAGAAAATTACTTCAAAGAGGACGAAGGAAATAACAAAATTCTTTTCGCGAAGGAATATATAAAAATATGTGAAAGGGATGATCCTACAAAAGATATGATTCCTAACTGGGTTACTGAAATCAAGGGTTATTTTTCTTAAAAGCCATTTAACAAGGCGTTTAAACGGAACAAAAAACAGTGGGTTACGTTATGCTTCGCTACACATTATAACCCACAATTTTTGTCCGCTTAACGCGGCGTTATAACACCGAGTGAGAGTGTAGTGAATACTTTTCAAATAAACGATTTATATAAGTTATTAATATCCTATGGCAAATTTATTTATCACGGAGTTGCTATAGGAAAAGGGACTGGAAATCCAAGTGTATTGAGCCTGTCACTAGAAGATAGAGCAGATAATGCCATCAATACTAATCTAGGGTTATGTTGTTCAACAATTGGTGTTGGTGACTCTGAGCAAAATTTAGATTATTGGGGCACTTTCGGAATTATTATAAAACCAATAGCAAATGATAGTATTTTATTGGCGCATCATGCGGATGCAGGTTCTGATGTAGATCCTAATGATGATACAAAAAGAATTGTTACAGACTGCTTTTTACCGCCAATCAGTTTAGTTGAGTTAGAAAGTACTATCTCTAAACGTGTTGCAAAGACTGCCAATGAGTGGGGGGTGAATAATTATTTTGTCTGGGCAGTTTATCTTGACCCTCCATATAACTCGGCTGCATATTTTTATGCAAAAAATCGCTGGCCCCACCTTAAAATAATCACACAAGATGATAATAGTTTTAAAGAAATTATTTCTAGCAATGGTTCGACATGTAACTTTGGGAATGTAGTAACTCCAAGTGATTTATATCAATAAGGTGTTATAACAAGCGCTTTAAACGGAACAAAAAAAGTTGGCCATCGCTTCGAGATAATTGCAAGTCCATAATTGGATCGTTAGTTATTTCTGGTAAACGCAGTTAGCTTTTTTATTAAAGGAATAAAATGAATAAAATGAATAAAATGAATAAAATGAATAAAATGTTAGTTATCGTATCAATCTGTATTGTTATCGTGACAGCTATAGGCTTCATGGTTAAGTACCTTTCTGTTGACAGACCTCGGGAAGTTGTTGAGAAGTTTATAGAACAACGAGATTCACTGGCGACTGAAGACAGACGAGCTATGGCCAAGAAGTTTTCAGACAGAGTTCCAGAATTCTTGTTGTATGCCCGCGTAGCACAAGCTACCTATGAGAAAGACTCTTCCAGTGAGTTGGAAAGGCTATTAGATGGCTACTCTTTTAGTAGTGCTGATAGCCTAGAAGCAGACTGCTTAAAAATCCAAGCAGGGGTTAATTTATCGAAGCGTCGTTTGCTTGTTGTATTTCGAGGTTCAGTTCCTGAGTGTAGTTTTAATATTAAAGCGAATTTGGAGCATGGAATTCTTGGGGAAACGGAGCTCTATAGTAAATCTAGAGATTTCGTTGAAACAGTGAAAACTGAGTATGCAGGCTATGCCTTGACATTGGTCGGTCATTCTCTAGGTGGTGGAATGGCAATAAACAACGGTATCGCTCATGGTGATAGCGATGTATATACTTTCAATACTGCTTTTCCAAATAGTATGGGGCTTGAAAGCGTACAACTCAAAAAGTGGACAGTAGGCAATGTAAAGAATGGAGGCGTGAAACGTACAAAAGTTACTAACATCATTATGGAAGGCGATGAGATATCAGGTCTGTCATTATTTAAATTTCATGGTTTGGTCGGTGAAACCTTTATGTTGTTTCATGAAGATGTCCCTGCAAGAAACAGTTTCGACCACCTGATTGAAGAGGTCGTCTACAAATTAGAGGTTATTGATAGCCAGGAAGAGCAGGAGAAAAATGCTATTGGTTTTAACGCGTTTGTTGGCAGAAAAATGGAATTGTAATTCGTGAGGGACTATCACCAGAACAAGATGATCTAGCGAGTTTAAGTCCACGAAAGAAAAGTTCACCCAACAAAGTATTTAAGAGTGATGCCAAACGCTTTGCATCCTTAGTTCAAGGTTGGGTTTTGTGTTTAAGGCGCAATAGTTTAGGTTAGGTGGTTGCGTTACTCACACCTTAATTCGGCGTTAGCAGTACAAGGAGGTTTGGTGTCAAATTGCATTACCGTATTCTGTAACGGACTAGCACAATTAGAGTGTGATGATTTCGTTATAGATAAGCTATATGACTTAGTGGATTTAATAGAAAACCAAACAAATATTTCTGATACTTATGATTCTATTTTCAAGTTTATGGAAAATAACCCTGTAAGTGATATCGGCTCTCCCGGCCCCCTTGTGCACCTATTAGAAGATCATTTTCCTAGTTATGTTTCAAAGCTAGTAAACTCAATCAATAAAGCGCCTTCTATAACTACAATTTTCATGCTTCACCGAATTTTAAACTCAGATGTTACTGAACCTGAAAGAAGCCAATACATAGATTTATTTTGTAGAGTATCTAAAAGTGATTCATTCAATATAGCTGTATGCAACGAAGCAAAAGAGTATTATGATTATCATTGCTAAAAGTACAGCTAACAAGCTAATAAATAAGGACAATAAACAGTTTTCTGTTTTAGTTTCTCAACATTTTAGCAAACAATTTTTTGCCCATTATTAGGGCGTTATGTGCTTCGGAAAGCCGGCATGTTTAGTGTCGAATTACAAAAGGGATATAGATGTTAGAAAGAATACATAGAATAAAAGGTATAGGGCTTTTACATGATGCTGATGCAAGAGCTCATGGGCTAAAGAAAGCCAGCTTTATCTATGCAGATAATGGACGAGGTAAATCAACACTAGCTTCGTTATTTCGTTCTTGCTCAACGAATAGGCCTGAATTACTTGTAAACCGTCGAACGATTGATGGTAATAATGACCAAGAAGCTATTCTTCAATTTTCTAATGGGCAGCGTTCTACTTTTCAAAATGGTAGTTGGGATACCGAGCGCCCAGAACTTTTAGTATTTGATGCCGATTTCGTTGAGCAAAATGTGTATGCAGGTGGACAAGTTACTGCCGACCAACGAAAAAACTTATTGCAATTTGCACTTGGCGAAAGTGCTGTTGTGGCACAACAAGAATATGATCTTGCAGATAATAATGCGAGAACAGCAGCCAGCTCTTTACGAGAAACAAGCAATCAATTAGAAGTGTTACACAGAGGTTTGACGCAAACTCAATTTCAGAGCATAGCAGAAGTTGTAGATGCAGATGACCAAATATCCGTTCTTAATGGCAAAATCGTTGAAGCTCAAAATATCGGTCTTATTCAAGCTAAGGCATTGCCTCAGCAATTAGCATTGCCAACACTCAATGTGGATGATGTGTTCAATATTTTACGTACATCCCTTGAAAATATTGACCTAGCTGCGGAACAGCAAGTTAAAGAACATTTAAATAGTCATAACAAAAATCGTTTAGAGAAATGGATAAGTGACGGACATTCGTATGGTGATGAAGGTAATTGCTTGTATTGCAACCAACCTCTTGATGGGATCGAATTAATACAAGCATATCGCAGTTATTTTAATCAAGATTATAATCAGCTTAAATCAGATGTTTCTCGGCTGACAGGCCTTATTAACGCAAGCTGCTCTAATGAGATAATTGACAGATTAAAGTCACGGTTTGAAACTGCCAGCGCAGTCATTGATGGTTGGCAGGAACATGCTGAAGTAATACCTCCTACATTCGATGAAAGTTCAGCAAGAGATGCTCTTTCTAATATTGAAAATCTGTTAAACGCTTTGAGAGAGAGAAAAGAAGTCAATT
>Ga0105359_10004994_pt1 | contig 10461 bp, 5 predicted proteins | sample GOMGulsemesocosm_6_FD_83659 | JGI IMG/M metagenome (GOLD analysis project Ga0105359, IMG submission 83659) | Methane-oxidizing microbial communities from mesocosms in the Gulf of Mexico - GOM8C Gulf of Mexico | ecosystem: Environmental > Aquatic > Marine > Cold seeps | place: Gulf of Mexico... | reverse complement strand
TGTGCCTACTTCAACAGGCTCTGTAGGGTTTGTTACATTGACAACAGATACGCCATTACTCAATCCGATAATCGCATATTCATCACCCGTATTTAAATCAACATGTCCCCAGATGTCACTTGCTGCGCCGGGTGAGCTTGAAAAGTCGCTAAGTGGCATATGTGCAAGTAGGTTAATATTGTTACACTCAAAACTTCCAGCTAAATTATTTACACAATCAAGTTCAGTCTGCTTCTCACTTAACATATTGTAAGCGCTAATTCGCTGATTAAACTCGGCATTATTAAGGAGTGATTTTCCATCTGATATTATAGAAAAACCTTTTAAACTTAACGACTCAGCCATTTCACTCGGCACACCTATTAGTGTGGTTGAATTGCTATTTGGGCTCTGACTTTGAAAATGGTCAAATTTATTATAGCCGCCAACAACGGGCACTATTTCACTTTTCAGATAAAACAATTCCTCAGTAGATGATATTCTATACTCGCCACCAGAAACTAATACTTTATCACCTTTATTTGCTTGTTTAACAGCATAGCCTATAGTTTTACAGGGACGTAAAACGTTGTCGCACTTGCCGAAATCCTTACCGTCAGGCGAGACAAAACGTGCCTTATCATGTTCTGAATGTGCGCTTGATTTTAGGGTGAAGAAACTAACGGTAATTGCAATAAACAAACTCAAATAGAGTGTTTTCGATTTAAACATTTTATTTAATCCCAGGGCGATTCAGTTATATTCTATATCTTGTACTAGTGTAAAGTATTGTTTGAAATACGTGAATAACACATGTTGTAGCAGATGTTTTAGTACAATAATGTAATAATTTTGTTAACATTGATGGTTATTTATACCCTATATTTTCAGGAACGCCTAATGAAAGCCCGAAGTTTTTTTTCTCGTTTATTGACAAAATTGGCAATTATTTTATCCATGGTTATTTTTCTATTAGGTTGTGGTAAGACCAACGATAAGCGAACCTTAGTGGTTTCTCCTGTCTTCAATGAGCAAGTAATCGGCTGCGACGTAAACTTCACACACGAGAATACTGATTGGCGTTATCAACAATTCTTGTTTTTTATTAGTAACATTGAAGCCCAAACAGGTGTAGGAAATTGGATCAAACCTGAGTTACTTTCGTCTAAGTTTCAAACGAAAACTATCGCCTTGGTAGGGGAGAAGTGTGGTGAAGAAAGTCACTGGCAGTTAAACTATTCTTCGGATACAGACATTAGCAAATGGCAAAAGCTTCGCTTTACTATCGGCGTACCTTTTAAAGTCAATCACTGAAATCCTTTAACACAGGAGAGCCCGTTGAACTTACCTACCATGTTTTGGGGATGGCAAAAAGGGCACAAATTTTTACGATTGGAACTTGTTAATGAGCAAGATACTTGGCTATACCATTTAGGCTCTGTGGGGTGTAAGGCAGCTAGTCCCCTAAGGGCACCTTCAGCACCTTGTTTGTACGATAATAAATTTACCTTTGAGGTCGATTTAACGCATAGCAAATACAATACTAAAGAAGACAAAGTGATCGTTTTTGATGTCGAAAAATTAGTTTCAGGATTAACATTAGATGGCGTGTCGAGTTGTCAATCATCCCCCAAAAATGAAAGCTGCCAACAGTTGGTGAATAATCTGCAAAGGTCTAATAAAAATGGACTTTTTAAACAAAGAAAAGAACAATCAAACTAATAGTCAATGGTACATAGTTAATGAACTCTTTAATAATAAAACTTATAACTTTCCTTTTGTTTTTATCTACTTGTTGCCTTTTAATAGGCTGTGAACAGTCCCATAAAAATGAAAATGAAAACTATCAGTGGCCTATTATCGAGGGCTTTCCAAAACCCCAAGTGCCAAATGATAACCCTATGACTTTAGCCAAAGTTAACTTAGGCAAACATTTATTTTACGATGTAAATTTATCAGCTAACCAGCAGCAGTCCTGTGGGAGTTGTCATATTCAAAAATATGCTTTCGCCGAACCTTTAGTAACATCGACTGGCTCTACTGGCGGCATTCATCGGAGAAATGCACCTGCGCTTGTTAATATTGCTTATAATAAAACCTTAACTTGGGCACATGATGGTTTAACAACCATAGAGCAACAATTGCTCTTACCTATGTTCGGAGAGTCGCCAATTGAAATGGGGATAACAGGGCACGAAAAACAAGTTTTATCTCGATTTCAAACGAATGAGTATCAGGTTTTATTTGCGCAAGCGTTTCCTAGTAAGGATATAGATGAAAGGTTAAACTTTGATAATATTATCAAGGCGCTCGCCAGTTTTGTTAGAAGCTTAATTTCTTTACAATCTTCATTTGATCAGTACGCCTATGCAGGTCAAGACGACGCTATTTCAGCCTCAGCGCTAAGGGGCATGCAAATGTTTTTCGATGAAAAATTTGAATGTCATCACTGTCACGGTGGATTTAATTTTACTCAGTCAACCAGCCATGAAAAACAACTAATAGACCGTCGACCATTTCACAATACCGGTTTGTATAATGTTTCAGCACAGCAGAAAAATAAAATAGATGGTAGTGAGTTTGGCTATCCAAACAGTGATATAGGCTTGGCTGAAATTAGCACTTTAGCTAAAGATAATGGTCGCTTTAGAGCGCCTACTTTACGAAATATTAATGTAACAGCACCTTATATGCATGACGGCAGTTTAGCTGATTTATCTGCTGTTATTGAATTTTATGCGGCTGGTGGTCGCAATATCACTGTAGGTAATTTGGCTGGTGATGGAAGATTAAACCCTCTTAAAAGCCCTTTTGTTAAAGGTTTTGAAATCACTGAGCAAGAAAAGGCTGATTTAATTGCCTTTCTGTTAACCTTAACTGACAAGCAATTTTTAATCGATAGAAAACATGCTCACTCTCAATAATACAGCTCAGAGTTGAGACAAAAAAAACGCTATCAATAATTATTGATAGCGTTTGCGTTTGTTTATATATGAATTAGCTTTGTTATTTACGGGCAAGTCTGCGACGTAAAGCAACTAAAGGTAAACCTAAAAGAGCGAACCAACTGAAACTACCACCAGAAGATAATTTCTTATCTAGTGTAAAGGTCACTTGTTCGCTGTAAGTACTGTTTTCAGCTTGGTTGTCGTTAGCTGTTATAGTAAACGTAACGTTCGTTGGTTTTTTACCAAGAGGTAATACATTTAATTCACCGGTGCTTTCATTAAATATAATATCAAAATCACGTACAGTTGTTGGCGATAATGTATAAGTTACCGTCTGTTCCGCTTCATCACTAGGTACAGTATTTGGTGTTACGTTGGCTAAGTTAACTAATGCTGTAGTGCCAACTCTAGCGTAAGTATCGCCTGCAACGGTAAATGTAGGTGCATCATTTACAGCGGCAATATCAATGGTAATTTCAGCATTATTTGAAGAGGCTTCTTCGTTTGCTTGAGCATGCCATTCAATATTTGCGTCACCGTTATAGTCAGTACTTGGTACAAAGCTAACATTTTCAAGGTCCGCTACAGCTACCGCTGCAGATAAATCTACATCTTCGCCAGCCAATTGCAAACTACCATTTGATACATAGGTAAATTTAATCGCATCTACCTCTGGTGTGCCAGCATAAGTAAACATGTCAGCTGTTAATGCTAAGCTCGTATCTTCATCTGTTACTGTTGCAATGGTTAAAGCGTCAGATAATTTAGACAAGTCAACACGGTATGCGCTACGTCCATGGGTAAAGGCATATAATTGACCATTATTGATTTCTAAATGGGCAACAGCGGTGTTTGCGAAACCACTACCATCGACCGTCCAGTTTTGGCCTGCATCAATTGAGACGAAAATACCTAAATCAGTACCAACAAAAATATGCTGAGTATTTTCTGGATCGATAACTATGCTATTAACGGGTACATCGGGTAAACCATTGTCTTCGTCTTGGTTATCAATTGCTGACCAGTGAATACCACCATTAACGGTTTTCCAAATATGGTCAACACCAAAGGTAGAGTAAGTTGCGTAAGCAATACTATTGTCCACAGGATCAATAGCTAAATCTGAAACGTAACCTTGTGTGGGCTGAGTTACTGACCACTCTGTAGTTGCATTAGCAATGCTTGCAGACTTGTTCATTAAGATCATACCTGAATTAGTACCTGCCATAACCAAATCAGAATTACCCGGTGCTACCGCCCATTCAGAAACAATCGAACCGTCAGGTGTATTAGTACTCGCTTGAACCCAGTTATCACCTTGGTCGTTAGTACGCCATAAACGGTCATTACCTATCCATAATACATCTGGGTTATTGCTGTCCATGACGTATGGGGTAGTAAATGGGAACATGTAACCATCTTCTATACCGTTAGTTGCACTTACCCAACCAAAGTCAGGCATCCAGCGTTGCAGTGATAAACCGGTATATTCTGAAAAAATAATATCAGGGTTACGTGGATCTATTGCCACCCAACCACCATCACCACCAGAAACTTCAAGCCACTCATTGGAGCTTTCTCCGCCCCAATTCGTACCATTATCTTGAGTACCACCTATGAATGCAGTGCCGTCTGGGTAAACTGCACCGTGATAAAACTGTGTTACAGCATAGTCATTATTCAGCGATGTCCAGTTAACGGTGTCAGTTACAGGAGCACCACAAATACCATCAATGCCTAAAGTGCCGCCATCAGTATTATCGGTACGTTGAATACCACCATCATTACCAACGAAAAGCGTTTTATTGGTCTCACCATCATAATTTGGATGGAACACTATAGCGTGTTGATCAGCATGAGCATAAGTTGGCGCTGTTACATCATCCCACCAACGACTAACCACATCCCAGTTCGCACCAGCATCGTCAGAGCGCCAGAGATCTACACCACCAGCCCAAACAATTTCTGGGTTAATAGGGTCAACTTGAATAATATTGTCGTACCAGCCTTGGTTATAAAATTGAGACTCACCCCAACCACAAGCCGGAAATGCACCATATACTGGGTTTGATAGTAACAAGGTATTAATAACATTGTCATTGGTGTTTGAGTTCTTAACTTCCCACGTTAAGCCACCATCTTCACTGCGATACAACTTATAGAAACCTAGACTATAAGGTGTCGCATCGTTTTGGTTAGTTGCTGCTAATGCATATGCAATGTTTGGGTGTGATGGAGAATAAGTTAAGGTTGTACGCCCTAATAGCTCGTCTTCGATGACAGGAGTTATGGTTTCACCACCATCGGCACTATGATAAACAGTGGCAACACCAAATGAGCCGCAAGATAATAACATTTGTTCGGTTTCACCATCATTGCTGAGTTTTATATCTAAACAGCCAACCCAACTCGTACCATCTCGTAATTGTGACCATGTTTCACCTGCATCATCAGAGCGGAATAAACCACCACGTGTGGCTGCGAACAAACGGCCTTCAACCAATGTACTGGCTTCAATCTTATTAATGTATCTAAAGTCAGGGTTATTACTGGTACTTTCAATTTGTTGCCAAGTTGCACCAGCATCTGTTGATTTGAAAACACCGTCGCCACGTAATGCATCGCCATTAAAGAAACCTTCACCTGTACCGGCGTAAAGTGTTTTATTATCTGTTGGCGATAATGTCAAAGTGGTAACCGCAAGATTCACCATCATATCGTCTAGTGCTACCCAGTTTTCACCGGCATCGGTAGACTTCCATATACCACCTGCAACACCCGCAGAGTACATGGTTTCAGGCGTTTGAGGGTCGATTACTAATGCACGAGTACGACCACCAATATTACCTGGACCTAGGTTCTCCCATTCTTTAACTACACCTGGAGCGATAGGAGTTGCACCTGTCATATTAACGTTGCTCATTTGGCTACGTGCAGGCATTAACTTGTTAGATTTGATCGCATATTGCTGCATATTGGCCATGTGACGCAAAGCTTTACCGTATCTTTCATTTGGAATCGTAGTTTCGCCTAAAGGGGCACGTTGTTGAATATAAAAGTCAACCGCTTCTTGAGGTTTATCGAAACGTTTTGGGTGAGCATTCTTTTTAGCTTGCTTTTGAGCAAGAAAAGCTTGTTTCTCTGGCGAAATTTGGTAAACACCTGACACATCCGTGTTATTTAGGTAAGTAGCTGCCGTTGCTACTAAGGCTGCTGATACGCAGACCGCAATAGTTGTTCGGTTAAATAGTTTTTGCATTTTTATTCCTTTAGTTTTGACTTTTTTAATAATAATGAGCTAAAAGTTCTTTATCTAAGTTTGGCTTTAAACGTTAACTGAAATAGCGTTGACTTTTCGGTTACTTCAATTCGATTTGGTTTAACGGAAAATAATTTAGAGGTAACAATCGAATAACTTCCCTTAGGTAAATCTTTAATTGATAAACCTTCAGGATTACTTGTGAATGAATATTTCTTTTGACTTGATTGGTGAACTAAGTCGTAGCTAATAGAGCTGGCAATTGTGCTTTGTTTTAAATCTGGACAATTACCTTTACCAAAACTTAGTGAGACACCACAACTTTTCGAAATTAAGGTCGTAATTTTTACCTTTGTTACATCCTTTTTCTTCTCAATCACTCTATTTGTTACTTTTTGTTTACTATTTATTACTAAGTTTTCAGTTTCTACTTTCACTGAGTTTATTGATTTGATTTCTCCACAAGAAAATAAAAAACAGCAACTAATTGAAATTATTGCATTTTTTAAGGTGCATTCGTTGTTCATAAATTATCATCAATAAATTCAATTCCAAAATCGAAAAAGCAGTATACAATATAAATGGGGTTTGTAAAATTTTTGTAAAAATAAAGTGTTTCAAATTGTGTTTGTGTAAATAAAGTGGTGGTTAGTTGTGTATACTGTGTTTTTATGTTCGAGGCGTAAATGAGGTTATTTTCAGTAGTTCTGGCAGTATTGATTACTATTCATTCAAATTTTTCCAGTGCTAGTCAAATATTTCCATCTGCTGAACCTGATAGAGAAAGCAAAAAGCTTGTACTCAGCGAAAGCCGTCTTATTGAAAAAATATCTGTCAGTGCTAATCGAAATTATTTAAATCAAAAGACCTTAATGGCTTTTCCGGCTGATACGCTTTTAGTGAATGAACAACTAAGCCCAAATCGCAGTATTGCTGATTGGTTAGTACAGTTGCCGGGTTTGAGCCTCAATGGCCAAGGCGGCCTGATGCAAAGCTATAGTTTGCGTGGTTTTAGCCGTGCACGGATCAGAACAGAAGTTGATGGTATTCCACTTATTACTGATAGAAGGGCAGGTAATTCAGCTTCTTTTATAACCCCTGATTTTATCTCTTCATTAGCTGTGCAAAAAGGCGCGAGTTCGACTATTTATGGTTCAGGAGCCATCGGTGGTGTGGTGAACTTGTATACTATTGCCGACAATAACCAAAAATTTTCAGCTTCCCATCAGAGTAACGCTAAGCAGCAGTCACTTTCTTTTAGTTACGGTGTTGATCAATATCAAGGGGGTCTTTCATATCGTAAGTCGGGTAATAGTGTTGATGGCAATGGTCAGGTACTGAACGATGGCTTTAGTCAAACTTCAGCGCTTTTTAAAATACAAACACAGGTTAATAATTTAGATTTTCTTTTTAGTTGGTTACCTAGTGTAAGTAAAGACATTGGTAAAAGTAGCGCCTTGTATCCACAAGAACGAATTACATTATATCCAGAAGAAATTCATAGCTTGAGCCAAATTCAATTTAGATCATCACGAGATTGGCTTTTTAAATTATTCCATCATTATCAGAATTGGGACAGCGAAGTTGAGCGTGTTGGTAAAAGAATTAACTTAACTCAATATCAAGCGCATACCTTAGGGGCGTTATATTATCGCAATCATAATCTTTTCTTTGGTGAGGGACGTATAGGGTTAGATTGGCTAGCAAGACAAGGTGTAAATATAGACGAAACGGAGTTGTCATTGAATAGAACTGTTAATTTTCAGCAAAGTTTAATAAATGGTCAACAAAGTAATTATGCGATATTTGTAGATGAACACTGGCAATTTGATTCAGTTAAATTAATGACAGGCTTAAGATACGACTTTATTCATCAAGAAAATTTAATTGTAGAACAAAAAAGTGCAAGGTCTAAGCACAAATTAAATGGTACATTTGCATTGACATGGCAGGCATCACCGCATTGGTCTTTTCGAACCGAGTATGGCACAAGTTTTCGTTTCCCCAGTTTAACTGAGCTCTATTTTAATGGTGATACACCCCGTGGGCTTACAGTGGGAAATTCAAATCTAGTTCCTGAAACAAGTAAAGGCTTTGCTTTTGATATTCAGTATCAAAATGATAACGCGGAAATTGCCCTTAACAGTTATCAACAGCACATTGATAATTATATAGAACGATTCAGAGTTGATCCTAACACACGTAGTTATCGAAACTTGTCAACAGGAAAAATTACAGGGCTTGAACTGAGCATTGGCTGGCAGTTTATTGATGAAATCACACATAAATTAAGTTATCAATGGCAACAGGGTGAAGATGATAAAGGAGAAACATTAGCTGATTTAAATCCTCCGCAATGGCAATTAAATACCACTTGGCAATTAACACAAGGAACACTCCAAAGTAATTTGCGCTACCGTATTGCTAATGACAGTTATGCTGATGGTGAACAGCCGTTACAAAGTGCGGTTATCTTAGACTTTAAGTGGCAATGGCTACTTACGGAACAATTATCGATAGAACTTAGTGCAAATAACCTTTTCAGCAAACTCTATTATGGTTCAAGTGATAAGGATGCAGCCTTTCAGCCCGGTCGAACGGTCGGCCTAAGTTTTACATGGCAACCATAATTGCTTTTGGTCAAAAGTATTTTTGACTATCTGTGCTTTTAAGTCATGCAAAACAAAAAATCCAGCGATAAGCTGGATTTTTATTTTGTATTCTTTAAACGATTGTAGCGATTAAGCTTACTCTCCGTCTAAGAAACTTTTCAGTTGCTCAGAACGAGAAGGATGACGCAACTTACGTAAAGCTTTAGCTTCAATTTGACGAATACGTTCACGTGTTACGTCAAACTGTTTACCAACTTCCTCTAGGGTATGATCTGTATTCATATCAATACCAAAGCGCATGCGAAGTACTTTTGCTTCACGTGGTGTTAACCCTGCTAATACTTCATGAGTTGCACCTTTAAGGTTTTCCGAAGTAGCTGAGTCTACTGGTAATTCACCGCTACCATCTTCAATAAAATCACCTAAGTGTGAATCTTCATCATCACCAATTGGTGTTTCCATTGAAATTGGCTCTTTAGCAATTTTTAATACCTTACGGATCTTATCTTCAGGCATTATCATGCGTTCTGCTAATTCTTCTGGCGTTGGCTCGCGCCCCATCTCTTGTAACATTTGACGAGAAATACGGTTTAACTTATTGATCGTTTCAATCATATGAACAGGGATACGTATTGTTCTAGCTTGATCGGCAATAGAGCGAGTAATTGCTTGTCTTATCCACCATGTAGCATAAGTCGAAAATTTGTAACCACGACGGTATTCAAATTTATCAACCGCTTTCATCAAGCCAATATTACCTTCTTGAATAAGATCTAAGAACTGTAAGCCACGGTTAGTGTATTTTTTCGCTATTGAGATAACCAAACGTAAGTTAGCTTCAACCATTTCTTTTTTCGCACGACGAGCTTTAGCTTCACCGATTGACATACGACGGTTAATATCCTTTATGCCATGTACGTTTAAGTATGTTTCTTTTTCAATTAAATTAAGTTTGTAAATACAACGCTCTACATCTAATTCAATGTCTGCCATTCTGCTTGAATGAGGAGCTCCGGCATTTTTTTGTTCTTCAAACCAATCTTTAGACGTTTCATTACCTGGAAAGATCTTAATGAAAGTCGTCTTGGGCATGCCTGCACCGACGACACAATGCTTCATTATCAAACGTTCTTGAACACGTAATCTGTCCATTACACTGCGCATGTTTTTAACTAAACGGTCAAATACCTTTGGTATTAAACGGAATTCTTTAAAAACTTCGGCTATACCATCAATAGCAGCTTGAGAGTCTTTATGACCTCGGCCTTTTTCTTTGATTATTGTGTTGGCATTTTCATAGGCTTCACGAAGTGCTGTGAATTTTTCACGAGCAAGTTCAGGATCTGGACCGGTATCTTCTTCTTCCTCATCCTCATCATCTGATTTATCTTCGTCCGCTAATTGTTCTTTAGATAATTCAGAACCAACATGTGTTGCAGCAACAGGAATTTCTTCTTCTTCAGCATCAGGGTCTAAAAATCCTGTTATGATATCGCTTAAGCGAACTTCCTCAGCTTCGAAGTTATCCCATTGCTCTAACAAATAATTTATTGCGGGTGGGTATTCTGCAACAGAACGTTGTACTTCACGTATGCCTTCTTCGATACGTTTAGCAATAACTATTTCGCCTTTACGGGTTAATAGTTCAACGGTGCCCATTTCA
>Ga0105359_10004990_pt1 | contig 10469 bp, 4 predicted proteins | sample GOMGulsemesocosm_6_FD_83659 | JGI IMG/M metagenome (GOLD analysis project Ga0105359, IMG submission 83659) | Methane-oxidizing microbial communities from mesocosms in the Gulf of Mexico - GOM8C Gulf of Mexico | ecosystem: Environmental > Aquatic > Marine > Cold seeps | place: Gulf of Mexico... | reverse complement strand
CATATGTTGCTGACAAAGATGATCGCGGTTTCAGCCGTCAGGTCACATTTTAATTGGTTGGGCTTCATTATTTCAAACAATGTTTCAAACAGTGAACAATCATCAGAACAGCTGATTCTGCAACTGTCAGTGGTTAATGCCTTATCGCAACCATTAACACCAGCAGAACTATCCCTAGAACCGATTATTATTGGTGAATGGCAGTTTTCTCAAAGCTTCCATCAACAAATGATTGATGAAACTGACGGAGAGTATGCATGGTTAAATTACTTTTTAATGCCAATACTTAAATGGCAAGCGACATTAAACTTACACGCAGCAGTGATGAAAGAAGCCGTTGAGAATCTAACTGTAGAGACAAATGAAGCAAAAGAAAATCAGCTTTGTTTAACTGATAAAAATTGGCAAACGTTAACTTGGTACCGTTATAACCCTATTGGCAAACTAATAATTTGTGCACCAGGGTTAGACTTTTCTTCATATAAAGAAGCCCTCAATAGTGTTGAGGCGTTAAGAAAAAGCGTATTAGCTAAACTAACACGCTAATTTTACTGAAAGCTCCTGTTGAATTTGCTATTTAAGGCTGAGCAAAACCATTTCTTGCTTCAAGTAAGCGATACCAATCAGCGTGGCTATAATCAATGGCTAAAGCTTGTTTAGCGGCAACAATTCGCTCTGGTGTGGTTGAGCCTATGATAGGGCTGATGTTAGCCGGGTGTTTAAGTAACCAAGCTAAAATAAGCTGCCAAGGCAAGCAGTTATATTGCTCAGCCTGCCTTGCTAGTTCAGTCTCAATACGCTTTTCATCGGCTGGTGAGAAGGTATTTCCCCACGCAGGATAAGCAACACCGCCAAGAGGGCACCAAGCGATAGGCGTAATGCCTTGTTGTTGGCATTGATCTAAACTGCCATCACTCAAACTACTAATGTTATGGATATTAATTTCAATCTGATTAACCAGTAATGGCTCATCTAAGGCTGATTGTAATAAGCTTACTTGTGACGGACTAAAGTTACTGACACCAAAATGTTTTACTTTACCGCTAGCTTTTAGCTGCTGCAAAGTTTGTGCAACTTGCTCAGCATTAAATAAATAATCAGGGCGATGCAACAAAAACATATCCAAATAATCTACATTTAAGCGCTTGAGCGAGTTTTCAACACTACTTGTTAAATAGTCCGCTGAAAAGTCATAACGCTGTGGTTCAAAACGAATCCCGGCTTTAGAGGTGATAATAAGTTGCTCACGAATATCTGGCGTTTCTTGTTTGAGCTCAGTTAGTAACTCGCCAAATAAACTTTCGCAATGACCGCCACCATAAATATCGGCATGATCAAAATGGTTATAACCTGCTTCAAGTGCAGCCCTAAGTGCTAACTTTCCCTTTGCTCTATCTGTTGGGGTATTTTCACCGGCAATGCGCATGCAGCCATAAATAAGACGGGTAGAGTGTAAATTGGTATTTTTATAATTAATTTGTTTCATAAGTATTTGTTTCTATCTTAATAAAAAAAGACATTTTTCTCTTAAATAATCTTCATGGTTAGGCAATTGTTGCACCGTTTTTGTCATCATCTCATAAAATGAATTCATCGTTCGTGGTAAATCAATTTGCTGTTTGTAAGCCATGATAGGGGCAACGGTCTCAGGGTGTATATTTTGCCCTGTTAAAACAGCTAACCAATTATCCTGTTTAAATAAATCCTTAGTATCCACATTCAAGTGCCCATGGCTTGAAAATAACTCTATCTGGTGTTGTAGAGAGTCAGGAATATCCATATGTTGGCAGTAACGCCAAAATTCGCTGTCATCCCGTTTGGTTGCTTTATAGTGCAAAATAATAAAATTCCGAATGTGTTCATATTCAGCAACAGTTAACTCATTAAACTGTTTGATGTTGACTTCATCGCATTTTTTATTTGGAAAATGAGCAACTAAGCGCATCACTGCTCTTTGGATCAAATGCAGGCTAGTGGACTCTAATGGCTCTAAGAAGCCAGCCGACAAACCAATGGCAACACAGTTTTTATGCCAGAACTTTTCCCGACGTCCAACATTGAAATTAATAACTCTTGGCTCTGAAAGAATTTCGCCATCAATATTACTTAATAATTCATCCATAGCAGACTGCTCATTAATGAATTCACTACAATGCACGGAGCCATTACCCATACGGGTTTGTAGTGGAATACGCCATTGCCAGCCGGACTCTTTAGCTATAGAGCGAGTATATGGACTAATCACTTTAGTATGGCTAGTTTGCACTGCGATAGCGCGATCACATATTAAGTTTTTTGACCAGTCTATAAACTTAACACCTAAGGTCTTTTCAATCAGTAAGGCTGTAATGCCGCTACAATCAATAAAAAAATCAGCTGCAATGGTTTGCCCATTTTCTAGCGTAACAGAAGAAATAAAACCATTACTTTCATGAGTAGCAACAGTTGATATTTTGCCTTCTTGTCTTTTGACACCACGTTTTTCACTGTAGGTTCTTAAATAATTAGCATATAAACTGGCATCAAAATGGTAGGCATAATCAAAGCCTGAAAAAAGTGACTTTTTGTCAGCTGAAGGCTGAGAGAACTTGTTATTTTTCGCTAAATGCCAAGCACTGGCATAATCTTGTAATGGTCTATTATCGCCAGACGCTCGATGTTTATTCCAAAAATAAGAGAAAGGCATGTAATCAAAGTCAATACCAAAACGGCCAAAAGGATGAAAGTACTGATGGTTTTTCTCTGGCCAATTTTCAAAACTAATACCTAACTTTATTGAGCCGTTACACTCTTTTAGAAAATCATTTTCATCAATGCCAAGCATGCGATTAAAGGTCTTTATTGGTGGAATTGTTGCTTCACCCACACCAACAGTACCAATGCTATCTGACTCAATGAGTGTAATGTTAACCTTTGACTCTTTAGCATTACATTCGAGCTGTTTAGATAACATTGCAGCTGTCATCCAACCCGCCGAACCACCGCCGACAATAACGATATTGTTAATTCTATCTGTTGAGGACATTTTGCACCTTAGCCTTTTGTAATCTTAGTTAGAGCTGTAACTATGTTGCCATACATATTTTACTGAAAAAAAAAGCAACACTTCATATTCCATAAGTGTTGCTCTTTATTGTCACTAATTTACTTATTACATAGTGTAATTTACACCGAAGTAAATTGTGCGACCGAAGTACTGAATAGTACCTGTGCGCGAGGTATTACCAAAGTATGAGATATTAGGCTCATCGGTGATATTATCTGCAGAAACAACAGCCTGTAAGTTCTCAGTGAAGTTATACGATACTTGTGCCGAGAAAATAGTTTCTTCTTGGAAGTAAGCCGATTGATCACTACCAATTGCTACTTGACGACTTAAGTACTCACTACGGTATCGACCACTAACACGAGCAGAAAGCTTATCATCCCAATCATAGAATACTGTCGCACTTAATACACGTGGTGATAAGCCTTCAATTGGGCCTAGTTGATCTTCTTCACCAGGAACTGAAGATTCTACTTCAATTTCACTTTGTGTATAAGAGAAGTTCACATTAGCGCCTAAGCCAGATAAATAACCAGGTAGGAATGAAAAGGTTTGTGTATAACCAATTTCAATACCGCGCATGTAACCAGCGTCGCCATTATTTTCAGCATGGCTATAATCACCATCTTCCCATACTAAGACATTACCGCTTTCATCTTCTACTTTATTCTCTGGAATAGACGGTAATTCAAAACCATTACCTTCAAAATCATAATTAACTTCAGTGTTGTCACTTACAATGTTTTCAACATCTTTGTACCAAAATGCAAGGACTAAAGCGCCTTCTGTATCAGAGAAATAATGTTCAAAAGAAGGGTCAAATTGATTTGCATAAAACGGGCGTAATTTAGGGCTAGTTGAGCTATCTAAACCAATATAGTTACGACCATCACCGTCACGGTTAACGTCAAATTTCCAGTTACCACTGTTAGCCATTGTTGGCATTTCAGGACGAGACATTACTTTTGCATAAGCAAAGCGAATTTGATCATTTTCGGTAACACTTAAGTTAAGGTTTAATGATGGTAAAAAGTCGCTGTAAGTTTCGCTAATCTTTTTATTTTCCCAGTCACTATTGGTTTCGCCAACATCATCATAGATAGTGTCGCCATTACCTGCGCCAACATTGACTAAGCCTGTGCTGCTTTGCTTAGAATCAACATAACGAACACCAAAGTTACCTGATAAAGGTAGTCCATTGATTTCAGTGAATATATTGGCTTGTAAGTAAGCTGATAACACGTCTTCTTCTACTAGGTTAGCTTGAGTCATTGTCCAATCATGTTCCCAAGTACGTACCGGCGTGCGGTCAACATTAGGAATCCAAGCATTTAAAATAGCGTCATTATCAACAGATAAGAAGCTAGGCATACCTGATAAGTCACCACCAATAGTGCTAACAGTTGAGTTACTGCTGTCTAGAGGATGTGGCTGAAAACGCTCAACTTCAATAACGTTGCCATCAGCGTCTTTACCCCAAGTGATGTATTGACCGTTTCGCATGTTACCGTCGGTAGTTCCATATAAGAAGCGACCACGACCTAAGTCATAATCACGCATTGATGCACGAGCACCAAACTCTAAAGAACTGAAGATGTCATTTTCTAGTTGATAAGTAAAATCAACACGCAATGCATCGGAAGTGTTTGACTCAATATGAGGGTAAGATTCAGAACTTGTCACCATCATGTGTGCTGTGTCAGTAAAGTCTTGATTAAAGTTAATATCAGGGTTTCTTAAACCATTTAACTGATAACTAAAAATAACATTGTCATCAATGACTGGTGTAGCTGCGCTTGAATCTTCAAAGTAGGCCATACGCAATACCTGATCTTTGTACTCTTCTTCACCTTCAGAGTGAGAGACATCAACTGTCATCATTAAATCATCTGTAAGATCAAATTCACCACGTAAACCAAACGCTGATGATGAGCTTTCAGTGGTATTGTCATCGGCTTGTGTTTGAATATTTACTTCACGTGAAGAGGCTGGGTGTGGAGGTGGCAGTAAAGTACCATCAGGGTCTCTGTAAATGGTGCCACCAACTAATGCGCCATCAGCATATAGAGGGTTGTCAATTAATAAGCCTGAACCTGGCGTGGCAATATTATTTATACCAGCAATACGTAAGCCGCGATCCCATTTGTTTGAATCAAACTTAGAGTGAAAAGCATCGAACTGAAAGCGCATGTCATCTCTTGGCTCCCAATTTAGTGCTAGAGTATAGGCGTTACGTTCATCTTCACCACCACGCTCATTAATTTCAAAGCCCGAAGATACTAAAATGCTTTCTGGGGCGCCATCATAAGCGGCAGATAAGTCTTCTTCATCGAATTGATAATTAACAAAACGACTTGAAACTGTCGGTTGAAACATACTTGCCCAACCAACTGATAAACCTAATGTGTCATCAAGAAATTTTTTCTGATATGACAAAGTTAAACGGCGACCAAAAGTCTCCGAGTCTTCATTGTCTGCTGCAGCTTCATTGTAGTTGCCGTGTAAAGAAGCACGGAATTTTTGATCTTCTTCTAGATCTAATGCATTGGCTGTTTCTAAATTAATCGTGGCAGCAATACCACCTTCAATTAATGACGCTTTTTGTGATTTATAAACTTGTGCACCAGAGATTAATTCTGATGGGAAGATATCAAATTGAATTGAACGGCCACCACTAGTTGATACAATTTCACGACCGTTTAAGGTTGAGAAAACAAAGCCACCGGATAAACCACGAACGTTTAATTCACTTGATTGGCCATCAATACGAACAGAAGTTACACCGGGTAAGCGTGTAAGGGAGTCAGCAATGGAAACATCGGGTAAACCACCAATATCATCAGCTGATATTGCATCTACAACGGTATCTGAAAATCGCTTAGTGTTTAGCGATTTAATTACACTGCCTCTAAAGCCTGTTACTTCAATAACTTCTACGTCTTTATTATCAGACTCTTCTTGTTGTGTTTTAGCTTCTTTGGGAGTTTCTTCAGCTGCATAAGCAATGTTTGACATTGCAGCGATTTGGAATCCTCCCATCATGAGTGCAATAGTCAGTGCACTGGGCTTAAATGTTTTCATGTGTATCCCCTAAGGCAAGTTGTAGTTATGCTTAATTCTTTAATGCTTGATGCTTAGGCTGTTTTCTCTGTTGAAAAGAGCTGCACCATGCAGTTTTTGCTACCTTTATTTAGTTATCGGAATGTAACTATATATACACTAGTGTTTAATCTTGTTTGTTTTGGTAATTTTATATTCAGCGAATCGAGTTTAAAACAACTTAATCAAAAAACAAGCAATTGTTGAGTGCATACGTATGCAGTTTGCTAATCATAAATGCATACGTATTCATAGATTTTTAAAGGGATAGGGTTATATACAACATCAGATGCTTTGTGTAGGTTTAAGGTGTTACTGAAAAAAATTAAAATCGGAAAAGTAATTTATTGTTCCTTACTTAATCAGCAAAGTTTAGGGATAATACAAAATATATACACATAAACTAAAACCATATAGTTAATGGAGTTATAAACTCATGAAAGATAAATTCAAGCCAATTATGCTTGGAAGTGCTGTTGCAGTATCTCTAGCCCTAAGTGGCTGTGGTAGCGATCAAGCACAACCAGAAATAACAGATGTCTTTGCAGAAGTAGGCCTTTGGTGTAAAAACCCTGACCTAGTTCAAATTGCGAGTGCCGATTTTTACCCACTTACAGCAGATGAACAAGCCGGTCTTGATGCGGGTAAAGCTGCAGCCAAAGCAGCTGCAGAAGCTGAAGCGGGCGATGATTGGGATGAAGCTGCTTGGGAAGCTGAGTTTAAATATGAGCAGTTAGATCTTTATAGCATTTTAGGTTTAACGATTGAAGAAACTGAACGACAAGCTATTGCTAAAGAAGAAGCACGTGCTTTTCAAATAGCACAAGGCCAAGACGTAATTCGTGGAGAAGGCTTCGATGCTTGGTTTAAAACTTGGTTTGAAGGCATTCCACCTGCTAGCTACTTAGGTGCATCACAACGTATCAATCGCTCAGTCAATGCAACGACTCCGGCAATGGATGGTGAAGAAATTTGTTATACACCGCCGTTATCTTGTCCAAACTATAAAGTCATTGATGAGTCTGGTACTTACGAGTGTATTATTCCAGAGCAAAACCCTATTTTAGATGCCCCTGCACCTGTTGTGACTGCGGGCCCAAATGAAGCTGTAGTATTCTACCGTAATGAAAATCATGTTGATGGTGGTGATAACACCGCACTTTATGAAAACATGGTAGTTCATACATGGAATGATGATGCTGAAGTTTGTACTGCATACCATGAAGATAGTATTTCAAGTTGGGGACAAAACTCAAATTATGCTAATGAGCCAGGTAATGTAGGTATAGACCCTAATTACGGTATGTATTGGAAATTACTTTTAGTTGATAAGCCTGGTAATTGTGGCAATGTAATTTTCAATGATACTGCTGACGGTAAAAAGATTTCTGATAACGATTTAATGTTACCAATCGGACCATCAGGCAATGTGGTATTGCATAACCTTGATAAAAATGCTTTTGCTGATGATAACTTCTCAGTAAACGTGCTTGATAGCATGTTACTTATTAACCAGCATCCTTATTTTGGTGCAGAAGCTTCTACAGGCGTAACGTCTTGTGGTTGGAGCCAAACAGCAAATGATGCCGGCATATGTGTTGGTGAAGAGTTAGTTGGAGACTTAGCCTGTCCAGTTGATACTGTCGCCGTAGGTGTTGGCGCAGAAGAAGTTGCTTCTAAATGTGTAGCTATTTTTAACCCAGATGAAACCGACTTATTACTACGTGGCGGTTTTAATGGCTGGGGCGATGCAGATGATGCAAACTTTGATGCTTCTCATTTAGCTTACACGGGTAATGGTCAATACCGTGTGAATTATACTTACACCACAGATGAAGAATGTGTAATTGTTGCCGCTGTTGAAGAAAACCTAGAAGCTGAACCAGCAATTGAAGCTGTTGAAGGTGAAGATTGTACTGACTCACATGACTTTAAAGTAGCAGATATTGATTGGTCTGAGCCTAGCTCTTTCGGAAGTATTAAAGGTGGCGATCAATCAGCTGTTGGCTCTACTATCACTATGACTGTTGGCTCTGGTGTTGGTCAGAACATGAAAGTTGATATGACTAAAGACAAAATTTACCAATTCTTGGTAAATGCTAGTGATGCCGCTGCAGTGAAATTAACCATTAATGAAGTACCTGTAGATGCATACCCAATGTTAACACTTGGTACAGAAACTATTGCCCTTAGTTATAGCGCTAATGGTCAATATGTTACACGAGTTGATTTAGCTGCTGAAACGCACAGTTTCACTATTGCAGACTCGAGTACAGGTTTTGCTGTAGGTGCAATTGGTACAGATAACGTTGTTACGGCAAGTACACCATTAGCATTAGTAGATGGTGGCGGCGCATTAAGCTTTACTTCAATGGCTGCGGAATATGATTTTGTTTTAGACATGTCAGACCCTGCTGCACCAACTATTGAAATAAAGCCAGCTTTACCATTTGGCTCTACACCAGTTTTCATTCGTGGCTCTGTTAATGGTTGGTCTTCACCTGACTTTGATGAGCTTAAATGGGATGCTGATAAGCAAAGTTACAGTGTGATTTATGGCTTAGAAGCTGATGGCAACCATGCCTTTAAATTTGCAGATGCTAGCTGGGGTGTTGTTAACTTAGGTTTTAACGAAGTAACCATTTCAGATGATGCTGATGCTATTGCGGTAACAGATGATGGCGGCAATATGAGAGTATCAGTTGCTAAATCTACGTCTTATCAGTTTGAAGTGATTTTTGACTCAGCAGACCCGGTAGTGAAAGTTTCAGAAGCACCATTATACTTACGCGGTAGCATTACTGATTGGGGCGCGTCAGACGTAAACCAATTAATGTTTGTTGCTAGCGATGATGGTAACACGGCAGAAACTTCTCACACTTATTCAATTGAAGTCGTTGTAACTGGCCCAGGTGAGTTTAAAGTTGCTGATGAAGGTTGGGGTGGTTCATTCGGTTATAACTATGGTGTTGAAGTAGCTGACACTGCAGTTGAACTTGGTGTTGCGCTTGAATTAGTTAAATCTAATAACAACATCAAAATTGATTTGCCAGCTGGTACTTATATCTTCGCATTTGAAGATGGTGTTAGCAAAACTATGACTGTTACGGCTAAGTAGCCAGTTTATGTAACCGTTCAAATGACAATTGATAAATTTATAAATTAAATCAATTGGTTCAGATAAAAAGCTCTACCGTAAGGTAGGGCTTTTTTTATGCCTGAAAAAGCGAAAAATTGCTTTATTGAATACGTATGTAGCCACTGTTCAGCAATTAAACAAAGCTTTAGCATGAGTTATTACCTAAAGAGAAGAATAAGAAAAGGATGATATTTTGATATTACCAACAAGCATTAAAAAAATAATAATATGCAGTTTTCTAACCACAGGCTTAGTTGCTTGTGGCGGTGGTGGAGGCGAAGATAAAGGTCTTGAACCTGATCCTATTCCAGATATAAAACCAAGCAATAATGCACCTACTGTAAGTAGCTTTAACGTAGAGGCAAGTGACACGGCTCCATTTGAAGTAACTTTTTCTTGGGCTGTGGCTGATAGTGATAATGATGCACTATCTTGCGTAATATCTACTGGAGATAGCCAAGCTAATGTTGCCATTAGCGACTGTAAAGCAACCACTTCTACTACGATAACTTATCAAGCGGCTGGCGATTATACTGCAAATTTAGCAGTCTCTGACCCAAGTAATGCTTCAACGAATAGCAATTTAGCACTAAGCTTGGTCGACGAGAATGCTTTACCTGAGCCTGTGGTGATTGCAGGTGAAAATGAGTTAGTTATTTTCTATAACCGCTCAGACGATAATTATCAGGACTGGGTATTGCACTTATGGAATGGCGATGGCTGTGACTCTTATACTGGCGAAAACACCGAATGGGCATCAGGCCAAGAAAATAGCGGAATAGATGCAAACTATGGTGCTTATTGGGTACTGCCACTAAAAACTGATCATAACGGTTGCGCTAACTTTATAGTTCATAAGGGTGATGAAAAAGACATTGGCGGCGATACTAATAACGTTGTTGATCTAGCGGGTGAGCGTACTATTTGGACCTTATCAGGTAACAATGAATTATATACTCAAGCAATATTAGCCGATGAAGGTGTATTTATCGAAGGTGCCAGCGCACATTGGTTGACTTCATCGACAATTTTACTGCCCAACGATAATGCGGCAGAAGTACGTATTTATCACGCAGCTAATGCAGATTTAGCCTTTGATTTTGTTTCTGGCATATCCGGTGATAACTTTATTAGTTTCACTTCAAGTACGCTTACTGAAGATGAAGCTGCCTTGGTACCTCATAT
>Ga0105359_10004983_pt1 | contig 10478 bp, 12 predicted proteins | sample GOMGulsemesocosm_6_FD_83659 | JGI IMG/M metagenome (GOLD analysis project Ga0105359, IMG submission 83659) | Methane-oxidizing microbial communities from mesocosms in the Gulf of Mexico - GOM8C Gulf of Mexico | ecosystem: Environmental > Aquatic > Marine > Cold seeps | place: Gulf of Mexico... | reverse complement strand
TTGATAACAGGTGAGCGTTATAGCTTTTTCAAGAGTTTCTATCTACAGCGCCGAGAGTATTTGGTTAATGATGGTCAGGTTGAAGATGAGTTTGATGATGAAGATTTTGATGATGAAGATTTTGATGACGAAGACCTTGGTGATGGTGAGAGTATAGAAGAGGGTGCTGAATAGACCTTAAGATGACAGCGCTTAATTAGCTTAAGCGCTGAAATGTTGATTTAAAGGGATAACCGCTATAAAAAGGTATCGATGCTTACACCAAACTGATACTGATCGTGTTCAATTCGTTTAATCCTTAATATCGTCGCTTGTGCCTGTAAGGCCGGTGTTTCGCCGCCGCCACTATTAATTGATAGTACGATCTCAGAATTAACCTCAAAGCTCTGCCCGCTTTCTAATAAAGCACCATTACTACTTAAGTCAATGCAGGTAGCATTGTAGGTTTGACCATTGTGATGGATCTTGGTATCCGTACTCACTTGCATACGAATGAAGTCGCGTTTTTCGCTATAATCCCTAGAGATTTGACTCATGCTGAGTATTCCTTTTTTGTTATTTTCTTAGTCAATGCTATCACTGCTAGGCTTATTTTAAAATTGATAGGCGATGGAAATATGCGAACATTTATCCCATATTTACTAATATTGACGTAGAGATAAGCACAGCATTATTCGTACCAAGTTAATTAGGTTGTGATTTATTGTCCAATTATGTAATAAATGAATGATGCAATATTGCACTGTTTATAGGTTGAGCGTATCGTTCGCGAATAAATAAGAAATAGATGCTTGTTCTAAATTGGGGTGCTTGATGAAAGCTCGTTTGCTCGTTATTGATGACGAAGCTATGGTTCGCGAGAGTATGGTTGCGTACCTTGAGGATAGTGGCTATCAGGTTGAGGCTGCCGCTAGCGGTGTGGCCGGCCTTACCATTTTAGAGCAGCAGGAGATCGATTTGATTTTATGCGATCTACGAATGCCTCAGCTAGATGGATTGCAGGTGCTTCAGCAGGTAAAGCAGGTCAATCAACACATCCCGTTTATCGTAGTATCAGGTGCTGGGGTTATGAATGACGTCGTTCAAGCTTTACGTTTAGGAGCAAGTGATTATTTAGTTAAGCCTATTATTGATATGGTAATGTTGGAACATTCAGTACAGCGAAATCTTGAGTTGGTTGATCTGGAGCGTCAGAACCAACAATATCGTGATCACTTAGAAGCGGCTAATAGAGAGTTGCGTAGTAGTCTGGATGAGTTAAGGGGGGATCAACAGGCTGGACGACAAGTGCAGATGAAAATGCTGCCAGAGCAAGTCGCGATTGATAATCTTAGCTTTGAGCACATTATCAAGCCCTCACTAATGCTTAGTGGTGATTTTTTAGACTACTTTCCGCTAGATGATCAACATTATGGCTTTTATATTGCGGATGTTTCTGGGCATGGCGCTTCTTCTGCATTTGTGACGGTATTGTTAAAAAACCTAACTTATCGATTGAAAAGAAATTTGAAGCGTGGCTCAAGTGATGATTTATATCATCCAGTTAAGGTGCTTGAAAGAATAAATCAAGAGTTGCTCGATACCGATTGCGGGAAACATCTAACTATTGTTTACGCGGTATTAAATATTAAAACCTTACAATTAAATTATAGTATTGGTGCACATTTCCCCATGCCAATCTTGTTTAGTGACAAAAAGGCCCAATATCTTGAAGGCAGAGGGATGCCAATAGGTTTGTTTCGTGATGCCAAGTACAATAGCTATCAAATGACTTTGCCAGAGCAATTTACTCTATCGTTGTTTTCTGACGGTATTCTAGAGTTAATAAATGAACCATCTTTAGCACAAAAAGAAGAATACCTGCTAAACCTAATAGAAAGGGAAGCGGGGGATCATGAGTCTATAGTAGCGGCACTTTCACTGAAGAGTGAGGACGATGTGCCTGATGATGTTGCGTTAATGACGGTGGTTAGGATTTAGTATGAATCCAGGTAAAATTGAAGTTGCGAGTAAAGAAGGTATTAACGTTATTAAATTAAGTGGTGACGTTCGCTTAAATCTTTGCTCTGCATTAGAACGCTATCTAGATGATATGTTTTTGGATAGTCAATTTAAAACAGTCTTGGTTGATTTGACCGATGCTGAAGGTGTTGATAGTACGACGTTGGGTCAGCTCGCTAAAATATCCATTGTCAGTCAGGATAAATTTGGCTTGATTCCAACGATTATTTCTCCGCGTGAGGATATTACTCGTATTTTATTAAGTATGGGGTTCGATAGAGTCTTTTATATTCTCGGCGAAATGCCTGCTCAAATATCAGATTTGGATGAGTTAAGCTGTGAGCAGCTTGATGAAGAACAGATGCGAGACAAGGTGATCGCGGCTCATGAAATTCTTATCAGCTTAAATGAAGATAATAAGAATGCCTTTCAAGAGCTGGTTGATTGCTTGCAAAATAAAAAATATTGACCTTAGGGGGATGTGTGGAGGTTAAACAAGCTGCAGTAATAGGTGGTGGCAGTTTTGGAACTGCGATTGCGAGTATTTTGGCTACCAACGGTATAAAAACTAAGCAGTGGATGCGTAATGCTGACGTTGCTGAAGCTATAAATGAACGTCAGGAAAACCCACAGTACTTACCCGATGTAATCCTAGATAGCCGTCTTGAGGCTTCTACTGACCTTGCAGAAGTTATTAGCGGGGCTGAATTGATCTTTGTTTCGGTGCCCAGTAAATCCTTCCGGCTTGTTGTTCAGCAGCTAAAACCCTTTTTGGTTGCAGGGCAAAGTCTGATTAGCACAACAAAGGGTATTGAGCCTGACGGCTTTAATTTAATGAGTCAGGTATTGATTGATGAGTGTCCCGGCCATTCAGTTGCTGTATTGAGCGGGCCAAATCTTGCGAAAGAGATTGGTCGTAAGCAGTTGACGGCGACGGTTGTTGCGAGTACGGATGGCAACTTACGAACGGCAGTTCAGGACGCTTTGGCTTGTGAATACTTTCGTGTCTATGCGTCAGATGATATGTATGGCGTGGAGCTTAGCGGAGCATTGAAAAATATTTACGCTATTGTCTCTGGGTTTATCGCGGCTTTGGGTATGGGTGAAAATACTAAAAGTATGATTATTACCCGTAGCTTGGCTGAAATGAGTCGGTTTGCGGTGGCGCAAGGTGCCAATCCGTTAACTTTCTTGGGCTTGGCGGGGGTGGGCGATTTAGTGGTGACCTGTATGTCTTCTCAAAGCCGTAACTACCGTGTTGGCTATGCTATCGGTGAAGGCCGAACGCTAGATGAAGCGGTTGAAGCATTGGGTGAGGTTGCGGAAGGTGTTAATACCTTGCGCTATATCAATGCGCGATCTGAGGAACTTGGTATATATATGCCTTTAGTAAAAGGTGCTTATGCTGTTCTGTTTGCTCATGTAGATCCTAGACTGGTCGCGAAAGAATTAATGACGGGTGAAAATACATCGGATGTTGAATTTGCCTTGGCTAAATCAGACATAGGAGTTTAATGATGAGTGAGATGAAGCAGAGTATTGAATCAGATGCGTTTTGGGTAAGAACATTGTTTATTATTATGTTCTCCATTATTTATCGAATTCTAGATGTGGTTGTTTTGTTTATGGTTGTTGTGCAATGGGGCTTCACACTAGTGACGGGGCAGGTTAATCCAGCTTTGAATCAATTTAGTGATGGTCTTGCTAATTACATAGCTCAAATAGTTCGTTATATAACGAGTGGTACAGAAGCCAAGCCTTTCCCTTTTACTGATTGGCCAACCCCTAAAAGTGATATGCCGACGGAGCTTTAGTGAAACTCTACTTAATACGACATGGTGAAGCTGTCTCGGGTGCGCCTGATGATATGGAGCGCCCCTTAACTGAACGAGGGCAGCAGCGAGCTGCTCGTGCTGCTAACTGGCTTTCGAATAATGTTAAAGGTCCAGTCAGTCTCTGGGCTAGCCCTTATCTGCGAACTCAACAGACCGCCGCGCCAATAGCTAAGGCTCTGGCCATAGAGGTGGTTGAACATCATTGCCTAACACCCGATATGACTCCGCAGAAAGTGGTTGATGAGCTGGTAGATGAACAGAAGAATATTATTTTGGTTACGCACTTGCCCTTGGTAGGGCGTTTGGCATCTCTTCTTATCGAAGGGGTGGTATTTGATCAACCTTGGTCGCCGACCGAAATTTGGCAGTTAGAGGGCGATGTCTTCTCCGCGGGCTGCCTGCAAAATACCGACGTTTGGTATCCTGCCCTAGAAGAAGGTTAGTTTACGAATGTAGGCTGCCTTCGGCAGTCTTCCACCTTGTATTCTCATATTTAGCTGGTAGCTTATGTGTTTTGACTATCTTGCTAATTATCGATAATACATGAAAGACATTTTGCACTTCTCCCATGCCAACGGTTTCCCTGCTGGCAGCTATCAAACTTTATTCTCATACTTATCCGCTGACTTCGACATAAGCTTTATTGAACGTCTTGGGCACAAGTGTGATTATCCTGTCGCTAACAATTGGCAATTTTTGGCTCAAGAACTCATTGATGATCTCCTTGCTCGGTATAAAAAGCCTGTGTATCTGGTAGGCCATTCTTTAGGCGGGGTCCTAAGTATGATGGTATCGGCGCAGCGTCCAGACTTAGTTAAAGGCTTGATCATGCTCGATTCCCCGGTTCTTACTTCATTTGAGGCGCGAGGATTGACGCTAGTGAAGTATTTGGGCTTGATCGATCGTGTAACTCCTGCAGGTAGAACCTTGGGTCGCCAAGAGGAGTGGGATTCCTTAGAAGCGACAGCGCAATATTTTCAGGGAAAAAAATTGTTTCGTGCTTTTGATGCTCGCTGCCTAAAAGATTATGTTGAGCAAGGAACGCGGGAAGCGGAAGGTGGTAAAAGGATACTGCATTTTGATCCTCAAACTGAAATCAAGATCTATCGAACTATTCCAGACAATCTTCACAAAATCAAACGTTTGAAAATGCCATCCGTAGTGATTGCGGGTAAATACAGTGATGTGTTTAAAAAACATCATGGTTTTAAAGCAAGGCGTCAGCTCGGCATGGAGGTTGAGTGGGTTGAGGGTGGGCACATGTTTCCACTCGAAAACCCGCAGCTAACCACAACCTTGATTAAACAGTATGTTAAACAATGGGAGGGGAAATAATGCTGGGACGTGAATGCCGTATTGCACTTTCTACTGGAGAGTTAGCGGTTCAATACTGGGGGGATGAAGGGAAACCAGCCCTAATCTGTTTGCATGGCTGGTTGGATAATATGGCGAGTTTTTATCCATTGGCTGAAATACTCAGTGAGCATTATTCTATTGTTTTGGTTGATCTGCCCGGGCATGGACTATCAGATCCATTGGCTGACGGAGCTCATTATTATATCTGGCAAAATATTGAGACATTATTGGAGTTGATTAATCATTTGAATTTCGCCACTGTAAATATTGTTGGTCATTCAATGGGAGGGGTTGTTGCAAGTTTATTTGCTGGAACTTTTGCTGATAGGGTCAGTTCTTTGATATTGCTTGATTCATTAGGGCCGATGACATCGTCAGCAGAACAAACTCCTGAGCAGCTGGCCAAAGCCATTCTAGATTCGCAAAAATTATCGTCTGGCTTACGGGTTTATCCGCAAGTACAGGATGCATTGTCAGCGCGTAAGAAATCTTCTCCCGCTATGTCCGAACAGGCTCTATTGCCGATTGTGCAGCGTAATTTAGTTGCCAATAAAGACGGCGTTAGCTGGCGAACCGATGTGCGTTTGCGACAAACATCAAAAGTTCGCTTAACGGAAGAGCAGGTGCTAGCCTTTTTGTCGGCTATCAGTGCTCGTGTTTTGGTTATTATCGCCGAGCAAGGCATCGTTCCAAAATTTTGGTTGCAGTCTAGGTTGGCGGTGGTCAAAAACTACCAGTTGGTATTCTTGCCAGGGCACCACCATTTTCACGCGGAATCTGACGGTTCAGCAGATATTGCAAGGGTGATAACCGGCTTCTATCAGGAGAAGTCTAAAAATGAAGATGGTTAAGAATCTTGCAGGTCAAGCATTGGCCAATATGCGGGTATTTCTGATTGTTGTGCTTGGCTTTTTGCTTGCTGTTTACGCTGCGTGGATGGTTAATGCTCAGTTTGGTTATGGCTACTCCTGGCTTTATCATGCTTATGATACAGATCAGCATATTGCTAAATATGCACCACAGAACCGCTTTAGGGCAGGATTCGAAGCGACGCTTGTCGTTGAGCATAAAGCCGCTTTTCAAAGTATCGTTGATAGTGTTCATGATGATGGCAAGGGTTTAGCGGACATTCACTATCGCTCAGCGGGGAAAAGAATTCCTCTATTGCACAAAGCTGAAATCATACATCTGCAAGATGTGGCGAATTTAATTAATGTGCTCCACAAGTTGGCAGCCGTGATCTTTCTTTTGTGGTTGCTGCTAATTATTTGGTATGCGCTCCTAATAAGAAAGCGAGTTGGTTATGTTCGTCATAGCGCACTTGGCTTAGCATCAGTATTGACGATACTTATTGTCATAGCTTTGGTAGCTTTTATGGTTTGGGGCGCTAAAGCAATATTTTATCAACTGCATATTATGATATTTCCCGCAGATCATCAGTGGTTTTTCTATTACCAAGACTCATTAATGAGCACCCTAATGAAAGCTCCAGATTTATTTGCGGGAATCGCTATGCAGATACTAGGCTTGTCGGTTGTTATCTTTATTATGGTAGGGTTGGCTTTTAAAAAGGTGGTGGACTTCCAAAGGTCATCCTCTCAGCACTGCTTGGATGAGTAAAGGTCAGTGATTGAGCATGCAGGCATAAATATTGTCGCGCCTTTTGTGATTCCTCTGTCCCATACAGATTGTCGCCAAGTATGGGGTGACTCATTGCATTGCAGTGAATTCTAAGTTGGTGAGATCGGCCGGTAAACGGAAGTAGTTCAACTCGAGTACTTCCTTCTAAATATTCCATAACCCGCCAGCGAGTAAGAGATTTTTTACCATGCTCATAGCAAACCATTTGTCGTGGCCGATTGGGCCAGTCGCAACGCATAGGTAAGTTAATAGCCCCTGTTTCTGGGTGCAATTTCCCTGCGAGTATCGCTTGGTAAGATTTTTCTGTTTGACGATTTTGAAATTGTTGCTGGAGGCTCTTTAAGCTCGCTTTGTTGCGTGCAAAGACCATGATACCAGATGTTGCCATATCTAAGCGGTGGACAATGTGCACTTCTTCAAACTGAAGAGTTAGGCGATGATATACAGAATCAAGTTTTTCTGGGCCGCGCCCTGGGACACTGAGTAGATCAGGTTCTTTGTCCACGATGATGATATTTTCATCGTGGAAGAGGATGGATACAAAAGTCATTATTTAGCTAGTTGAGGGTAGTTGTGATGAGTGAGTATTTTATCGTAACTACCATCGTCTTTCATTTCTTTTAATGCTTGATTAAAAGCAGAAGCAATAATGTCTCGATCATTGCGTTTTAAGCTAATCGTAGTATGAAGGCTGCGACTAATTAATGGGGTGGGGATTACTTCTAAATGGTCGGCTATATTCTTACTTTTTAGGAGACTATTTTCTGCAGTCCAATGGTCGATGAGAGCGATGTCGGTAGATTTAGTAGCGACGTCACGCAGCATAGATTTGCAGTATTTATAGTAGTTTAAAGAAACAAGGGGGGCAATTTCATCAAACTGCTCGCCATAACCAAACTCTTTAAAAACGCCTAGTCGGTAACTTTTTTGGCTAACGTAGTCTTTGAATTCTTGATTGTTGGTGAAGTTTAGCAGGTCTAGCTTACGTTTAACTATGACAAGTTCATTGGTGAGGTAGGGGGCAGTGTAGAGCGCTTCCTGGGCTCGGGTTGGGCTGTGCCAAGAGGCAACAGATAGATCGACATCACCATTCGATAGCCCTTCGGCCACTCGCTGCCAAGGCATGAACTGCATGTCAATTTGATAGCCGGCACGTGCAAATACAGCGGTAACCAAGTTAACAGCCAAACCGTTGGCTGGTAAATGATTACTGATGTATGGTTCCCACACGTGCCCTGCCATCTTTAGCGTTGGGGTCTCACTTTTATATTCAGTAGCCAATAACGATATGGCTTTTGCTAGACCGTTTTTCTCAATGCTATGTTTGAATTGGTCACGAAAGCTCTTAACCAGGCTGACACCTTCAATAACGACATCATAGGTAAGCCATTTCTCTTTTTTGTAATAAAGCTTATATGTGACATTGATTGCTGGGGCACCCATGCGCTGGATGGCACTTTTAACACTGGCTTTTTTTCCTGTCTTACTGAATCTGGCGTCTTCAAATTTAATTTCCTCGCCATTGAAAGCTTTGAAAGCACCAGCGTAAGTGCGAATAACTTTATGTTTAAAAGCAATTATGAATTGTTTTTTCTGCTCTTTGGACGTTTTCTTCCAGTTTTTTGCTAATACTCTTTTAGCCATATAAACATGGTCAACAACGGGCAGTAGAAGTTCGTCAACGATTTGCTCTAGGTAATACTCCTGACTGGCGATTTTATCTTTGTCGGTGATTAGTCGCTGAGTCAATTGTTGAGCCGCTTGTTCAACAATGGCCCTGGGGGCTTGCTCGGCATTAGATTGGTAGCTGATCAAAAGGGTGGTGATCAGCAACATCAAGCGAATCATGTATCCGCTGAATGTAAATGAGCTTGGCATTAACGTGGCTCCTAGTCATCTTTGTAGTGTTTTGCTTACTATAAAGATGAGAGCCCTGCTTGCCAAGCTGATTAGTGATTAAAGCGCTATTTTAAATTTCTAATGAGTAATGATTTTTCTAAATTACTACTGCCTAACGGGCGTGGGATTTTGACAATAAAACCAGACCCTGGTGCATCTTGTCGAGCATCACCTTTATTGGATAAAATACGCTCTAATTTAAATGTGTGGTTGCCAGTAGGAGTCATAAGTTCCAACTCATCGCCGACTTGAAAGCGATTTTTGACATCGATCGTTAACCAATCGGTATCTGCATGAGTAACTTCGCCAACGAATTGCTGCTGAGTGCTAATTGAGGCTCCATGTGTATAGTTCTGGTATTCGTCATGGACATGACGACGGTAAAAGCCTTCAGTAAAACCGCGATTTGACATATTCTCTAGCGTATCCATTAATCCCATGTTGAAAGTTTTACCCGCTGCAGCATCATCAATTGCTTGGCGATAAGCTTGTGATGTTCTGGCTGCGTAATAATGGGATTTAGTTCTACCCTCTATTTTTAAGGAGTGAACGCCGATTTCTTGTAGGCGTTGAACGTGCTGAATCGCACGCAGATCCTTAGAGTTCATAATGTAGGTGCCGTGTTCATCCTCAAACATTGGCATCAAATCGTTTGCACGATTCCCTTCTTGCAAGAGAACAATCTCATCTGAAGGCTTGCCGATACCTAAGGCGGAGTTTAGTGCTGGATCAAATTCTATCGCCGAGGTAGGGATAATATTCCCACTCGCAGTTTCTTTAGCTTCATGAGCTTGATACTTCCAGCGACAGGCATTTGTGCAGCTGCCCTGGTTGGGATCTCTATGATTCATGTAGCCGGAGAGTAGGCAGCGTCCAGAGTAAGCGATGCAAAGTGCGCCATGTACAAAGACCTCTAGCTCCATCTCGGGGCATTGCATGCGAATTTCTTCTATCTCATTGAGAGATAGCTCTCGACTTAAGATGACACGTTCAATCCCCTGGCGGTACCAAAATTTAACGGCGGCATAATTAACCACGTTAGACTGGACTGATAGGTGGATTGGCATATCTGGCCACTTGTCTTTAACCATCATGATAAGTCCTGGATCAGACATGATAAGAGCATCGGGCTTCATGCCAATGACCGGTTCGATGTCACGCATGTAGGATTCAATTTTATTATTGTGCGGAGCAATATTGCTGGCGACATAGAATTTCTTACCTAATTCATGTGCCCGTTGAATGCCTTTGTCTAGGTTCTCAATTTGAAAGTCATTGTTTCTAACGCGTAAGCTGTAGCGTGGCTGCCCTGCATAAACCGCATCTGCTCCGTAGGCAAAAGCGTATTCCATGTTTTTATAGGTGCCCGCAGGGGCAAGTAATTCAGCTTTGAAGATTTCGGACATGACGGCGGCTCAGAATAAAAGGCGCACAGTTTAATTAGCAAGCATTTATCCTTGTTGATTCAGATCAATAATTCAGGTTTTTATAGATCGAAGGTAATGCTTGATGAGTATGAATGGGTGCTGAGAAGGTAGCGGTGAGTTTAACATTAAGCGATAAAATTCACCGTTACTTTTGCATAAAAGGTTACATCGTTAATCTAGGCTGATCCCTAAGCTGGACTCAGGTTCACTTGATGCTAATTTCTTAATTGACAATATGGTTTCGCGCTTAGGTTTACCGCTGGTTAGCAGCTCGAAAACCTGTATTTCGAATTGTTCCTGACGGGCAATTAGATCTTCG
>Ga0105359_10004979_pt1 | contig 10483 bp, 8 predicted proteins | sample GOMGulsemesocosm_6_FD_83659 | JGI IMG/M metagenome (GOLD analysis project Ga0105359, IMG submission 83659) | Methane-oxidizing microbial communities from mesocosms in the Gulf of Mexico - GOM8C Gulf of Mexico | ecosystem: Environmental > Aquatic > Marine > Cold seeps | place: Gulf of Mexico... | reverse complement strand
GGAGTGGTGATATTCGAGATTGGAATTTACCGCAAGAAGTGCATCTAAACCCTGAACGAGAAATCGTTAAAGTTGAGAGTGCATAACATAGTGATCGCGACAACTAGTTTGACAAACACCGATATCGCCTAATTTCCGGCTATTGATTTCTAATAAATCTTTAATTTCTAAGCTCATTTTATTAATGGTCTCATTATTGGAACCAGTAAACTTATCAAAATCAATATTCTTAATGCCAACTAATACATTTTTCAGGTTTGAAGCTGAATAACTACGGAAATGCATCATTGATAATCCACATACTTGCTCAAACACTTTAAATATTGCTTGGAAAAAAGCCGCATTAGTAAGCCTTTGATCATCACCCTCAATCTCTTCTAATACTCCTTGAATTGCAGAAATATAATTCGAAATCAATCGTTTTTTATCATCAAAATCTAATCTTGATAAAGGTTGTATTATTAATAATGGGTCAAGAGCATTCTGAAACGGTACATGAGATATCTTTCCTCTTCCTGAGGAAGTTGCACTTAATTTTCCAAACAAAGAAGAATTAGGTTCACTTCCTAATTGTTCAAATAATCGTGCTCTGACTGAGTCAATTGAATCTTCTTCTGCCAGAAATTTCATTAGCTCAATTCGTAAAGTTTTGGGTACACCTTTTTGAGTCGAATTTATATCTATAAAATATTGAACTTCACTAGTATGATCCAAACCTTTTAAAATACAAACTGGTAGCTCAATGTCTTGCTCAGCAAGTTTTGCCCCATATAATCGATGCTGCCCATCAATCACAAATAATGAATTAGGTATTACTTCAATGTTTAATTGATTTTCTTGATATAAAATATTTGAATTTTCTTGTGCACTAAGGATAACTGCGCCAGGTATTAAATTTCCATTATCTAAATATTCAGCTATAGAACGGGCTCTTGATTCATTTAAATGACGCTGATAACCTTGATTAGGATCTTCATCTACTCTAGATACTTTTGACATTTCAAATATCTCACTAGCTTTCAGAGCTGTAAGATAAAATTCCACATCGTCACTTCCTAAGCTAAAAGCCATTTTTGAAATCATTGTCATTTTTCCAACTATTTATTAATTAAGTTATTGTTAAAGAATAATATAATTAAAGCACATAAAGCTATCTATTTGATAGAAAACTAAGTGGTAAAGAGGAGGAATTTGCTATTAACAAGAAAATTTATTCATTCTTCTCCCTATTTATACTGGCTATGCCATTTTATGCTTCTGAGAGAATGAGCATACATGAGAGGACTTCAACAAAAAATATTGTAGAAATACTAACTCGCTTTGTGCCCCAACAAGATAGAAAACCCAAAAAAGTTAATATGTCTAATGAACGCAATAGGCTCTGACCTGACACTAATAGATGGAAGTTCAATGACTACTATGAGCTTACAGGAGACACTGATTTAATTTCTAAACCACGTACCTATCGACTGACAACAAAGCCACCAAAGCGGCCATTCATCATAAAATTGCTAATGCTAACTTTGTGCGCATTTGAGGCATAAAGTTTTACTGAATGTTAAGGTCAACTTTATTCTAACTTAGTGATCATAATTCGACTCTATAACAATAACGATATTATATAGAATATCTTATGACAATAAATTAGGACGAGGTTTAAATCTAGTAAGAAGATATGTTAATCGCTTAAATTGAATCTTGATGATATTATTTTTACTATCATAAGGTTAATTAAGTTAAAGCTCTATTATGGATACCAATATCAACGATAGTAAAATTTCAGATTTTAGAGATCTGATTAACTCTAATTCAAGTTTTATCTATCAAGAATATCAAAACAAAAATGGAAAAAATCTCTGGAACTTAATCTGTTCGTGCATGGATTGGTTAACCGTCTCTGTAAGGCATCTACAACGCCCACAAGATCAAGACAATGATATTGATGTTAGGGTCATGCAAATGTTCTCACTAATATCATCAATAGATCTTGTTTCTGAATCAATATCACAACTTCATAGAGTATTTATCAATCCCAAGACACTACCTTTCTCTGGTGAAAAAGAGTGTTTTAGAGATAGGTTATTTAATGAAGAAGATGATAATACATATTTTAAATCTATAAGAGCGTGTTTTGGTGCTCACCCTGTAAATTTAAATCACTCTAATAGTAAGAGATTTGCAAGTTGGCCATTTGATAGTCAGATAAACAGCGGAGAATTAACCGTCCATCTTTACAGTAATAAGATAGAAGAAGAGGATTTATCCATGCAGCTCAATTCAGAAGAGTTGATTGCATTCTTGATCAAACGATACGACTATCTTGATGTTATATCCTCTAAAATAACTAAGCTTTTTAAAGAATTTAAAATAGGATTATCTAAAAAGCCTATTGTCATTAAATCGGATCCTCTTGAAATGCTTTATATTTTAAAAAATGAATCTAAAGAGAGGCTTGATAGCGAGTATTACAACGGAGTAGTTAATGATTTAATTATAATATTTGAAGCTAATACTGAATTGAAAGATATAGAATCTGCTTACAAAAAATCTCTTCTGCCTTTAATTGCAGAAATTACAAATAACCTACAAAAAATGAATATGGATGATTTTAAAAATGGTTATCTTCTATCTCCCAAATCAAAAATTAGAAAAGAATTGGGTTATGAAATAGGAAAATTCTATTCTTGGGTTTATTGTGATAGTTATGATTCTCTTTTAGATTATTATTTAGAAAGATTCAATGCTGCGACTAATGGCAAATATGAGTTCTCAATTAACGACTCTAAAAAGACACTTTTTTTAAAAGTAAAAATGATGTCATCGCAATAATAATCAGATTTAATATTACATTAATTAGCCTTTGTTCAGAATGGATTATAGGTATTAGCACTTTGGTACCTGATTTTTCGATCAATGGGGTCAGATCAACTTGATCCCGTTCCATATCAAACCTAATCCAAAGAGCTGCTATGAGCTTGAAGGTGTCATTCATCACCAACCCAATTAAACATCTCTGTGACTGGCTTCTGAGCCACCATTGCGGTCATTGTTTAAAGTGTAAGCCATTGAATGTCACAAGATGAAATCAATGGCCTTGACCCTGCCTCATTGATTTAAAAAATGAGAGCTGACATTCATAATAAACACCTCATTAATACTGTTTTCTCATACAGTTATAATGAGTTTTATGTGAAATAGTAGATTTTTACGTAGAAAGTGAGCATTGCAATGCTCACTTTCTATATTGTGTGATTTGTAACCAATTGATTTTCATTACTGAATTTTTATATACCAGCGTCATACTCAGCGCAAGCGTGCTGAGTATGACGCAATGCTTAGTTTCTACAACGACAATGCTAAGTTCATATTGTTTTTCAACAGTAAGGCTTTGACAAATAATAGTTTTATCTTTACTCTTAGCCGTAATTTTTAACACAGTAATCCGTTACTATCGTGAATTATGGATAATATACTGTTATAAGGCAGAGGCTATGTTGAAAACGTTCCATTATCTTACAATCATAGCTTTGTTGTTCTTTACTCGAATAGCATTAGCATCACCAGATTACGAAGCCCAGTTAGCACACCAAATGCCTCGGTTTTTATTCCAAATTGATGCGTTGGACGATAGCAATAAAATGGTTTTATGGCTGGTATTTTTGACAGAAGATCATTCTTCAGTCCAAGGTTTTGCATCTGAGTTAGGAAGTGATGCAATGGTGGAGGAAGGGAAATGGTTGGGGTATAGATATCGAGTTTCCGCACCGTTTTACATTGATTTTGAGAACACAGATATGAGGCAATGGCTACGGAAGTATTTCTTCCTTGGCATTGCTTATAAATTTGACCTAGATGGCTGGGAATTACGAGAGTAAATGCCTTATAACAAGCCCATAAAGTCACGATTCGCAACGCTATCACATTGGTTGCAAAGAACAAAAGGCGCAACAAATGTGCCAGCATTGCTCACTGCTTATGGGAGCGTTAGGGCACCAAAATAGCATCACACATATATCAAGGACATTAGTAAATGGCTACATTTCAAGAGTTAGCAAGTAAATATGCAGAACGGATTAAAGCAGCAATAAGTTCTGATGGGTTTTCTAGTAGATCCAAGTTATCACCACAGGATTTAAGGCACTCTCAAACATTGAGAGAAGCAAAACTCATTAAGCAAGAAATTGACGGTCTTGTTTATAGTCAAAGCCAGAAAGCACTAACTGATGCAGATAAACGAAGCATCATCGAAAAGATTGATGGTGAGCTTGGTTTACCAAAAAATATACAAAAAAGTTATCATATTGTAGAAGCTGCTAGCAATGATGATTTAGCTGACTTGGCGGATGAAATAGAGAATATTTTAGGTGGTCGTAAATAATGTCAACAAGTGAAAAAATTGCATTAGTGAGTGTGGTTATTTCTGTTGTTAGTATGGCCGTTACTATTCTCTTCGCATTAAGAGCTTCTGCGGCTAGTAAAAGGTCATTAGCTTATGCGGCTGAAGCTAACACTCATGCTACTAGCGCAAATACCTATTCTGTTAATGCCAATGATTTTGCAGAAAAAGCAAATATCATTGCCATTGGACAAATGGAAACGTCTCTTCGAGAGCAAATTACCAATGCTAGAAACCGTATGGAAGATAGCAGCCTTAAAATTCCTGATTTGTTGAAAGGACGAGAGCGTGATGGGCTAACAGATTCTGAATTGCAGCATTTAGAAGTGCTAGAAAACTCTTGGCGATCTTCAATCGAAAGTTACCTTAATGCTTATGAAGATGCTTGTGGAAAATTTATAGATGACAAGACCGATAAAGATAGATTTAGAAAAGGATATATAAACGAAATCAAAACTATTTGTGATCATAACCGAGCATCGTTTTCTCGGCTTATGCATCCAGAAGCGACATCGCAGTATGAAGCAATTTGGAAAGTCTATCGAGAATGGCATCGCCACGAGTAGGTGCCCTAACAAGCACCTGAACCAGACGGCTAACACTGTCACATTTTTAGCAAAGAGACGCAAAAAACTGCGCCAGCGCGCCGCTGGTTAGGTGGGCGTTACAAGTACCTATTTGTAGCTCGGTGTCTTCTGATAATGATAATTTATAAGGATGTATAAGTGATAATTGAAAAAGTTGAAGTTATCGGGTTCAGGAATTTTGATACAGCTACGATTCGTTTTAACGAAAGTACTCTGGTTATAGGTTCAAATGATGTCGGAAAAACTAACCTAATCTATGCCATTAGAGTATTACTCGACAAATCTCTTTCAGAAAGAGATATTGAACCACAATCCACTGATTTTCATATATTTGAAGATGGAAGCCAATCCAGCCAATATTCAATTACGATCTTTTTTAAAGACATTAATGAAGATGCCGCTTTATCTTCATTAAAAGGTCACGTGAGTGATGATAGTTGTTCCATTTTTAAATTCGTAGCGGACGACAGTTTTGATTATAAAATATATATCGGTAGCGACGAAGCAAACCTCGAAGAAATACCTAGTCGCTATTACCTAAAATATATTAATTTAAGGTATGTAAAATCACGACGTGATTTGAAAAAATTCATCGATATTGAGAAGAAACAATTACTTAATTTATCCAAAGAAAGCCGTGACACTATAGAGTCCTCAAACGATGATTTACAGCTGAGTAAAATATCAAGAGGACTGAATGTTATTAATGAAAGAGTAAGGCGTCTAAATTATGTAAAAGAGTCAACATCTTTAGTGAATGATGAATTGAAAAAACTTTCACATTGCTATGATGACTATGCAGTACATCTAGACTCTGGGGCAATCAAAGTACATCAATTTATTGATAATTTAGAGCTCGGTGCTTCTAGCGCTGGGGCGAAGCTAATGCTCGGTGGCGATGGGCGAGATAATCAAATTCTATTAGCATTATGGAAAGCAAAAAGTGAAAGAGAGTTTGACCCTGTTCACGAAGTGACTTTTTACTGTGTAGAGGAGCCAGAAGCGCATCTTCATCCACATCAACAGAGAAAGTTGGCTGATTACTTGATAAAAGAGTTGCCAGGTCAAACGATCATTACTAGTCATTCACCTCAAATAGCTGCTAGATATAAACCAAATTCAATTGTGCGTATTACAAGTAAATCTGGCAATAGCTATGCCGCAAATAATGGATGTTCTGATTGTATTAGTACTGCTTGGGATAATCTAGGCTACAGAATGAGCATTCTACCTGCGGAAGCGTTTTTTGCACATTGCGTTTTTCTGGTTGAAGGCCCTTCTGAGCAGCTGTTTTATCAGGAGCTTGCATATTCAACAGGTATTGATTTAGATTTTTTTAATATATCTATTCTCTGTGTTGACGGGGTTCAATTTGATGTCTACGGAAAAATACTAGATGCTCTTGAAATACCTTGGGTAATGCGAACAGATAATGATGTATCTAAAGTGCCATATAAAGACCTTAAAAATCTAGCCGGAATTAATCGATGTTTAAACATTGGGGGGTTAGCGCCATATCCCCATTATACAATACAAACGACACCTCTGAGCCTCGTTCAAAATGGAGTTTGGGCAACTGTTTCTAATATAATAAATCCTCTAGGATTATACCTTTCAAAAGTAGATCTTGAATATGATATTGCCTTGGAATTACCTAACGAACTATTAGGGTATACAAATAAAACTGATATATCAGAAGCAATAAAGTACCTGCAAGCACAGAAAGCAATTCGGATGCGGGAGTTTTTGGTGCTTCATAAAAAACAGTTGAAAAATATTAATACAGGCTTATTAATTCAACCATTAATTCACGCAAAAAGAATCGCTGAAGGAGTGAAATAAAATGATAGGTTTTGAGTTTACGCCAGATCAAAGTGCAGCGATAGAATCAAAATCTAATATGGTTATCACTGCCTGCCCTGGAAGTGGTAAAACATCCGTTATCGTTGAAAAAATAAGACGAGAAGTTGTTGACTTGCAAGGGTATAAAGGCGTTATAGGTATCACTTTTACTGTTAAAGCCAGTAAAGAGTTAAAGCAACGATGTAAGCAAGGCGGATTAGATACAAAATCAAGTTTCTTTGGAACAATAGATCACTTCTGTTTGTCCGAGTTAATATTCCCATTTATATCGAGATTATATGGAAAGTCAGATTATACCGTTGAGTGTAAATCATATAACGATCTGAATGAAAACCTAAAAATAGGCTTGCCACCGTTAGATGAAATTGGAAATGAATTTAACACTGATGACTATATAACCTATGAAAATAAATTCAAATTGTTACACGATAATGGAATCATTCTTCTAGAGTCAATTGGTGTTCTTGCTGTACGAATAGTTACTAACTCTTTAGCTTGTAGGAATTATATAAGTTCTAAGTATACGTCACTGTATATTGACGAATATCAAGATTCATCTCAACCACAACATGAGTTGTTCCTTAGCCTATTAGATCTTGGCTTGAAGGCAGTAGCTGTAGGGGATGTAAATCAGTCTATTTATGCATGGCGAGGAAGTGATCCTCAGTATATTCAATCTCTAATTACAAAACCTGAAGTATTTGAGCATCATATAGTAAATGTTAATCATCGGTGCCATCCTTCAATTGTTAATTATGCAAATCGTATTTTTGACAGTAATTGTTTGTTATTGCCCACAAGCGATATTCGAGTTTATCAATGGGTATTAAATGGCACACAACATGATGTGGCAGAGTCTTTGACTGAAAGTATCAATAAGTTACTTGCTGATAAAATCGTACAATCACTTTCAAATATAGCTGTTTTAGTGCGGAATAATAATAGTCTTTCTCTCCTTGAAACAAAACTAGGAGTCCCAAATAGGATATTTGGCGAAAATCCACTGAGTCTCATTAATACTTCAAAAACTAAATTAATGAGCAGTCTGTTGGCTTATTATTTGGATCATAAGATATTAATTAATGATGTTGTTGAGGTGGTCGAACATTATTCTTCTTTTTCACCATCAAGCTTGAAAGATTTGAGGGCTTCGATTAAATCAATTTCTGATCGCGACAGTTCAACTATAAAAAATGCAATCTTAGAGTTGACGCACAAAATTTTGGGTGAAAAGGTTATTGAGATTGAAGTGAACGCTTTAGAGCGCGTGCTAGCGGATAAAAACATTTTGAAGCAATACATGCCTGAAAATAAAAATGAAGTTCAAATCATGACACTACATAAATCTAAGGGTCTAGGGTTTGATGTTGTTTTTCATCTAGATCTTTACGACTGGATAATGCCCAAAAGAGAATTTATAAGAGGTTGTTATGATGAGATGTTTGCTAGCTGGGAACAGGATTTGAATTTGCATTTTGTAGGAATAACTCGTGCAAAAGAACATTGTATTCTTGTTAATAGTACAAATCGATTTAATCATGAGGGCGATATAAAGCAAGGAAAAAAATCACAATTTATGATGCTTGATGGTTTGACTGGCTTATATAGATGAAACCTTAATACAATTGCTGACTAAGGTACTTGTAATCGGGTAGCCAGAGATCTCTAATCTCCAGCCCCCACACCACCCTGCATGCGGATCCGCACAGGGCGGTTCATTTAGGATAATGAACCGCAATCTACCAATCAAAAAGGTCAGAGTTATTGATTGTGAGGAATGTAACCAGACTCGGGCTAACAGTACTCTCTAGAGCGCTACTACCGATACTAAACCTAATCCCTTACCAACATCGACCCAAATACCAACGGCAGCAATGAGCTTGCAGGAGTCATTCATCACCAACCCGATTAAACATCACTGTGACTAGCTCCTGAGTCACCAAAGCGGCCAGTCATGAAATTAGATTGGGATGACTTTAAAGTGCGCATTGCCGACGTTAACCTCAAATTTATTGCTTTATATGTTCTAATGAATTAAGAATTATTTTCCTTTCTGATATAGTGATTATGGATGTCTCATTTTTTATCCATAAGTACTTAAAACTAGTTAAAGTAGAGGTGTGACTTTGGAACAAGATCTTAGTATTTCATTAGAAGGCTTTAATACAGAAGATGATGCAAATAATGTAGGGTACTCAACTAAAACAGCTATCAAAGTTCTTGAAGAACAATATAGTCTTAATATTTCAAAACTCCGACAAGTTATTGTATCCGCAGATTTTCCGTCTGCTTTGCAGAACATAACTTCTGAATACCAACATCGTTTACAGAGTACTTATACGAACAATGACCAAGCTAGAGCCATTGGGAAAGTGATTTCAAAGATAGGTAAAAATAAGCAACAGGATGAACACGCATTAGTTCTGTCCTTCGATTTTTATAGTGAGTGGTTTCAGGAAGATGGTTCTATATCAATAAATGAAAGTAACATACGCCCCGTCCTACATCGACTTCATCATGAGCTTGTACATATCCATGAAAAAAACACCTTGATTGACTTAGATCAAAATAAATCTATCGGGAGCTATGATGATGCCCTCTTGATGCTGGCAACTAGTGCTTGGTCAGAATATTTAGCTAACTTTGAGTCGACACCTAGCGCTCCAGATGAGCTTGTAATAGAGACACTAGCGACTTTAGAGAAAGTTATTAATGAAGTTCCAAGCGAGATCAACAATTTTGTTAGTAGGCGTAAGTCTGGTTTGATTTCGATTGATGAAATGCATTTAGCAGTAAAAGATAGAGTTAAGCTCATCGTAAACATGTACGCATATGCTCACGGCTACATACATGGAATGAACATCAATGTTCAAGAGCAATTCTTAAGCCTCTATGTACTTTTATCTGAATCAAAACTATCAAAGAATTTTTTAGCTTTAGGGGAGTCATTACTCGCTTTAAAAGTCGTTTACGACGACGGAAAGTTAAAAGAATATAATGCCTTTAATGAAGTCACAAATGCTATAGAATCTATATATAGTACCTTTGGGGTAATGCTAGAACGTATAGCTGGTGAAGATGGTGCAGACTTATATATCCATATAAGTTAATTTTTATTTCTTGGTACTAATTCGTCTAGTCAGGGTAATAAACATGATGAATTTTTATTGTTAAGTCATATTTATGTCCGATACAATGATATTAGTAATAATAAAAAAACCTAGTCTGAACCGCTATATTTACTCCGTTGTATAGGGTCAACTTTGTGGAAAAAGTTAGCATTCTAGAATGAGATTTAACAGGCCGCTTTGAGCTTGAAGCAGACGTTAGACTGAATCATACTAAAATTCCGATTTGCGTATTTTCTTGGCCTTAATCACATAAGAAAATTTATATCAATAACACACAAGGCATCAAACTTTATACTAATGCTCTAATGCTCTAATGCTCTAATGCTCTAATGCTCGAAAACGGAATACTAATTTACAGTCGCCAAAGCTAACAATTGCTGTTGCGCTTGCGATGATTGAAGAGTCTAAGCGTTGTAATTGATTATTTATTACCAATATTAAGAAAAAAGTCGCTTTTTATAGCGGCTTTTTTGATTTTAAAATATAGTGTTTTGAAATACGTTTCT
>Ga0105359_10004966_pt1 | contig 10507 bp, 6 predicted proteins | sample GOMGulsemesocosm_6_FD_83659 | JGI IMG/M metagenome (GOLD analysis project Ga0105359, IMG submission 83659) | Methane-oxidizing microbial communities from mesocosms in the Gulf of Mexico - GOM8C Gulf of Mexico | ecosystem: Environmental > Aquatic > Marine > Cold seeps | place: Gulf of Mexico... | reverse complement strand
TTTTAGATTTATCTAAAATTGAAGCTGGGCGAATGGACTTATACGTAAAGGCAGTCAACATTAAAAGCCTCGTTAATGAAGCCATAGACACTGTATTACCTATGGCTAAGACTAATGATAACGAACTTAAAGTTAACATTGGCTCATTATCCTCAACTTTATATGTCGATAGACAAAAGCTTATGCAAATATTTCTAAACTTACTCAGTAATGCCTGTAAATTTACCAAAAATGGTATCATAACTTTCAATATTTATAATGATAAAAATTTCCTCTATTTTTCGGTAAAAGATACTGGGGTAGGTATAGAGCAAAACAAACTTAACTATATTTTTAAAGAGTTTACTCAAGTCGATGGTAGTCAAACAAGAAGTTATGAAGGCACGGGCTTAGGTATGGCAATAACACAAAATTTTTGTCAGCTAATGGGTGGAACAATAAAGGTTGAAAGTAAATTAGGCATAGGCTCAGTGTTTACCGTAAAACAACCTCTCATCACTGAAACTTGACTAGGTAAAATTGATAAACATAAGTATTCGCGATAACAGAACAAATTAAGAAAAAGAAAAAATAATAATAAAAACTCACTAATAATAATGTATTACTAAGGCACTCCTTATGTCATTTATTCAAAATTTTTTAACATTGTCTATCCTCGCTACTTTTGCACTGAACGTACCTTTACTACAAGCAGAACAAGTACTATCTGATAGCAATTCTTCAAGTTTAGATCAGGGTTTTAATGATGAATCCGATGATTCTTTAGAAGATTTTTATGGCGATGAAGATTTTGTTAGTATTGCGACAGGGACTAAAAAAGCTATCCATAAAGCACCTTCGGTAGCGACAGTAATAACTAGCGACGATATCCAGGCAATGGGCGCAAATACCATTCATCAAGTGATTGAAACCGTCACTGGCATTCATACCTACCCTTCTAATGTTAACAGAATGAATCCTTCTTATTCTATTCGAGGTATTCACACCACTGAAAACTCTCAGGTTTTAGTGTTAGTAAATGGTGTACGTACAACTTATGCTTTTAACGGGGCAAAATGGAATATTTTTGACTTAGGGGTTAATTTAATTGACCGTGTTGAAGTCATACGTGGTCCTGGTTCTGCTGTTTATGGTGCAGATGCCTATTCAGGTGTTATCAATGTTATTACCAAAGGCACTGAAAATATTTTTGCTAATGATATTGGCATAAAAACAGGGGCTTTTAATACTAAAAGTGCTTGGTTTAATTATGGTTTTCAACAAGATGATCTTAAACTAAGCTTTAACGGTCAATGGCAGGATACTAGCGGAGATTCTAGTCGAGTGGTGCAAACCGATTTACTGCATCTATTCGGCTTGTCTGATTTATCAAACGCACCAGGGTCATTAGATACTCGTCATCGTTATGTAGACTTACATGCACAACTTGATTATAAAGGGGCTTATGCCAATTTATGGCACCTTGATATAGAGGGGGGCACTGGAGCAGGCGCTGCACAGGCATTATCAAATAACGATAAAGTTACTAGCAAACAAACAAATATAGAAATCGGTTATAAAACAAATCTCACAGATAATTTTAATATTGACATTAATCTATATCATCAAAAATATGAAAGCTTCTCGTATTTTAAAATTTTCCCTGATGGGTATATTGATGCAAATAGAGTTGAATATACCGAGGGATTTATAGGTGTACCTCAGACAGAAGATACTAACTACGGCTTTAAGTTGACTTCAACCTATTCAGGTATAAATCAGCATAACTTTCGAATCGAATTTGGTCATACAGATACAGAGGAAATCACTGATGAGTTGAAGAACTTTGGCCCTGGAATTATCGAAGTAGGTCAAACTACTCAAGACAGCACCTTAACAAGTGTAAAAGGCACACCCTATATCTTTCTTGGCGACAATGAACGCCAACTTTCCTATATATCGTTACAAGATGAATGGGCTTTTGCTAGTGATTGGGAGTTAACTGCCGGTATTCGTTATGATGATTATTCTGATTTTGGCTCAACCGTTAATCCACGCCTAGCACTGGTTTGGCAAACTAAGCATAACTTAACCACTAAATTGCTTTATGGTAGTGCTTTTCGGGCCCCCTCTTTTGGTGAGTTATACTCTAGTAATAATCCGGTACTACTTGGCAATGCAGATCTAAAACCAGAAGAAATATCCACCTGGGAACTTGCTCTAGATTACCGCCCGAATTTTGATTGGAAAATACTTTTCAACATCTATAAATACCAAGCAACAGATTTAATTAGTGTGGTTGCAGGTAAAAAAGAAAATGTCCTTGAACAAGACGGTATAGGCAGTGAATTTGAAGCGCATTGGCAATTAAATGAGCAGCTGAAAATTAAATTGGGTTACGCATGGCAAGATGCTGAAGATAGCGATAATGCTGCTGTTGCTGATGCGCCAAAAAATACTTTTGATATTAATATTCAGTGGAAAATCATGCCAGATTTAACTTTATATGCCGCTAGTTTTTGGATAATAAATAGAGATAGGGCTACCACAGATTTAAGGCCTGAAATTGAAGATTACAATTTAACTAACCTTACAATTAACTACACTGGCTTCGATAATACAACCCTTACCTTAGCGGCTAAAAATGTGTTTAATAGTGATGCTAGAGAGGCTTCTAATGGCGCTATTGCTGAAGATTATCCATTAGAGCAACGTGGCTATTGGTTAACTGCGAGTTATCAATATTAACCCCCGTAAATTATAATAAATTAAAAGAAAAAATCATGAATAACAAAAAGCAAGGTTTTGTCTATAACAGTAGCGCCAGTACGAAGCTTTGCTTAGAAGTACCGGCTGATAGTAATTCTTTTTTAACGGAAAAACGGTATTTAGCCGGTTATGATATAGAAACCTTAACGTCTAAAGTTAGTTATATTGAGAGTTTATACTTATTATTTAAGCAAGAACTTCCAAGCCCGCAACAAACTACGTTATTAAATGCATTATTTGTTGCACTTATTAATGCAGGGCCAAGAGATGAAGCGGTGAGAGCAAGCATGGCCGCAGGTGTTAGTAAAACACGCGCAGAACATTTATTGCCAATAGGTTTAACTGTTTTAGGTGGGGCCAATAACGGCGCACAGACAGTTGACAGAGCGTATTCTTTTATTGAACAACAGGTAAATAAAAGCCAATCCGATAACAATTATTTAGATATAAAGCTATTGGATAATGTAATAGCCAAACTATTAAATGACATTCCGAATATAAAGGACATAAGCCCTGAGTTAATGGTTCAATATTGTCCCGGTTTTGGCCAACATTATGGCAGTATAGACAAATTAACAGCGCGTTTAAGCCAGTCTGTTTTTGAAGTAATGCCCAATTCAATCATTTTTTCTTGGTGTCAGGCCTTTAATCAAAAAATGACTAAATATAACGTAGGTATTAACCCCGTTGGTTTAGCTGCTGCGGTGTTTTTAGAGTTAAAATTAGGCGCACGCGAAAGTATTGGCTTATATCAATTACTAAGAGCGCCAGGTATTTTAGCTCAAGGAATGGAACAAACTCATAAACCGATAACGGCGATACCTATGTTAAAAGACCAAGAGTATCATTTTACCCCTGAGGTGCCTGATAATGAATAATATAAAAAAAGACTTGTCATATTGGCATGAAAAGCATAATAAAATTTCCACTCATATCGGTAAATGGATAGGTGGTGAAGACGTAAAAGTAAGGCAATATAGTTTATTTAACGATTTGTTTGGAAAAATATCTTACATGCAAATGATCGTTTTAAATATTACTGGTCGGTTAATCTCTAAAGAATTATCTACTTGGTTAGAGAATAACTTTATCTGCATGAGTTATCCAGACGCTCGTATTTGGTGTAATCAGGTCGGTGCTTTTGCAGGGGAAAATCAAACATCCCCGGCTGCAGCTACAGTCGCGGGCATATTATCAGCCGACTCACGCGCCTATGGTGGTAGCCAAACAACAAAAATCGCAATGGAATATATTCAAACTACACTCATCATTTATAAAAAAAAATTACAAATAGCGGGAAAAGATTATGATGAAGAAAAGATAATCCAAGAGATTGTTCACAATACGCCTATCAAACATAACAAACCTGCAATTGTCGGCTTTGTTAGGCCTGTAGATAAACAAGATGAACGGATACAACCTCACATTACAATGAGTAAGTCACTCGGTTTTGAAATTGGTGAACACATGAAGTTAGCCAACAAAATATCAAATTATTTATTAAAAAATTATAATTCAGGGATCAATATTGGCGGTTACACCGCTGCTTTTTTATCTGATCAAAACTTTACCCCTGATGAGGGTTACCAAATAAAAAACTCCTGTGTTTCAAGTGGTGTAACTGCCTGTTATATTGATAACTTACAGCATAATAATAATGAGTTTTTACCGCTAAAATGTTCGGATGTAAAATATACAGGCCAAAAAATTAGAGAGCTTTAAGCTTTATATAGAATGTATTCCACCACCGACTTCCCAAATAGCGCCTGTGACATAGGTCGCGGTCACTTGAGAGAAAATTGTGTGCGCTATTTCAATAGGGTTCGCATAGCGTTTTAAAGGAATAGTGAGTTCAAAATTTTGAATTCTTTTTTCTAGCTCTTCTTTTGGTAATCCGTACTTTTCTAAAATTGGCGTTCTAACAGCTCCGGGTGAAATTGCATTAACTCTAACGCTTGGCGCAAGCTCTACAGCTAAACTTTTAACAACAGCATCAATAGCGCCCTTACTTAAAGCATATAAACTTGCATTGTTAAGTCCATTATTAACAATAGCGGAAGATACAAAGCATATAGAGCCTTTTTTCATTTTTAAATTTGGGACTAAATATTGTGTTAAAAAGTAAGAGCCTTTAACATTTATATCCATAATCTCATCGTATTTAGTTATATCTGAATCAACAAGGGGATTAAATTTAGCAATTCCAGCATTTAACACTAAAGCATCTAGTCCTTCAGGGTAATAAGAGGATATTTTTCTTAACGCAGCTAAATCAGCTAAATCAGCCAAAATAAATGCCACGCCCAACTCTTCAGCAGCAATTTTTAGTTTTTCCTTATTTCGCCCTGTTATCGTTACATTATAGCCATTTTGTTTAAATAACCTTGCTGTTTCATAACCTATGCCAGAATTACCACCCGTTATTATTGCTGTTTTCATTAATATTTCCTAAATTATTACTATTTTGGCTTGCAATTGATTTACCCACCAGGCGTCGCTGATTCATTTTTATCCGCTAACCCCTTAACTCTTTGGCCCATGGGTGGAACCTCATTTGCATCAATAATTAAATTGATCAAGGTTGGTGCTTGCTTATTCCCTAAACGTTGCCAATCAATTTCCATTAATTCTTGTGGCGTTCTAATCGTTATCCCTTCTATACCCATTGCCTGTGCCATCATGGCATAATCAATTTCAGGTAATTCAAAGCCAACCTCCTCTGCCCCACCTAGTTTTTGTCCATGTTTAACCATGCCTAATTCACTATCATTCAAAATGACAAAAATTACCGGGATCTGATGCTGTAATGCAACTGTTATCTCTTGCCCAGACATTAAATAACTACCGTCACCAGTAACACACACCGAAGGCTCTTTACTACCAAAACATGTTCCTATTGAAGCACCAATAGCCCAGCCCATAGAACCAAACCCCATCGCAATATGATAATAGCCTTGCCTACATTTACGATGAAAGTAATGGGTAAACCAAGCCCAAGTATTTCCCGCATCTAAATGCAACCTAAAATTTAACGGTATGTGGCGAGCAAATTCAGAAACAACTCGCTGAGGCTTTAAAGGAGTAGCATCTGAGAAACATGACTCAGGATCATTTAATGTAATTTGATACCCATGTGTTTTTTTTTCAGATTTTTCATTGTGAAATTTTTGTTGTATAGGATCAACTGCTCCCCATGAACGACCCCATTTCATTCCTTGTTTAATATTTTCATTGAGTTGCATGAATATCAACTTTAAGTCACCGCAGACATGATGTTTCGCCATGGGTGTACGAGAAAAGTGCTCTACGGTAGAATCAATATGAACTAAACGATCATTTAATAAATGGGAATGCCAGCCTCCAGTTCCTATTTCAGTAATAGGAGTACCTACTGCAATTAATAAATCAATGCCTTTATCATCCATTGTGTCATGTGCACTTTGGTGACCAGCGAAGCCATATATACCTCTAAAACGCTGATGATACCCATCGACCCAACGCTTACCAGCAGGCCCTGCAACAATAGGTGCATGGGTGAGATCGGAAAATCGCATAATCTCATCAATTGCTGAACCACACCCTTTCCCTAAAAACAACGCAACACGCCATGAATTACAAAGCATTAAAGTTAATTTATCAATTGCATTATTGTCGGTTAAAGTAAAATCTTGAACTAATCGAGCGACTTTGATTTCAGAGCCTCTAGTAGGTTTTTGGCGCAATATATCTGAAGGAATACTAATATGCGCAGGGCCATTTGGTGTTCTGTTTGCAGCCATAATAGCAGCAACTAATTTGGTATGCATTTGTTCTGTATGTGAAATTAACGTGCTATAACGCGTACAATGATTGAAAATTGCCACTGTATCTATTGCAGTACATGACGAATCCTGCAGTGCATTTCGGCCAAACTTAGGTAAGGGTGTTTGCGCTGTTATCACTAACATGGCTATGTTTTCAGCATAAGCTGAAGCAATCCCGGTTAATAAGTTAGTTGAACCGGGACCTGTAGTTGCGCAACAAACGCCTAACTTGCCGGTTTCTTTAGCATAGCCTTCAGCCATAAAAGCTGCACCAGCTTCGTGTCGAGCAACTATTATTTTAGGGCCACCATCTTTTTCTCTTCTTGCTAAGGCATTGAATAGTGGCTCAATAGCACCGCCTGGTACCCCAAATACAAACTCAACTTCAAGCAATCTTAAATACTCGATAATTAAATCAGCATTATCCCAATTCTCGTTTAATTCAACCTCCTTCTGTAGATTTTCTTTAGCCAACATTGAGATTTTCATTTAATACCTCGAGTTATTATTATGAGTATTATGTTTTTTGTTAATTAACCCTAATTGAATATTTCGCCCACGGGTTTGGGCTTACCTAAATGATAACCTTGCGCATAAGTAACACCTATGTTGGCAAGCATTTGCAAGGTTTCTTCATTTTCGACGAATTCAGCGACAGTTTTTTTCCCTAAAGCGGTAGCCACCTCATAAATAGCTTTCACTAAGGCTAAATCAACAGGGTTAGTGGCGAGATCAACCACGAACGAACCATCAATTTTTACTGATTGTGCTGGCAGCTGTTTAAGGTAATTAAAGGTGCTAAAACCAGTGCCAAAGTCATCAATTGAAAAAGCACAGCCCAAAACACTGAGTTTTTCAACCATGACTTGCGTCGCTGTAATATTACTTAAACTCGCACTTTCCGTTAATTCAAAAATAATGCGGTTGGGATCTACGTCATACTGATGCACTTTATCTTTAATAAGCGGTAATAAACGTTCATCACTAAAGCCTTGTGCTGAAAGATTAATAGCAATTTTATGCAGCTCTGGATGCCGAGCTAAATAATAAATAGCTTTACTGATCACTTGTCTGTCAAGCAAACTCATATCACCTTCGCGCTCTAAAGCGGGAATAAATTCACCGGGTTGTACTATTCTGCCATCCAATTCTAGCCTTACTAGGGCTTCATAATAAGCCACTTCTTTAGTGGAAATCTCTATAATTGGCTGAAAATGTAAGACTAAATTATCCTCCGCTACAGCTTGGTGTAATGTTCGAGTCCATTCAAGGCTGGCTTGTAACTCTTTACTTAAGCTATCATTTTCATTGTATATATGGGCTAAATTTCGTCCTTGTTTTTTCGCAGCATAAAGCGCGATATCAGCTTGCTTCATGTATTCATTAGCTGGTGTTTGATCACCGTTTATTTCTGCAATGCCTATCGAACAATTCACTTTGAAGATCTTACCTTCAACTTCACATTGATAGTCATCGAGTAATTTACAAATATTTCGAGCAAGGATTAGCGCTGTATCTTGTTTGGTGTTGGGTAATAGTAAAGCAAACTCATCACCACCTATGCGGGCAAGAAAATCACTTTTTCTAAGTCTAGACATTATCAGCGAAGAAATATTTCTTAACACCATATCGCCATGATGGTGACCTAGGGTATCGTTGATCACTTTAAAGCGATCTAAATCCAAATAAAGTAAAGCATGGGGGCCATTACCACGGGAAGCGGTTGCCGAGAATTGTTTCAACTCTTCTTCAAAATAGAAACGATTATACAAACCAGTTAAACTGTCATGCATGGCTAAATACTCTAGTTCATGCTGAGCTTTCTTTCTTGAGGTTACATTATCGATAGTACCTGAAATACAACGACTTTTATGATCTTGTTCCGGTGTTACTTCAAAGCGAGCTTCTACCCATAATTCGTCATTAAACTTGTTTTTTAATCGAAACTCAAAATGATAAGAGTCCACATCGCCAGAGAGCAAAGCTTCTAATTCATTTGATATGTAAAGATCAACTGGCTCTGCACTTTCCATAAAGTCGTATAATGATCGCTGATGAGATTCACTAATACTATAACCGGTGAATTTTTCCCACGCCTTATTTAAAAAAGTAATCGCGCCATTTTCATCAAGTTCAATGATGACAGAGCCCAGTTGATCTAATAATTGCTGATGCTGCTCTGATACTTGCTTATACTCCGCGCGACTCTGGTTAAGTGATTGCACTTTATTGGCAAATTGTAAGTTACTGATAATAAAATCTTCACGCCTAGTAGCAGTTTCACAAACACGGCGTAACTGCTCTGTTCTAAAAGGCTTGGTAACAAAATCAGCAGCGCCTTTAAGCATAACGTCTTCTGCTAACTCCATGGTATGATTAGCAGTCATAATAACCACTGACTGAGAAGGTTTCTCTTTCATAATACAATCTAGCACTTCATTGCCAGACATGCCTGGTAGCATGACATCAAGCAACACTAGTGCGTATTCATTTTTGCGCCATAACGCTAGACCCGCTTCACCATTTTCAGCACTTTCGATAGTAAAGCGTGAATTTAATATTCGACTAACAAGGTGGCGAGTATCTGCGTTATCTTCTATCACCAATAATGAAGACTTCTCCATATTTTCAAGCGGTGTAAATTGCAGGTTATTAATAATATCTAGAAGTTTTTTGTATTCAGAAAAAGCAATCAGGCTATTTATACCAAACTCACGCGCAGTAGCGCTAGCGAGATGCTCACACCAAGTGTTTGCAACCACAACAAATGGCGTATCTGCCAGACATTTTAATACACCTGAACGTACCATTCGTGCCAAGCGCCAACCATCAAAATTATCAAGATTTATATTACTGACAATAAAATCGATATTTTCAATTTTCAATATTTCTATGGCACGGCGAGTAGTTGCTGCAGTTAAAATAGTATAATTGGTGCCGGAAACTAATAAGTGTTCGAGACTTGCAAGCCTTTCAGCATTGGTATTGAGTAACAACAATTGTTTAGATGAAGATGACTGCAACATATTTCCTCGGCATAAAAAGTATAAAAATAAGCAATTTTTTTATCAGCCGGAACAATATAGCAACATTTATTCCAAAGTGTAAATAGTTTAGTTTATTCTCTTGATTTAACTAAATTTATTTACATTTGAAATACTTTTTTTTAACAAAAAAAATCAGACTACTACATTAGTAACAGTCTGATTCGTATTTACATGTTAACCCTAAGAAATACTTAGCTGGTTAACGAAGGGCGATTAGCTAAATTGGTTAGAAGTGTTTTTCGCGCCACCTGCTTTAAGAGCATTCTCACCAGCAAAGTATTCTTTGTGATCATCACCCATGTCAGAACCTGACATGTTTTGATGTTTAACACAGGCGATACCTTGACGGATTTCTTCACGCTGAACTTTCTTAACATAACCAAGCATACCTTGTTCACCAAAGTACTCTTTAGCTAGGTTGTCTACAGACAACGCAGTAGTGTGGTAAGTAGGTAGAGTGATCAAGTGATGGAATACGTTCGCTTCACGTGCAGTATCTGCTTGGAAAGTACGAATGCGCTCATCAGCAACGTCAGACAATTCAGTAGTATCATATTCTGCTTTCATTAAGTCAGCACGAACGTATGCAGATACATCTTGACCAGCTGCTTCCATTGCGTCATATGCTTGCTGACGGAAGTTAAGTGTCCAGTTAAAAGATGGAGAGTTGTTATAAACAAGTTTCGCATCTGGGTGAACTTTACGAACATCATCCATCATGCCAGCAATTTCGTGTACTGTAGGTACTGCAGTTTCGATCCAAAGTAGATCTGCACCTGCATTAAGAGCACCGATACAGTCAAATACACAACGTTCATGGCCAGTACCTTGACGGAATTGGTATAAACCTGAAGGTAAACGCTTAGGACGAACTAATTTACCGTCACGGTTAAAGCATACATCGCCTTC
>Ga0105359_10004961_pt1 | contig 10511 bp, 10 predicted proteins | sample GOMGulsemesocosm_6_FD_83659 | JGI IMG/M metagenome (GOLD analysis project Ga0105359, IMG submission 83659) | Methane-oxidizing microbial communities from mesocosms in the Gulf of Mexico - GOM8C Gulf of Mexico | ecosystem: Environmental > Aquatic > Marine > Cold seeps | place: Gulf of Mexico... | reverse complement strand
TCACCTGACGGTGTTGAGGTGTAATAGTTATATTCAAGATCGTCAAAAGTCCACGTTCCAAATGCATCAGGGAAGCTTCCCAAATTAGAATCCAGATTGATCGAACCAACTGATGTAAAGTCTTCAAACCCACACTCAATACCATTACATAAAGGTTTGTTATCGCTTGAATCTATAACGCCACTCCCTGCAAAAGGTTGCCCGCCTGGAAAAATAACATCACAGCTTGGCGGTGGTACGGGAACAGGGGTTATTTCCCCCTTAGCAAAGTGATCTTGAATTGCAGCATTGGATGAGGCGCTAATAAATAAATCAAAATCTCTTGTGGTATTATCCCCAACATTCACCGTAGCAACCGAAATAGTTGTTGTTAGAGAGTTTGCCAGAATAGTCCCTGTTCCAGAAGTTGCTGTATAGTGAGATCCCGCTAACGCTGTATTATCAATTGTTTCATAATTAAAAGTTACATCACTGCCAACCACCGAGGATAAAGTAACAGTAAAATTAATTGTTTCACCTTGATGTACAGATTCATCAGCAACAGTTAAGTAAGCTGCAAAATCACCTTCATTTGGCCCACCGCCAGTATTTCCTCCTGAGTCGCCACTACCCGCAATTCCCCATTCCCCAGTCCCATCAGGCATACGGCGATAATCATGAGTGTTGTATATTGATGAATTCCAATCATATGTAAGAGTACAGCTACTATCTTGCTGTGCCGTATAGCCAACACTTAAATAATCAATTGTTTCACCAGCAGCATCAGTTAAAAGAATATCAAAAGCTTTATTGCTTGGAATAAAACTTGTTGGTACAACAATATAGGGAAGAGTTGCCGAAGCGCTTATAGATAATTCTCCAGTACATTCGCTTTTCTTTGGCACACAAACTTGCACTTTCCAAGTAGTGTAGTCGCTTTCCGAAATAGAATTATCGAGCAATTTTATTTCAATAAAGCCTACCTTGCCTAATTCATTTAAGGTAGCTAGACCCATATATTGTGAACAAACAGCTAAAACGTGAGTGCTTAATAGCAATAAAGAACAACAGAGTATTTTGATAACACGAATCACTTATAACCCCCTCGCTTCAACTTGGATGGTACGAGAGCTTCTAACAACTCCTTTGGAGTCGGCAGCAATAGCACTGCTGCCACACTCTCCGGTACTGGTTAAACGATAATAGTTTATCAAGTCCTGTGTATGATAAAGGTCACAAGTAGTACTTGCGCTGCAGTGATATAAGCCAGCAATATCATTGCCAGAAGATTGTAAGTTATATGTATTGTTGGCATTACAAGTACCAATAGGGTGAGGAATAGCAGCATCAGTTGCCAATGGAAATAACACCGAAAGCTCAGCCTGCATTGCTGAATTTGCTGCCATTAATGCACGTGTACCTAGTACTTCTTGGGCAATACTTTCACTACTGGTAGAAAGTACCTTCACTAATGCACTACCAAGTAGAGTCAGTACAATAATAATAAACAAAGCCAACATCAAAGCACTGCCTTGCTGCTGCATAAGAGTCTTGTCTAGCTTAACTCCATTACTATTGTCGTGTTTATTTAGTACCGCTGTCATAAATATACTTCTATGTATAAGTTCTAGGTTCAAATTCTAGGGAATGTTATTAATATGTATCGCATTATCAAATACTACTTGCTCACCATCACGGGTGAAATTGAGTTTTATTTGTACCACTGCATTACGTTGCAGTGAAGCAGCCACTACCGTAAAACTACTATTAGTAAAGTCAACGTTTTCAGCCATTAAACTATTACTACCAAGCAACGGTGGTAATAACTGTGCTACTGAAAAACCATATCCCGCATAACGTGTAAGTGTACTGCCATTTAGGCAATATGACACTGGAGAGTTGATTATATAGGCACGATTGGTTGGTGAGTCTTCAGTAAAAGCTGCTGTTTGTTTTAATTCTATTTCACTGCTATCGGTTGCAGGGTAACTTTCTATCTCAAAAGCCTTACCTACATTATCACTATGAACTTGATAGACATCCCCATTATTAAGTGGATAAACCATGACAAGATCACCACAATCATTACAATTATAATCTACGTTATCAGAAGTTTTAAAGGGAATGACAGCCATAGTGTTTGCGACAGGATCAGGAGCTACAGCAAGCTGGGTGTAAACCGTGCTAGTTATTATTGGCACAAATTCAAGACAATTGGTTGTAGCATTATTTGTTGTTCGCATGCTATTTGGTAATGCATTACGTACTTCCCTATTTAATCGCTCTACAGAAAATCGGGCATTAGCAAGTAACTCATCTCGCTCAGTAACATTGAGGTAAGTTTGTGTGCTTAATTTGATAAAACCTGCAATGCCAACCGCCATCACCCCCATAATAATAATAACAATGATTAACTCTATTAAAGTGAAGCCAGCATTGCTAAGGCGATCATTCTTGTTTGTATAATAGTGCATTAGAAGTTTGTCTTATGGGTAGCAAATCTAATCTCAGTACCCAGCGGTGTGGTTACGGTGACAGTAATTCGTTTGGCGAGTTTATTATCAGCTAGACCTAATTCATTTCCTGCGTAAATAACATTAACAATAATTTCAAAGCTGTTATAAGTGCTGTCTAAGTCGTTACCCAAAACGTCTTTTTTTTCGCTATAACCATGAAAATCATCAACATCGTTATAGTTAGCACGAGAGTTTTCATCTACTCCGTCTGGCCCTAGAGGTTCAGTACAAGCATCTTGACCAGCGTCATTACAACGAAATCGACCTCCTGCCATATCTGAATTATCAGCAAAAGCTCGACTAGAAATATCATTCAATAAACTTTGTCCGAGTTCCGCGGCTTTGATTTGTAGGAGGTTATCGGCACTTTGCTCTTCTGTTGGAGCTATTAAACTTGACACAATAGCAAGAGAAATAGATAACATAACTATGCCAATAATGATTTCAATTAAGGTAAAGCCACTCTCTTTAGAGATAGGAGTGTGTATAACATCAAGGCTCTGTTTAGCATGAGGTGCTTTTTTATAGAGAGCCATGAATATAACCCTGCTCTTCAATTTCAATGGTTAAAGTTTCCACTGCACTTTCAACATCAATTGTACAACCAGTAGCACAACCACCCAATGGTCTGCCCATCCAGTCAAAGCTAATAATGGCATCGCCAGCAAAAGAAACACTAAAAGTTATGTCATAACGTGCATCCACTTCATGACCGGTAGCGTCGGGCTGCCAATCACTAGGAAAACTAGTGACAGTACAATCGGTTCTATTTGGTACACCATAACGAACAGGGCTTGCATCAAAAATTATATGATGACAATAGGGGGTGAGGTTATTTACAGCTTTTAAGTTGGTTTGTTGCATAGCCCGCTGCTGCGTTAAACGCAGTGCAGAAATAAGCTGTGCTCTATGGGTATGTGCTTCATAGCTGGCAGTGCCATCAAAGCGAGGCAAAACATTCACAGCCATAATCGCCACTATAATAATAACGGTGACTAATTCTATTGTGGTAAAGCCGTGATTTATTTTCATATTTTGTTAGTGATATTTTCACCATAAATTTAGACAAAAAAGGAGAGCTAAGCTCTCCTTTTTTACCAGAAAAAAAATGATAAGCTCTAAATACAATCAGTCACTACATAAGTCGGTAAATTAGAGGCTGTTGCTTGAGTATAAGTAACATAGCAGTTAGCAGTACCGTCACCAATAGTTGTTGTTGTTGGTGCTGTTATATCGTTTGGATGAACGATAAACTTTCCGTCAACTACTGTTGAGCCAAAGTCAGCATCAATTTCAAGTAAGTTGCTCCAATCTCCAGGATTAACATCTGTAATAGTTGTTGAGTATTCACCTAATGGATAGCCATAATTAATTGAAGTGTCTACACCATTTACAACAACTTTAACAGCTCCTGTCGCGCCATCATTTGCAGTTCCTTCATTACCTGCAATTAAAGATTTACTGTGAATAAGAGTCGCAGCACTTTGCATTGAAGCTTTTACCGCTTCTAAAGTTGCAGTACGAGCATCTGATTGTAAATTAATAAACTTAGGAGCTGCTGTAACGGCTAAAATACCTAAAATAACGATCACTACGACTAATTCAATTAAGGTAAAACCTTGTTGATTTGCTTTTACATTGATACTACTTTTCATGTTTTTTCCTCAATTTACTAACCAAAATTAATTTATTTTTTTACGTTTTAGAGTTTTAAATGTTTAACAATAATAAAATTTATTTCTACGACTTATCATTAATATAAATAATTACTGAGCTATTGGCCGGTTGATAACTAAAGCTATTACCAACTGATTCCAAGTCTGATGGAGCGATATATGCGCCGTCGCTGTTACGAGCTAAGGTTTCTTTTAAATGATAATGACATAATGTTGTCGCACCACTGCCAGACACGTTGGCTAAATACCTAAAGCTACCATCATCATTAATATCCGCAACACTACTGGCAATAAGTGGTGGCTGTTGCAATAAACTATTCCATACCGCGATACAATCAGCAATGGCCATACTTTTACCATTAATACCTGAGCCACTGTTAGTACCGACAATATAACCAGGGCTAATGGTTGGCGATGTTGTGCTGTCTTCGCTGGTTAAATAAACGATAGTGCCATCGTAATTAACCATATTGATGTCATCAGTATCTTTGGGACGTGCCTCTGCTTCCCACTGTGAGCGTGCTAATGATACGCCAGTAGCAAAGCCACCTGCCATACCTTCAATATTTGCTTGTTTGGCTTGCTCTGTTAAATCGACAAACTTAGGGATTGCTGTTGCAGCCAAAAAACCTAAAATAACGATAACAATAACCAATTCAATTAAAGTAAAGCCTGTCTGTGTTTGGCTTTTTTTGAAAATGTTGCTGTGAGTATTGATTTTTATCATTGAGATAACCTTTATATGTTCTGACGCTGTGGGTTAAGTCCCAGTGCGTTAGCCTCAAACTTTATCTTTAATTGTCACTTTTCATAATATTAGCATTATGTACTTTGGCAAACTATATTTCAGCGCACAAAAGTTGTAATTAGTTGTACTAATTAGCTAAATTATATCATTTAAAATAACTTGTGCTAATTTTGCTCATTAACGATCAATAAACCTGCTTTACTCTACCTGTATCACTACGATAATCAAAAGATTGTCCATTAGCAATACTATAGCGACATAAACGCCCGTTTTTTATAGCTTTATTCTTAATCTCAATAGCTATTACCGGAGATTTGACCACTTGCAATGGCATTGCTAGCGTTTGTAACCAAATCTGCTGGCAAGGCAGGCTGGTATAAACAGTATCAATCCAACCCGCACTATTTACATCAATGTATTCTTTATCCAAAGCATTTGCTCGACTCAATACAACTGTAGCGGGTTGGCCATCCATTAGCCATTGACTATGAACAATATTAACCTTACTAGTGAAGCTTTGTGCTAAGCCGATAAAAGCAGTATTGGTTATTCTTTCTTGCTGTGCAAAAAATATATCCAACAATAACTTCATCATTACTGCAATAATGATTACAACAACAATAAACTCAGCCAGAGAGCGTTGCTTTTTTTCAACATTACTTGATGTCATAGCCATGATAAAACGACTAACCCTGCATAGCCGAGGCCATATCCCACATAGGTGTGAAAATACCTAAAGCTAAAACTAAAACCATTACGGCAACAACAACTAATAGAAGTGGTTCAATCCTTGCGGTTAAGGTTGATAAATCATAATCAACTTCACGTTCATAATAATCTCCAACTTCAGCAAGCAACTCATCGACACGTCCTGTTTCTTCACCAACAGCAACCATTTGTAATACCAAAGGAGTAAAGAGAGCACTTGCCACTGATGATCGCAGTAGGCTCTCACCACTTTCGATACTTTGACGCATTGCTGATATTTTATCTTGCATATAGCTATTATCCACCGCCTCAGCAACTAAGCTTAACCCTGTTGTCATAGGTACACCGGCTTTTAAAACGATAGCAAAACTATGAGAGAAACGCGCTAAAATTGAACGTTCAATAATACTGCCAATGATAGGGAGCTTTATCTTGCGTCTATCCCATTGATAGCGCCCCTGCTCAGTCTTTAAGGACTGTTTCACCATAATGTAAGCCACGATGATACCAACTAACATATATGGCCAGTAATTTATAAAGAGGTTAGAGCTGGCAATAATAAACTGGGTCGTTGGTGGTAAGTCCGAGCCTAAACGGGAGAACATATCGGCAAAAGTTGGAATAACAAAAATATTTAGAATAACCATAGCTGCTGACAAGGCAATAACAACCATAGTTGGATAACGTAATGCCGCTTTTATGCGTTTTCGGGTATCTAATTCACGCTCCAAATAAGAGGTTAACTTCAAAAAGGCTTGATCTAATTGACCGGTATTTTCACCAACATGAATCAGAGAAACAAACAGGTGGTCAAAAATTTTAGGGTGCCCATTTAATGCAGAAGAGAAGGTATAACCACCTTCTAGCTGTTTACCTATATCAGTAAGCGCTTTTTTAAGTGAATTAGAATTTGCTGATTCAACCATGCCATTAATAGCACGTAAGATAGGTACACCAGAACGCATTAATGCATACATTTGTCGACAAAAAACAATCAATTCTTCTAAGGAAACTCGGCCATTATTTAACAGTTCCATGACATCAGTACTGCCAGCACTGTCCTTGCCTTCTTTAGCTGCAATAATAGCGATAGGGGTGATACCTTTCTTAAACAGCTTTTCCGCAGCTACATTAGTATTCGCTGCATCAATACTGTCTTTTACTTGGCTACCGTTGGCATTTCGCCCGGTATAATTAAATGTCGCCATATAACTCTCTATGCTCTAAAACTACGCTCTAGTTTCTATCTTATTACAGTTTAATTAAGTATTAGCTGGTTAGTTAATATCGACGGTTTCAACTAAACGTAAGACTTCTTCTACCGTGGTGATCCCTTGTATGGCGTAATCAAATGCTGCTTTTGCTAATGGAGTGAAGCTAGGGCTTTCTTTTGCTAGTTTACCAAATAACTCACTATCATTACGCTTTAACGCCGACATCATACCTTCGTTCATTTCGAGTAGCTCAAATACACCTATTCGGCCTTTATAGCCGGTATATTGGCATGTCTGACAACCTTTACCATGCATAAATTGGCTAGTTCTTGCTGCCTCTCCTGCTAAATTGGTAAGCCAAAACAACTCTTGATCATCTGCTTGATATTCTGTTGAGCAAGAATCACAAACTTTACGTACTAACCGTTGAGCGACTATTGCACGCAATGCACTACCGACCAAAAAACCTGCTGCGCCCATATCAATTAAACGCAGAGCACTGGTTATGGCATCATTGGTATGAAGTGTTGATAATACTAAGTGACCCGTTATTGCACCTCGAAGTCCAATTTCGACCGTTTCTTGGTCACGCATCTCACCAACCATCATAATATCGGGATCTTGGCGAAGCGCTGTTCGTAGCACACTAGAAAAAGTTAAATCAATTTTGGCATTTACTTGCACTTGGTTTATCCGTGGTAAACGATACTCCACGGGGTCCTCAACGGTTATGATCTTTTTAGTGGCTTCATTTAACTCACTTAACGCTGCATATAAAGTTGTAGTTTTACCACTACCTGTTGGCCCAGTTACTAACACCATGCCATGAGGTCGGTGAATTTGTAGTCGGACACGTTCAACAATATCTGCTGGCATACCCGTTTGTTCAAGCGACAATAAACCTGCTGATTGATCTAACAAACGCATTACCACTGATTCGCCATATTGCACAGGCATAGTAGACATACGTACATCAATGTTATGACCACTAATATCAAGATTAAAGCGGCCATCTTGAGGTACACGCTTTTCTGATATATCTAAACCTGACATTAACTTAAGGCGTAGCACCATAGCCGAAGCTATTTTATTCTCTTTAAGGATCTTTTCTTGCAGCACACCATCAATACGTTGACGAATACGTAATTGATTCTCTTCAGGTTCAATGTGAATATCCGATGCCCGCATTTGCACAGCATCTTCAAACACCGACTGCAATAGTTTACCTACAGTGGCATCACCACCTTCATCTAGAAAGGTTGTCGATAAATCAAAACTAGAAGACTCTTCATACTCTTCTTCTAATTGACTAGCAAAGGATTCAATCTCTGCAGTTCTACGATATAAGCTATCAAAGGCATCAAAAATTTGAGATTCCATTACCACTGAAAGCTCAATACGCTTAGGTGCTAACATACGCTCTAATTGGTCTAAGCCACTTAAATCTGCAGGGTCACTCATACCTAATAATACTGAGGTACCTCGATCTTCAATAATCAAGGCTCTTAAACGTCGCGCATGAACTTCAGGTAATAAACTAGCAACACTAGGAGAGATTTTATGTTGGCCAATATCCAAAAATGGTACATCTAATTGCTGTGCTAAAAACTGCAATAGCTGCCTTTCAGATAAGTAATTAAGCTCAATGAGGGTATCACCGAGTTTTCGACCAGTCTGCTTTTGACTCGACAACGCCTGCATTAACTGCTCATTGGAAATGATATTTTCATGAACCAACAAGTCGCCTAAGCGCATCTTTAATTTGGGAGCTGCCATAATGTGTCCTACTGTCCTATTGCCTGTATACGTTCTTTAACAAATTGTTCTGAAGAAACGGAAAGATCATTTTTTATTAATGCTGTTTTATACGCTTTAGTTGCCAAATCAAATTGGCTATTTTTGTCATACAATACTGCAAGACCTAACTGCCAACGCCCCATTTCAGGTTGCATTTTTATAAGCATCTTGTATGCTTCTGCAGCTGTTTGGTAGTGGTTGGCTTGTTGAGCAGTATTCGCTAGCATAATTTGATATTGCTCATCATTAAGGTGTGCTAAAGGCTTTAAGGTATTCAATGCTGCCGTTACCTGGCCTTGCTTTAAATGAATACGTGCTTTCATTTGACGTAAACTGCTGTCTTTAGCATTTAAGGCAATGCCTTGTGACAACAAATTTACCGCGTCTTGATAAGCTTGACGACCAAACCATAATGCCGCCAGTTTTTTTCGAGTTTGGCTATCATTCGGTGTAATGATTACCACATCTTCTAACAAGCTTTCAGCTTTACTTACTTGTTTAGCCGCTAACGCTTTTTCAGCATGCGCTAACTTCTGCTGTGCCAATTCATCTGCCGATAATTGACGACGAGAAACTGTCATAGCATTAGTCTTTGGCTTAACTTTTGGTTGAGATTTTGTTTTGTTAGTTATAGTGACTTCTGTTTCTGCTTTATTATGCGAATGATTAGGCACATTATCTTCAGTGTGACTATGATCTTCACTATGTACAATTTGATTATCTTGCTCCGCTGGTGTTACCTTGCTTAAGTCACTATTTACAATGCCCTTATCAGTTAATAGCTGAACACTTTTAGCTGGAGCTGGAATTTTTCGTGGTTGTGAGCTTGATTCAGAAGTTAACTTCGGTCTTTGCTTGGATATTGGCGATTTTTGAACATTAGCTACAGCTAGAGTGGCTTGCCTTTGTATATCATCTTTTACTGCTGTTTCGGCTGGAGATCTCGCTTCCTGCGCGGGTAGGTTGACGTTATCCGCTGTAATGTTCTGAGTTTTTTTCAGTGACGTTACCTGATTAGTAGCAAGCATATTTTTTTTATGCTCTTTCAAAGCATGGTTTTCAATGTTCAACTGCCACACATAAAAAGCAATTGAGCAAACAGCTAAAACTGTAACAGCGGTGATTAGTACTATTTTTATTGATGAATGAGAAGGGGCGACACTCTGTGACGGTGTAGAGTTGGCAATGCCTTCAGAGTTTCTATTATCCAAATCTTTTAGCATCTGATTAATTACACTCATGATTTAAACACCAAGGTATAGTAAACAAATACCGACAAGCTTAATAAAGCCAGACATGAAAAAGCGAACAAACTTTTCTTTGACGTTTGCTCGATACTTTCTGTATCTTGTACTGCGACCTTAAGTAACTCGACCGTCATTTTGTAGTGTCCTTGACCATATGCAAGCATCAGCATTTTGTGGCATAAAATATTAACTAAGCGTGGCACACCTTGACTAACACGTGCAATCTTTTGACTAATTGTTACAGGAAAAAGCTCTGCTCCTTTATAGCCAGCTACTTGCAGTCTGTGCTGAATATATTGCTGTACTTCCTGAGCATTCATAGCTCGTAATTTATAAGAAAAAGTAATGCGCTGTCTTAATTGTCGAAATTCCATCTGTGCAAGGCGTTGATCAAGCTCAGGTTGAGCAAACAATACCACCTGTAATAGTTTACGTGTTTCAGTTTCTAAATTAGTAAATAACCTAAGTGCTTCTAAACTATCTTCAGGCAAGGCTTGTGCCTCATCCAGTATCAGTACGACTGAATGCCCCTGACCATGTAATTCAAGTAAACGTGCTTGAATGCGCTGAGTGAGTAGTTGTACCGACATTCGTTGGGCTTGTTTAACACCGAGTTCAACAGCAAC
>Ga0105359_10004960_pt1 | contig 10513 bp, 8 predicted proteins | sample GOMGulsemesocosm_6_FD_83659 | JGI IMG/M metagenome (GOLD analysis project Ga0105359, IMG submission 83659) | Methane-oxidizing microbial communities from mesocosms in the Gulf of Mexico - GOM8C Gulf of Mexico | ecosystem: Environmental > Aquatic > Marine > Cold seeps | place: Gulf of Mexico... | reverse complement strand
TAATATTAGTTTGAAGAGGCATGGGCTTAATCTCCAAAGTGTACAAAATGAGAAAAAAGCCAAAAAAAATAAGCTGTTGCTTTAAAAACAACAGCTTATCTTAATGTGGTGGAGCTGGGGGGAACCCCAACTTTACCCACTGCAAGCTATTGTTTAGTAATACCTTTGGCTCAATTTTTGCCTTTTTAATCTCGGTTTGTGTACAAGTGCTGTGTACAATAATTACTGTATCTAAAATCATAGTTACTTTATGGCGTTATGTCAGTACAGATAAGTAGAAGTTTTTAAATAATAGAGTGCAATTGATTGCACAATGCAAGCCTTAGTTTTACAAGCTATATTAGATTAATGTTTTTGATTTAAACGATATAATAAAGTTATGATGTGAAACTTAATAATAATGATTGGATGCTGTTTTTAATAAATAATAAAAAGGAACTTATATGCCTATTCTAAGAAATCCCCGCTCCCGTAATTTAGATGAAAAGCCGGTAGCAAAAGAAAAACTGTTAAGGAATAAAAAATGTTTTGCTCTATGCACAATGGTAATCGAATATCTAGAATCATTGTACATTGGTAACCCTCTATGCGGTTGGAATAATAATAATGATTGCCACTACGGTTTTGGTTCCAGAGGTATTGGTAAGGTTTCTGTTTTTCCAAGAACTAATGGCGATGGATTTGCTGAAGTTAGAATCAGAGATGATCATAAAAACATTCCTAAAATATACAAAGATAATTTAACTACTCATGGACCAGCAGTAAAAGGTAACCCCAGAATTGAAATGACTACTTTCAAAATATTTTCAAAAAATGATTTGGAAAACCTGAATGACTTTATTCGAATAATGGAATATGTACAATTTTCAAAACCAAACAAACAGTACTGGGAAGAGTTCTCTATAAAAATTGGTAGCAATAAGGATGAAATCGAGAGACATTACAGAAAAGCTATAGAAGAAGGTTTTTCAGAACAAAGAGAGAAAAGTTTACAAGGTTTGTTTGCTAAATGGTTAACAAATAACAATATCCAACATATATTAAGAGAAAAGAATCTGAGCAATAATGGGGGGGATGGTACTTTTGATTTATCTTTTAAAACAGAATGTAAGAAAACTATCTTAACAGAGCTAAAATTCACTAACTCTACTAAAACTGATATTGATAATTCACTGGGACAATTATTTCGTTACAAGCTTTATGGGGAAGGCTATAAATGTGATGAAATTTGGACCGTATCAGGAAGCTCTCCTAAAGAGAAAGACTTAAAATGGATTGATGAAATAAGGGAAAATATTAAACCTGAATACCGTCTTGCTTACCTTAACGAAAATGATGGGTTTACAATATACCCTAATATCAATTTATAGATTTACTTTAATTTCTGTAGTGGTTTATTGAGTTTAGCCACTACATTTTGAGAGCTAGATAAGCATATTTATTAACTTAAATACTAAAAAATATAAATAGGTACTCCTGTTTCCTATACCCATGTTTTCATTTGTCAAAACCATACCAACACTATAAGGTAATTCTGGAGCCTATATTGAGTTATAGGGATAATGTTTTGATAACTAATTTCCCTAATTAATATCACTTATTTCATATTTCAGTGCAATTGATTGCACAAAACCTCCTATATAGAGCATTATTTGTTGATGGGAAGAGAGCATAGTCTTCTCTTCTAACTGAGACTTTAACGATACCTACCAACTGTAATGGACATACTAATATGTGGAAGAGATTTTAAGTATTAAGAGAAGGTGCTAAGTATGGATTTTTGTTAAACTTAAACACAATTAGTTAGGTTTTAAAAAGCTACCTGTTGATTTTTAAACTCTTTAAAATTTAATGTATTATATGACATAATTTAATGTCTTTCAGTTTTTGAGGTAATAGTAAGTGGATCTAATTTATATAGTGGAAAAAAAAGTATCAAAATATACACCTAACTTTACTATTCCTGATAATCAAGATATACCGATAAAAAAAGCAGGTAAGACTGTGTTAGCTAGTTCTCTTGCTTTAAGTGCACTTTCTATTGCTAACCCTATATCTTTATTAGTCGGCGCTGCAATCGCAACTCCGAGTTTATATAAAGCATTATCTACAGGTGATGAAAAAGAAGCTATTGATGATGAAAGCCTTAAAGAGCTACAAGAGTATGTTGATAACCACTCTCTTAGCAAAGAAGAAGCTTTAGAGTTAGATTTTTGCTTTCCGCCTGCGCATCCTTTAGTTGGCGAAACTTATAGACTTCACCCATTAAGCGCGCATAAAGATTCCGCTAAAGCAAAGTTGTACATACCTGAAAGTAGCTTCGATGATATTTTACTTGAAGAAAGGGAGTCTGAATTACTTAAACTATTAGTCTATTTGGGAGCGACAGAAGTTGAAATATCAAAACACGTAGAAAGTTTAATAGATGATAGGAAGTCTGGAAGTATTGGCGCTGGTGTCGATTCTGTTGCTGATGCTCAGTTGAATGCTGCGGCAACTCAATCATCCGATATCCACCACAAAAACACCAGAATGTTCACTTTATCTGGGAAACCTTGGAAGTATGGCGATGTCCTTGATAGGACAAACTACGCATGGCTTAAATTTGAACCTACATGGGATGCTTTGATTACCGCGCGTGAAATTGGTGGATGTACAAGCGCTGCACTTGAGATAAAAGAATCATCTAAATATATAGCAAATAAAGAAGTTTCAATGCAGCTAAAAGCAAAAATATATTCAGCTAATGGTTCAATTAATCTTATGAGTAAAGATCTTCAAAATACTTCATACGTTGTTAAAGTAAAGTTCTCGAACCCTACTGTTAGTTAATTTTCAAATAAAGAACTTCAGTTAGTTAAATATTTATTTCAAGTTTCAGTTCATTCATATTTAGCTAATTGTATACTGTCATTTTATTTGGCGCTGAGTTTGAAGGTTAGTTTAAATTTAATTAGCGGCATAATAGAAAGTTAAATGATTGTAATATGATTTTGTCATCCATTATTTGATAAATATTTTTATTACTTATTGCAGAGTCTAATTCTGTTTTTCATGATAAATACTCTGTTTTTCATACTTAGTTAAACTAAGTTATCAATTCCACGAATGACTATAAGGGCAGAATTAGCAAAAAAGCCTGTTTCGTTGATAAATTATTGATAATTATTTTCTTCCTGCATAAGGTTCCTTTTTATCAAAGTGAAATTGATTGCACAGCTATCTATGCTATAAATTGTATAAAGGAAGAATTTAAGAAGGGATGTGAAATGCTTAAAAATATAACTCTCCTAACAGCAACCCCAATGATACATATTCAATATATCTGATGACTACAAGAAGAAAGAGAGGCCCTTTCCCAATAACAAGAAGATCATTTAAAGAACTTGTCAGATCGGGGAGAAACCATAATAGGGTTTGCTATAGTGAAGTTTTCATTGATAAGTTAACTTTGGTTATTGATTTATCTGATGAAAGATTATCAGAGATTAAGGATGTAGTTAAACAAGCAGAGCGAACAACATACCCTGATAGATACTATAGACATAATGTAAAGATATACACTGACGCGCCCCATAACCCAGAGGAAGGTTTTTTTCATTTAGCATGGGATCCAAAGCAAGCTGATTTTAGAAACTTTAAAATATCATTTAACCCTAATCATAATGATATGGAAACATTGTTGGTGTTATTAAATGTTCAATATGACATAGACTTTATAGATATTCTAAACAAAGCTAAAGTTAGGCAGGTAGATTTATCTTTAGATTTATATAATTGCATTCGTCAGCGTGTCTCTATACAAACAATTTGGTTTCAAACAAATAAAAACTATTTTGGTTCTAAAGGTGTTTCAACAGAGTATATAGGCAGTTTTAATAGTGAGCGCAATATAGTTATCTATGATAAGAAAGCTGAGCGTTTTGACAAGCATAAGCAACCTTATTGCGAAGACGCTAATGTTACTAGAATTGAGTTAAGAATTAAGCAGAAAAGTGGGAGAGACTATACATTAAGAGAATATTATGACGAAGGGTTGAAAATAAATAGAACTACAAATATTTTTCGCAATACTCGATTACGAATAGCTAAAATAGAACAGCCAAATTATTTTTCATTAAGAGGGTTGTTAATGGCACGCGTAGCTGATGTGGGGGTGACAGCAGCACTATCCCCTATGAGTCAAACTCAAAAAATAAGAGCTAAAGAGATGTTAGATAAATATACTCAATTTAATTTATGCTTTGACACTTTATATTTAAATAATAGAGCTGGTAATTTACTTGATTGCATTAATAGTATTTACAATACACCTATGGAATAAATCGACCATAGAGATTTACTAAATTAAATCATAAAGCTTGCATGCAAAAGTTCACCCCTACTAAAAAAAATTCCAACTGGGTATAGGTTTTTAGAATATATCAACAGTAACTATGTATCAGTTGCTATTGGGATTTAATTTTATCAATTGAGTATTGTCTAACGATAGATTGATGAACTCATCTAAATAACTATCAAAACCTCACTGGCGGAATATCAAATGATAGGTTATCCTTAAACTATCAAAGTTAATATCCAATGATAGTTGGCAGTATGAAAGCACGCATTTATCTAAGAGCATCAACGAAAGAACAAGACGCTAGTCGAGCTGAAGAGCAGTTGCTTACTTTCGCTAAGCAGAATCAATTAGAGATAATTCATAGTTACACTGAAAATGCTTCTGGTACTAAACTCAACCGCCCCCAATTAATGAAATTACTTGATGATGCCAAACCAGATGAAATATTGCTGGTGGAGTCTGTAGACAGATTGTCACGTTTAAATATGGATGATTGGCAAACACTAAAAAATACAATAACAGATAAAGGACTGTTTCTTGTTATTTGTGACTTACCCACCTCGCACTATGTGCTGCAACAAAACACTACCCACCAGCAAGGTACAGATTTGGCCAAGGAAGTGCTTAAAGCCGTCAATGGCATGTTAATAGACTTAATGGCTACTATGGCGAGATTAGATCAAGAAAAACGCGTACAGCGTATTAGAGAAGGGCAAGCTAATGCAGTTAAACGAGCAAAATCTGAAGGGAAAGAGCTTAAAATAGGGGGGCGTAATAAAGACCAAACCATTAGGGATACATATATTGAAACAATTAATGATAATCCTAATTTGAAAGTTGCACAAATAGCTAAACTTTTAGGGTGTGGTGTCGCGACTGTTTATCGTATAAAAAGAGAACTTGCAATATAAGGTTGGTTGATTTTTAAATAGCTGATTTAGTTTGAACTATCGCATGTTATTTATACTGCTTTTTAGGTCTCAATTGAAAAATAATATAAGTGAGTTCAATTGGCTGAACTGTACTGTGTTGAAATAGTTTCGCACATTGCTTATTTCACATGTTTATTTTGATATTAATAGAGTATAGCTGTCTCCTTTACGCTGCAACTACATCTGGATTTCTGTAATTTATTGTTTTTTAATGGTTTAAGTCGTATTATATTAAATATTATAAATTTATAGATATTTACTTGGGTTCTAATAAATAGTTAGATCTTTCAATCAATATGGAGTTCGTTGATGAAAAAAGTTTTTCATGCATATGGTTTTCAAACAATTCAATTAATTGGATTTGTTGGTATAACTATTTGTTCTTTGTGGTTTGGCGGTTGGTACTCTAAAGGAGAAAAAGATTATATCTCAAACTTCAATAACTCCCCGAGTAATAAATCGAATCAAATAAAATCAGCCACATTTTGGAATGTTACTTATGAAAATATGGCTGAGTTTAGTAAACCCGTTCCATATACGGGATTATTCATTCTTATAGGGCTTGTTGGTGGTTTTGGTAGTTTTAGAGGACAGTCTAAGATTAATCGTTATACCGAGTTAGAAAATAGTTATAGAGAAGAAAAAATCTCTCATGGAGTAACTCAGAAGAACTATCACAAAGCAATTGGTTATATAATACAATCAATTTTTGTAACTACTAATGATAGTTTTAATAGTAATACGCGAATTACGATTTATAGACATACTAATGATGGATCTCTAAAGAGAATTTATAGGCATGCAGGGCAAAGCAGATATGAGCATGGGGGAAGAGTTTCAATTCCTGATAATGAAGGCGTGGTAGGTGTTGCTTGGCTAAATGAAGGGATAGCACACTTACAATTACAGCATGGTTTTAATACCCAAGCTTATAACCAGCAGATGGAAAAAGATCTACGTTCACACGGTGCTATTCCTGTTAATTGTAATACAAACATGCCAACTAAAGAATATTTCGCAATGGCTATCCGAGCAATTGATCGAACTAAAATGGCTGTTATAGTATTAGAGAGTACTGAAATCGGTGCTTTTAGTAGAGAAACACTAGAACCATTAATTTCTCAAGAAAATATAGAAATTGCTAAGTACATTATCCACAAAGGGAAACTAGACGAAATATTGAATCCTGACGGAGGTTTGAATAATGGCTAGAATTAAAGATGTTACTGCATACATATGCGCTATGTACCCACACAAAGACGAACTCTCTAAAACGAGAGTAACTAAATTAGTATATCTATCTGATTGGAAGTCAGCTCAGAAAAATGAAAAGCAACTCACAAAAATAAAATGGTACTTTCATAATTTCGGGCCATATGTAGATGCAGTGATTGATTCAGCAAAGAAAGATTCAAGGTTTGAAATTACATCTACATTAAATCTATACGGTGATTCTAAAGTTCTGTTCACTATCCGAGAAGGAGAGGATTATAGAAAAGGCTTGAATGACTCTGAAATGGAGTTGATCGATGAGGTTATTGGGGAAACGAATAATCTCTATTGGGACTCTTTTATAAAACATGTATATGATACTTACCCTATTAGGACAACTAACCGTCATCAGGATTTGAATTTAATTGCTTTAGCTAAGCAAGAAATATCTAGTAAGTGATTGAATTAATTAAATCTAATTTTAAGTTTAGAGTGCGATATAGGATCTACTTGTTTAAATAATTTATCCTTTAGATGAACTCTACAGGTTTTTTAAATACCTATCATATCGAGGATATGTAATGAGCGGTGAAAGTTTTAATTTGAATGATGAAAATGAGATTCTAAATATAAAATCACCAAAGGTTAGTTTGGGGGGGCCGCATACCGTGGTGTATAAAAACTTAGATGAAAGATGGGCTATTGTCGCTCTTGATTGGGATGGTGAACCACGTTTAGGTATGCGTTGGTTTTGGGGCAATGGCGGAAATCCATTTTCATCAGGTCACCCAACTTGGTTAGTCGTTCCACCATCTTTGAGTAAAGGAATATTATCAAGCCTTCCCCTTGAACATATTTTTGCTACAAAAGTTGATGATTTTTTATCTGGAAAAATATCGGGTGTTAAACTGAAGTAGTACTTAACTTAACTAGTTATTGATGATTAGCTTAAACTGTAAATGTTCAGACATTTTATTCCTATTAGTTGTATTAGTTGTATTAGTTTTAAGCTAAACGTGTCTTACAACGTCCCAGTAACTAATCTGATCAACAACAACTTTCAGTTTTTGGATTTTAAACCCTTTACCATATTTATACATAACTTCTTTATTTGGACTCCAGCCGCCAAGTCTCTTTACTAATTCATCAGAAGTTCCCAGCTCTCTCATTGTATCCATGAAAGTGTGTCTAAAACTATGAAAGCATAATCCATCCTCTTTCAAACTTGATGATTTCAAAAAGCGTCTAAACCATTTAGAAAAATTATCAGAATAGCTTTCATTTTTACTTTTTGTCATTGCAGGGAAAAGCCTTTTGGAACCTGTTTTTTTTGTACTTTTAAAATACTTTATAAAGCCTATTTTAATTAGTTCCTTATTAATAGGGATCTTACGATGACTATATTTAGTTTTTACTGTTTTACTTCTGTCTTCAGTTGGAACCACATTGATAATATAAATTCCGTCTTCTTCAATTATATCTTCCACTAACAATTGGCAGATTTCGTTCAACCTCATGCCAGTATATAAACCAATTAAGGGGATCCAAAACCTATGCCTTCTAGGATGTTTAGAGCCTTGCTTTGCATAATATAATTCGTCATTAATACAACCTGTAAAAATGGGCTGTTTAAATAACTTTATTAATTGCTCACTAGAAAAGGGGAGGCGATCTTCTTCTTCAATTTTAATTGCTTTGATTGGAGTAATATATTGTGCAGGATTCTTATCTAAGAGATTATCTTTTACGGCAAAATTAAATAATGCTTTTAACTTTGTAATTGTACCATTAATTGATTTTGGACTTAGAACATCATGCTTATGTGGACGTTTGTTATTTAACTTTATTATTTTTAATAAAGGTTTGTCTCCGAAGCGTTTTCTAGCATTACTTGGCAACTCACTTAATGCATCCTTAAATTGTCTGCACTCTTCAGGTGTAATTAAAGATATTAGCTTATTAACTCCAAACATTTCAGTTGTTAAATCTAAGGTTAACTTATAAGACTTTATTGTTCTAGGTGATTTATTATCACTAATCTGAGCCGCTTTAAATTTGGTTATTAACTCTTGCCAAGTTATATCTTTAGGCGAACTAGCAAGCCCTGTAGCTGCATTATTTGTGAGGGAGGCGGTATTACTACTAAATAATGCAAAAGGCTGTCTTTGATGGAACTGGCCGTATCGTTCTAATGATTTATAATGTTGTTCAATTGTGGCTTGAAGTAGTAACTCAGTAAAGTGATGATATAAGGCATTAGAGTTTAAAAGTTTAATGTTTTGTTGTTCTAATTTGGTATTAGCTAAAGCTTGCATGCTAGGTGCGTACTCGGATTCATTGCCCCCTTCTAAAATTGATAAGTCCATTTCAATATTTTCAATAGTTTCTTCAATTTCTGAATTGTTCATTGAAAGTCTATCATGATCATTTTGTAGAGTTTGTTTACGTACTTCTTCTCTATGCCAAAGAATTGCTATTTGAGTGAGTTCGTCTTTTGTTATGTATGTTGGAGGTGTTGAATCATAAGCAAGTTCGCGTCTGAGTTTTGCAAACTCTTCATTCCACTCTAAACGCATTAAATCACTTCTTCTTTTTGCTTCAAATGAATCTTTAGTTTTTAAAGAACGTTTAATTTCTTTGCAGTTCCTTTTACTTTTCCCATTAATTTGAATTACCCCAATAAGGTCTTGAGGAATGCGAATCCGAAAGTAGTAAGTACTTTTAATTCTCATAATATTAGTTTGAAGAGGCATGGGCTTAATCTCTAAAGTGTACAACCAATGTGTACAAAATGAGAGAAAAAAGCCAAAAAAAATAAGCTGTTGCTTTAAAAACAACAGCTTATCTTAATGTGGTGGAGCTGGGGGGATTTGAACCCAAGCATAGGTACTACAAAACAACCACTTACATTACTTATCAATCACTTAGTCACTTCTTGAAACGCACAAAAACTCACTTTTACGCACCAGTATCGCCAGTTTGTCGCCATTTTTTAGCTCGGGGGTAATTTTGGGGGGGGTGATGTATAACTATGGTTTAGTATATAGTTCAATTCTGTTTTAGATCAAAACTTAAAGTTTATTTGTGTAGTCTAATTTAAATGTTTATTGGTAGTTTTGAAATAATTTCATTTTATAAAATGCATTCGACTTTAATTTATAAATTTTTATATATCTGATAGTTAGGCGTATTTTATGCAAATTAAAAATCATGATAGACGTAAAATACCGTGTTTAATTCCGGAATAACTCTATCTATTAAGCTTTTAGGGCAATGAATCGTTAAGGAAGATAATGGTAATTAGAGACTTTATTCAATGTATGACTTGTGACCAAGTTCATACTGTCCGTGTATCTGTAGGACATAACTCCATTCAACGGCATGACTTTTCTTGTTTTGAGTGCCATGAGCCAATTGGTATAGCGATGAATGTTGATCTGGATAAGATTACAGCAGAAATCGTGTGCTATGAAAATAGTGAAAAATCGAATGTTGAAGGGGTGATAATCAATTTAAATCCACACTTCATGATTGATCAAGATGCTACAAATGATGATATATCTTTTCCATGGATGTTTCAAGCTCAAGCTTTAATGGCTAATGACATAAAACCTATTTTGTTACAAGACAACAGAATGGCAGAAGAAATCGAATCTCTTGTTGGGCTTAAGTTTGGCGGAAGTAATTTTGGTGATATCTACGAACAGCTGGGCGGGCTAAGCAGAATTACTGATTATTGGGCGTTAGTAAAAAAAGCTTGGTCTTTAACAAATAATAAAAAAAATGGTTTAGCGGATAGAGTTCTTAAAAAATATGATGCTCCTGCATTTAGTGGAAATAAACGATTCAATATAGTGGTTGAAGATTTTGTCTATCGTTTAACTTTGCCAAGGGCTTATGTACTCACTGATCTAGCCATTATTGAACTTAAAAAGGCTAATGTTCAAAATCCAGAAGCTTTGCGAGCTTTTGCAAAATACTATGTAGACAATCTTAGAAAAAATCATATGAAAAGGTATTTTGATTG
>Ga0105359_10004956_pt1 | contig 10517 bp, 12 predicted proteins | sample GOMGulsemesocosm_6_FD_83659 | JGI IMG/M metagenome (GOLD analysis project Ga0105359, IMG submission 83659) | Methane-oxidizing microbial communities from mesocosms in the Gulf of Mexico - GOM8C Gulf of Mexico | ecosystem: Environmental > Aquatic > Marine > Cold seeps | place: Gulf of Mexico... | reverse complement strand
ATAGAAGCTTAACGTCAGGCATGAATATTCATTTAACGAAGCCTATTAACCCAGAGTTAATGTTTAAGACAATTACTGAGCTTTTATTAGAAGAAAAACAGTATGTTGGAGAGAAAGAAAAGGTTAATAGTGAGCGAGAAGTAAGTGATAGGTTAACAAAAGAGTCAGAACGACCAGTAAGTGATAGCAGTGTTTCGGAACCAGATGTAAGTCACTTTACCGCATGTTTAAGTAATTTAGCTGTAGACGGCCGGTTATCAAGTCAAGTGAATGCCTTGATCCGTTATACCCACTTAGAAGTGCCTCAAGCAATAAAATTACTGCAAAATAAAGCTGATTTGTATATGGAGTTGGTTAAAGAATTTTACCTTAAGAAAATAGGTTTGGTTGAAGAACTAAACTCTCTTTATCAACAAAGTGAATTGAGAGGCATATACTTAATAGCGCATACGACAAAGGCCAATGCCCAATATATTGGAGCCTATACATTAGCCCAAACTTGTACTGATTTAGAAGACGCGATTAATAGTGAAACTGATGTCAAAAATAAACTCGCTAATTTAACACGAATACTCGCCGATTTATTAACGGAACTAGCACCAATATTAGACGCGATAAAAGAGCAAAATAATAACGTCGTCATAAAAGAATTTAATACTTTGGACGCAAAATTGTTAATAAAGGAAATTAAACTCTTATTAGAAAGTGCTGACGTGACTTCCGAAGATATTTCACATCAAATATTTAACTTAGCAAAAGGCACTCAACATCAAAAGGACGTGATGTTAATACACCATTTAATTTGTGATTACGAGTTTGATGAAGCGTTAGAGAAGCTAAATCTATTTGAAACTAAGTTATGATTTCACTAAGTCATAAGTCCTATAAATTACAAGCCCGCTAGATTAGCACTAGATTAAATTTGACTAGCTAAAAAAGAGGGAAATGAGTTGCATTATTTAGGTTGAGCACTTCTGTAATCTGATAGCAAACTTTATAGCGTTTAAGACAATTATGTTCCGTTAAACATCTATTCTAGTTCATAGCTTTTAGCGACATCGACAGAATCATTTTTACCGCACTTATACTCAAACGGCTGCTTTAAAATTGGCCAAAACGCCAGCGCTTTCTCGTCTCTAAAATACTCCAAACCGTAATTAAAAAGCGTATTTTCTTGTTCAAATTCTTGCAAAGTGCCGAAACAACGATCCCAAAAAGAAAAGATTGTCCCGTAATTGCTATTGGTTTCCTTTTTATAGGCTGAATGGTGGAGTCTATGCAAGGTAGGGGTGATAAAGAACCATCGCAAACTACTTTCGACTCTGACAGGTAACATGGTGTTACTGTGATGCCAAAGTTGCAATACAGAGGCTGTAATACCGTAAGTGGCTAAAGCCAATATTGGAAGCTTGAAAACAAAGATGAAAATAGCGTAAAAAGCATAGGTTAACAGTTGTTCAAAGGGATGGTGTCTAAAGTTCGTGGTAACGTCTAAATTTAAGTCTGAATGATGTACCAAGTGTGTGCGCCATAATATTTGGTAATGATGAAATAAGCGGTGTAATGCATAATTAAAGAGATCTAAGATCAAGATAGATCCGATAAAAATGAACTTATTTTCAACTACGTAATCAAGCAAGGCCAAATCAATAGTGGCAGGTGTACTAGCATAATTAAAAAGTACAGACAGACAAAGAAAAATTGACCACTTCAAGGCAACATTTAACAAATAGAGGGAAAAATTGTTCTTCCATCGCTGGTTTATATTGGTGATCACTTCTCTAGGAAACAAATGCTCCCAAAGAAGTATAAAAGCTAGACAAAGAAATAAGTAATCGGTACTTAAATCAAACATAAAATGTTTTTCGAATGTGTAAAACGTTGTTATTTATTACGCTTTTTCAAAATAAACATTACCACACCAGCAACAGCAAATAACGACAACATGCTTGGTTCAGGTACAGGGACAGTATCATTCAAACCAGCAAAAACGCTATAAGAATTGGTAAATATCAAAGTGAAAGCTATAAACAATTTAGACATTAAATTAACATTTTTCATTGTATTCTCCTGTGATGATTATTGTTAACAAAGCATAAAATGAACCAATTGTTTTATTTGATTGAATTTTAATCTGTTTTTGATGTGGTGATTAGAGATAATTATTTAACTGTAAAATAAATGGACGTTTTTTGAACGATAATTAAGGAGTCAGTGATCAATTTTTTAAATTTAACAAATAGCGAAAAAAAACAAAAATTTTGTTAATTATTCAATGGCATGTGCCGATAACTTAATTAATGACATTTTTTGGGTTTAATTAAATTGGCTGTTGAAATCGCTGAAAATAATTTACTGATACATGAATTGCAGTTAGGTGAACAACTTAACGCGTGCGTTCACAGTAAAAGACGTTCAGACTTTTCTTTATTATTATCTATGTTAACTGACAATGTGAAAGAGCATAGTCAGTTTTTCGTGCCTGATGCAATAGAACAGACACGTGTAGTAACAGAAGATAGCTTAAGAAAAGAGTTTCATTTACCCAAAAAGGTTGAGCTAGGATTGAAAAGTAGTTCCGATTTAACCGCATTTAACCAAGCAGAGCTCATTAAAGAAAACCGTTTAACTGAATTACATCTGATGAATGTTCTACAACCAAAACCATTAGCTTATAGAGATGATGTTGCTCATATTAACTATGAAGTATTATCAAATACCTCTTTATATTGTCAAAAGAAAATTCAACGTCAAAATAATGCTTCGCAGATCAAGTTCGACCAAGACGAGCAACGCCAGAACCAAAGCCAAGAAAAAAATGAGCAAGATCTTGACAAACTATTGAATCAAAAGTTGTTATTTGATGCGAATGCGTGGCTTGATACTGTGCAAACCTCGATTGTGAAATCTTATGTCTGTTAGTCAAAACACGTATAGCTTACTGATCTTAGCTTATTTTAGGCATTAGCCTTATTTCCCACAGCATTTCTTATATTTTCTGTCGCTGTTACAAGGGCACAAGTCGTTGCGCTTTATCGTACCCAGTTCTTTGTGTTCAACTAACTCGCCGTCTAAATATCGCCATTGCTCATTTTCAATAATAAAACGCGATGTTTCACTCATACTATGTAATTTATTTTTCACCAAATATAATGCAATAAAAATAACTTGGTCGGAATGAACGGTTGAATCATCTTTTAAAACGTCTAAACGTAACCATTTAACCTCATTTGCCCATGCTGTTATGTCAGTAACTGATTGCTCTTTCTGACTTCTCTTCGCATAGGTATCAAAAATATACTGGGCATCTTTGACATAATAAGCACTATACCTTGAGCGCATCAATTGCTCAGCCGTTATTGGAATGCTAGTTCTTTGAATAAAGGGCTGACAACAGTTTTTAAAGAGCTCTTTTGAACCACAAGGGCAATCTGTTAGTTGTGACATAATTATTCAACCATATAAATTCATCAATATTAGGCAACATTATATCAGCTTGTTTCTACATCTATTTGTCATTTATCGTTTAATTTTAATGTAATGTGTTTTGGTTATTTAATAAGATGCATTGTGTTTTACCCTTTTTAGCACTACTCATTAATTGGCTGATCTCTTCTTCTTTAAAAGATGTATTACATAAAATAACAGCGGAACAATTTCCTGTTTTTAATGCCATTTTAATATTGGTTAATTTAATCGGTTTATTATTCCCGTTAACTCTTAATATGTTCGCTGTGTTTATTTTTGCGTTAGTTGATAAAGTTTCCAATGGCTTCTCTTCAGGGTTAACCATTAAAATCCATTTGTTTTTTTGTTCATGTTTTTGACAAAGATTAGCATAGTGGCTTGCTATATTACTCTCACTTTTAATTTCGTTAACATTTAACCAGGAGTCATTGTTTATTACTTTACCTGTTAATGTTTCTTTATTTAAGTTGTTGTTAATATTAGTACTTATTGAGTTCATAGTAATAGCCTTTATCTTAGTTAATGTGTAAAACACCTATACTGTATAAATGTACAGTATAGGTGTTTTACACATTAATCAAGCATTTTTTAATCACTCATGAGTAAAGTAATAATTTAATTAGTACGATTTGTAACTTTTCAGTTTTGAACTATACTTTTACTTTTTGTTTTTTTATTGATGACCTTATAGTTCTAGAGAAGTGGGTTATAGAGTTCTGTTAAGGTATGAACAGTGAAGGGAGTTGTGCAGTGAAAGGTGACTCTATATGATGAAAAAATATCTATATGATTGCTAAAGTCGATTATTGAGAGGAGTAACATGACAAAACACAAAAACTCAGGGCTTAACCTTGTTAATGAAGACCTTTCAAATGGGCTAGTAGAGCACCACTATATAGAAAAAAGTGAAGGTAACGATTCTTTGTTGCGCTTGGCGGATGCTTTAAAAAATATAAATGAAGAAGTTAACCTAGTAAAAAAAGTACTAAACTTACCTTCGTCACTTAAGCGTTAGGTACTTTTACGGTAGCTATTGCCCTTTATTATTGAATATTTTCTTTTTTCTTATTTCACTCAGTTTGGTTTAACTTAACTTTATTTTATTTAACTAATTTTTATTCCTTAAGCGTTTTTTAAGAAATGATTGTTATTTTTTTATCCTAGCTACTAAGCAAGGTGAAAAAATGAAAACAATTAATCGTACATTTTCTGAAAATAGAAAAATAAGTCCCACGTCTATTTTACCCAGCCATTCTTTTGCTTTGTATCCACAATCATCAAGGAAACGGGATAGCGCAGAGTGCCTTATTAAGGATACTTTCAAAGCCACGTACAATGCCGAAGTTAAGGACTTTTTGCCTTTACTTATCGCCGCAAAAAATAACGAAAAGTTGGATGCCGTTATTGGCGTAGGTGGTGCTGTTAATGCTCCGCTATATTTGGAAAGCTATTTAAATCTCTCTATAGAAACTGAAATAAACAAACATTGTAATTTAACTGTTCAACGTAAAAATATAGTCGAAATTGGAAATTTAGTCGCAAATAGAGGGGGTGTTAGTCGTCAACTTTTCATTGTCCTTGCTTTGGCGTTAAAAAAAATAGGTATTGAATGGGTGTCGTTTACTGCAACGCCTCATGTTGAGTTGTTATTGCAAAAACTAACTTTTGAGCCTATTGAGATATGTGCAGCGCAAGAAATAAGTGTTGTTAATGGCCAATCTAATTGGGGCACTTATTATGGTTCGGTACCAAAAGTGTGTATTGGCAATGTTAACCATGCCTGCGAAAGACTAAAACAGGCGCCTTTAATTAAAAAGATGAATGCACAATTAAGTCCTGCAATTGAACGATTGGCAGAGCAGCTTTCTTTGGAGTTATCATTATGAGTGTTACTAACAATGCATTTGACCTATTTTCAGTATTAGATAGTATTTGGTTAATTCAGCCCAATAAAACATTTATATGCGATGAAGAATTAAGCTTAACTTACCAAGAGTTTAAATCTGAAGTTTCACATTGTATTGAACAGTTAACATTAGCAGAAGCAAGGTCAGTTGCCTTATTAGCAGACAACTCGTTGCAATGGGTAATCGTTGATTTTGCTTGCCAGCTATTACAATGTCCGTTTTTACCTTTACCTCATTATTTTACCGATACTCAAATTGAACATAGTTTAACAACTGCGGGTAGCGATTTACTGTTAACAGATAAATGTCAGTCAACTGAATCTAAATCAGCTTGTACAAATTCATCATTTTCTTTGGCCCATGTGCTGAACTTAACTTCTGAGTATTCAGAAAAACTTCAAACTTTTACTGCGTTCAAACTAAAGGTAAAGGGTGTAGCGTTATTACCCAATAATACCTCAAAAATAACTTTTACTTCAGGTACAACAGGCTCACCAAAAGGTGTGTGTTTAAGTCAATCACATCAGTGGCGTAAGGCAATTTCCCTTAAGAATACAATTAATACAGCTATGCCTTTGCACTTGTGTTTATTGCCTTTGGCTACTTTATTAGAAAATGTTGCTGGTTTGTATAGCTCAATGTTAAATGGAACTAGCGTTTCGATTCCGTCTCTTTCTACATTGGGCTTTAGTGGTAGTTCTAGTTTAGACCTTTCCAAAATGTTAAAGCAGATAAGCTATTATAACCCATCAAGTATTATTACCACGCCAGAGTTACTTAATGGGCTGATCATCGCAGCACAACATGGTTGGCAAATCCCTAGCCGTCTAGTTTTTGTTGCTGTTGGAGGAGCAAGGGTCTCAAAGACATTAATCGTAAAAGCACAAGCGTTAAGCATTCCGGTTTTTCAAGGATACGGTTTATCTGAATGCGGTTCGGTAGTCAGTTTAAATACCAACAATAATCATTGCCAACATTCAACGGGTCAGGTTCTTGATTTTTGTCAGGTTTCAATTGAACAAGGGCAGGTCATGGTGAGTGGCGATATATTCCTAGGTTATGCAGGCAATAAAGCCTCATGGGGATTAACCAAGTATGCAACTGGCGATGTTGGGCGTATCGATGACAACGGGTTTTTAACTATAACAGGGCGTATCAAAAATATTATTATTTCAAGTTTTGGACGTAATATTAACCCCGAATGGGTTGAAGCTGAGATATTAACTTGTTCATTGTTTCAACAAGCCTTTGTCTTTGGCGATGAACAACCCTTTTGTATCGCTGGTATTGCTTTAAGGAAAGTCGAATTAACTGTTGCTGCAAAAGATATCATTGAGAAAGAATTTGGGTTGATTAACGATAAATTACCGGACTATGCGCAAATTAAAGCATGGTTTTATATCGAACAGGCAATAACGCCAAATAGCCAATTAATGACAGCGAATGGCAGAGTAAGGCGTCATTTATTAAAAGATCACTTTGCTGTTCAAATAGAAAGTACTTATGAAAAAGAAAATACTTATAAAAAAGAAAGCACTTATAAAAACATGAATAACCGAATAGAAATAAATGCTCATCATTTTACAAATCCCTATTTACCTGAAAAGAAATTATTATCGGAGCATAGCTTATGAATTTTTTTAACCGTTTAAAAATAGAAACAACTACTGAACAAGATTACTTACTTTCGGCCCCTATAATTGCACGTTGTTTTAAGGGCGATATTTGTCTTGATGATTATGTCGCTTTTTTACAACAAGCCTATCATCACGTAAAACATACGGTGCCTTTATTAATGAACGTGGGTGCAAAATTAACCGAAGAGAATGAATGGCTACGCAGTGCTGTTGCTGAATATATTGAAGAGGAAATTGGGCATCAAGAATGGATATTAAATGATATTGCCCAGTGTGGTTATGATAAAGAGCAAGTGAGAAATAGCCAACCTTCTTTTGAAACAGAATTAATGGTTTCTTACGCCTATGATGCAATTAACAGAGTAAACCCCTTAATGTTTTTTGGCATGGTACATGTGCTTGAAGGAACGAGTATCGCTATGGCTGATAACGCAGCTAACAGCATTGCCGAACAGCTACATTTACCCAAAGGTGCATTTTCGTACTTAATTTCTCATGGTTCATTAGATATTGAACATGTGAAGTTTTTTGAAAGGTTAATGAATAAGGTTATTGATGTTGAAGAGCAAGACACGATTATTAAAGCAGCCAAAGCATTTTATATATTATACGGCAATATTTTTAGGAGTCTATCAGTCGAACATGGTGTGAATTTAGCCGCTTAGTCGCAATTTCCTAATTAAACGCTTAAGGATAAATAATGAATATTAAAAATAAAACCATCGTAATAACAGGTGCGACGGGAGGCATTGGTCAAGCAATAGCCCATTTACTTGCTAAGCAAGGAGCTAGTCTCTTATTAATAGCCCGTGATCAAGCTAAGTTGAAAAACTTAACTTTAACTCTTGGTTCAGGCCATCATTGGTTAAGTGCTGATATCTGTACTAAAGAAGGAAGGACAAATGTCATAAAGCAGTCATGCGAGTTGAATGCCCAAATATTAATTAATAATGCTGGGATCAGCCAGTTCGACAGCCTAATGAATATCGACGAAGAAGCATTTAATGACGCGATCATGGTTAATTTAATGGCACCAATCTATTTAACTCGCTCGTTCTTGAAAATGTGTAAAAGTAAAAATGCGAAAACAGTGGTCAATGTTGGCTCTGCTCTGGGCAGTATTGGGTATCCATTTTATACCAGTTATTGTGCAAGTAAATTCGGCTTACGCGGCTTCACAGAGGCACTACAACGAGAATTATCGCACTCTAACGACAATATTTTGTATTTTGCACCAAGAGCCACAGCTACATCTATCAATAGTGATGCAGTAATTGCAATGAACAAAACTTTGGGTAATAGCGTTGATGAGCCTGAGTTGGTCGCTTTTGCCTTGCTTAAGCAACTTCAATCGACTAGTCAGCGTAAAGTGTTGGGGTGGCCTGAAAAGTTTTTCACTCGACTCAATGGATTACTACCAGAATTAGTCGACAAAGCTATTGCAAAGCAATTGAAGACAGTAAAACAGTTTGTTCAACTTTCAAGTCATTCATAAGGAAATCATCATGAATTTAATTAACAAAATACATCTGAATAAGCTAGTAATAGTTTTGATTACAATCGTCTTACTTTTTATATCCACAATGAGTCTTGCTAATACGCCTAAGGAACTTAATACAGATAGCATCGCTGATATTAGACTTCAATGGGCGAAAGCGAACTACCAATTAACAGGCAAAGAGCAAAATAAAGCATTTGAACAATTGCAAAAAGAAGTTGAAAGATTAACTTCCGCTTATCCAAGTTCGGCAGTGTCTTGGATTTGGAGTGGCATTGTCAAGTCAAGCTTTGCTGGCAAAAAAGGAGGATTAGGTGCGTTATCTTTGGCCAAAGAGGCACGTAAACACTTGGAAAAAGCGATTGTGCTAGATGCTACGGCATTAAAGGGGTCTGCATATACAAGCTTAGGTGTTCTATATTTTAAATTGCCGGGTTGGCCAATAAGCTTTGGAGATGACAAAAAAGCGGAGGTTTTTCTGAAAAAAGCACTTAAAATCAACCCTGAAGGTAAAGAGCCTAATTACTTTTACGGTGAATATTTGTATGATGAACGTGAGTATAAAGAGGCAAAGCGATATTTATTAATCGCACAAAATATTCCCACTCGAAAAAATAGTCAGTTAGCAGATGAGTTTCGCCAAAAAGAAATAGCTCAAGTATTAGCAAAAGTTGAAAAACGGTTAAAGAAATAAAATACTTTCTAATTAAATCAAACATGGGGAAAGCATGAGAATATTACTTGTTGAAGATGATGTTCAACTTGCACAGGGCTTGCAACAGTCGTTGAAAAGTGAGGGTTTTGTTGTTAATCATGTTAATAATGGCAAAAATGCGCTAACCGCATTAATGATACCTGATCAAGATATGGTGATACTTGATCTAGGTTTGCCAGACATTGATGGTATTGACGTCTTAAAACAGGTCAGAGATAAAAAGCAAAATTTGCCAGTGATCATTTTAACAGCGCGAGACTCTATTGACGATAAGGTTTTGGGTTTAGATTATGGTGCCGACGACTACTTAGTCAAACCTTTTGATATAAACGAACTTTTAGCTAGACTCAGGGTAATCGAACGACGGTTAGGCACAGCGCAAAGTGCGGTGATTCAATTGGGCAATGAAGTAATGGGCTTTGTTAAAATGGATATTACCGCCCATAAAGCTTTTATAAACGAAGAATATCTTTCACTTTCAAAGAAAGAATATATGGTGCTAAAAGCACTGATGGAAAATGCAGGGCGAATTCAATCTAGAGAACAAATAGAGTCACGCTTGTATGATTGGGGGGAAGAAGTCGCCAGTAATGCAGTAGAGGTTCATATTTCAAACCTTAGGAAGAAACTACCGACTAAGTTTATCCAAACCGTTAGGGGTGTTGGTTATACAGTGAACAAATGAAATATTATGTTTGTATTTGCACTTGTCATTTTAAAAAGTATGGAGGTCTAATTGATGTCAATTAGGCGTTATTTAGTTCTTATTTTGTTATCAATTATAACTTTAGTCACCTTTTTTGCGGCGATTCAAGGTTATAAAGTAAGTATGAGCAAAACTTCAGACTTATTTGATGCTCAATTAAAGTCTATTGCTGCTACTTTGTTATTGATCACCGAGAAAGAACACGGCGGTCAAATTGACCAAGATGCAGATATTGCTTTTCAAGTATGGCAGGGTGATAGGTTATTGCTTAGCACCAGTAATGCACCTAAAACGCCGATTGTTAACATGAATGATTTGACGGAATCAATCAATAAGAACAAGCAAGTCGGTTTTGACCAAAACAGTATCGAGCATCATTTTGGCGAAGCTAATTTTCTCGGTCAACGTTGGCGCACCTTTGTTAAAACTGCATTGAATAATAAATTCGTCATTGTAGCCCAACCGATAAAGCGACGTTTCGAACTAGCAGAAGATGTCACACTCTCTGCTGTCACACCTACTGTTTTAATTATCCCGCTACTTACCTTAATTATATCTTTGGCGATAAGTCGAGGGCTAAAACCTT
>Ga0105359_10004952_pt1 | contig 10524 bp, 10 predicted proteins | sample GOMGulsemesocosm_6_FD_83659 | JGI IMG/M metagenome (GOLD analysis project Ga0105359, IMG submission 83659) | Methane-oxidizing microbial communities from mesocosms in the Gulf of Mexico - GOM8C Gulf of Mexico | ecosystem: Environmental > Aquatic > Marine > Cold seeps | place: Gulf of Mexico... | reverse complement strand
CATATCATTTACATAGATATCAAACCAACCTACTGCATTTTGTTTCATACTATTTCTCTTCTTCGTTTAAGTCCTGAGCATAGTAAGTAAGCCTCTTCCTTATGTATTGTATAAATCAGACACCAAACTTTCGAAAATATTCCATGGGTGTGAACCCTGTGATCTTGCGAAAAGAATGAATAAAATGAGATTGATCGGTATAAGATTCCAAATAATGCTGTTTAAATGATTGTTGTAATCTTAATACTTTAAGGAAGTCATGAGGCGAAAATCCGGTCGTCTTTTTAAGTACGCGTTGTAGTTGTCGTGCTGACATTTGTGTAATAGCCGCCATATCGGCCACCGTATCAATGGCCTCTATATTCAGCAAAATTTTCTCAGTGACCAAGTTAACGCCAACGAGCTTATCCTCAATCAATTGGGACACCAACTTGGATAAAACGGAATGTTTGTCTACAAACGCTAATTCAGACAGTTGATTACTGGTATCAATCAAGGGTAAATCACCTAAGTAAGGGGAACCGACAAAAGTATCGCTTGTTTCATTCTGATTACCTTGCCACACACCAGGAAAAAACTGTATGCCAACATAATGAAACTCCTTACCCAGGTTAAGCACTTCGTAACTTGTCCTAAGTGCGGTCACCCCAGCAATGCTTGTATCCTTTTGATTGAACAAAATATTCACGCACGCATCTGGCAAAGCATGAAGACAAAAGTCATCAGCTAATTTTGTATCCGTCTTGAGTTCCCAAAAATTATGTACAAGATTAGATAGTCCATGGCTTGGTTTTGCTTCGTTATAGCTTACCGATAAGGCATTTTTAACTATTCCGTCTTGTATAGGGTCGTACATAGCTGAACCTTGTGATATCCAAGTGCTGATAATATACACTAGCATTTAAAGCTGGTTGCCATTGTTTAGTGTCGCTGTGTAATCACTCATCCTTGAGTGAGTCAAATACAGTGTGATTGGGGTTTATAGAATCAAAACGAGCAACTAAGGTGTCAGGCCCCCCTACCTCAAACTGCTCACGAGGTTTCAATCGATAATACTTATCTTCCACATCCTTAGACTGCTCTGCATAAGGATTTGTCATAACCTCCTGCAGCTCTCGAATGAGAGCGTAATCCCCCTCAATTGCTTGCTGATAAGCGGGAACAAGAAACCACTCTCGAAGAATGTATTCTGGATTGGCACTTTTTCAAGACAGCCATCTTAAATTAATGTTGAAAGACGCTTTATCCTGAAAGGTTTTAGTCATAAATATCATTAAAACCTAATTTAGATAAAATATATAAAATCACATCTCAATATTTTAATTATTTATTAAAAAATTAAATTATGATGAATAATATAAAATCTTTTTATAAAAAGTCAATTCCAATGAAAATTCAGATAAAAGAATAAACACTGGTTAAATTGTGAATAAAAACAACAATAGTAAACAAAAACGAACATATAAAGTTTTGTTGTATAGAAATGTTAAAAACTCTTTTTATAAAGTCTTTCAGCCATAGAAATTCAATATAAAAATTTATTTCTTTGTAAAATAACTGAGTTAATTTTTTACAAAAAAAACGTCGAAAGCCAGCATTTTAAGGCCTTTACGTAATATCAATTAAATTTATACAACTCTATCTAGGTGTAATTGCCTTTATAAAGGCGATAGTACTAAAAAGATATCACATTATAGAAAGCCTTTATTTAAGTAATTTCCATAACTTGACCCATATCACAACAACTCTCATAATTGGCAACTCATCGATCAAGCTGTAATTTGGCGTAATAATTTTAACAATAAAAATTAAGTGATTGATGGTAAACGGAATTTATTGATGTCATACAGGGAAAATAATGCCTGCTTGGATAACTTTGAATTACAAAAAATAAATATTCAAAACCCTATTTTAATTATAAAGGTAGTCATTAACTAGATGAACAAAATTTCAACTTCACTCGATAACGATATAAAAAATTTATACAAACATAGCCGTTTCTTACAAAAAATCGCTTGGATTGTAGAATTAATCGTTGTTTTTATTGGTCTTTGCATTTCAATTTCACTCGTAACGGGTGGTGATAGTATTATTAGCAGCTTGACGTTATCAGCACCTTTTGTGATGATCTCTTTAGTTGAGTTGACTAAAATCCCCTTTGTTATTGGTTTATGGAATTCAAAAAAATCCTTCTTAATGTATTTAGTCATTATTAGCTTCTTATGCATTATCACTTTCGAAACCTTATTAAATGGTTTTGAACGCGCCTTCTCTTCAATTAACAACAAAATAAACTTAAAAGAAATTTCAATCAGTCAAATAGAGAACAAAATCCATGCAAACGATGAAAACATTTTACTAGCGCAAGAAGAATATCAAGCTCAGACACTAAAAATAAATTTGAATAAAGAAACTGTATCTAGAAACTACAAAAACAGTTATGCCTCTGCAGTTCAAAATAACGAACGTTTATCAAGAGATACATCAGGCCTTAGAGAAACATTGAATATCGCTAAAAGTGAATTGATTCAGCTCAAAGTAGAAAAATCGGATCTATTAAAAGAGCTCTCAGTAAAGAAAGAAGAACGCTTTAAATCAGTACTAACACGTTCTCAAAACTCGGTTGACCTAGCACAACAAGAACGTAACCGCTTACTTGAAAAAATAGAGTCACTAAAATCAGCAAAAGAAGTTGCTGTTGCGGACAGTAGTTTTTTCACATCAACGACGGTAAAGCGTGATTACGATGAAAAAATACGTTATGCCGAAGAGCAACTTGCAAACATCAATGATAAAACCATTACCGGTAAAGGCCAGACGCTAGATGTAGGATCAGTAGAATTTCTTGATAGTTACTATGCTGATTTATTAAACCTAAAAGAAGATATCATCAAGCAAAAAGAAGCGAATATCGACTATATCAATAATCGTTATAATAAAGCGCTTTCAGCCAGTGATAGTAACCTTTTAGCGCAAAAAGCACGTTTAGAAAAACGTAGAAGCAACGCCCTCAGCAGTTTAAATCAGCAACAAAAGTCAGTTGATAATAAGTTCTCTGATCAAGAAGCATATATTAATGGACTGAAAAAAGAGAATAACCAACTTCGCTTTGATATACGTATGGTTGAGACTGAAACCAATTCACTGGCATTATCAAATCAGATCTACCGTATGGCATCTTATGTAGATAACGTGAGCCATTATAAAGACATTAAAAAAGATACTTTAACCTTAGTGGGCTTTATTTGGTTTGGCTCATTAGCCTTGATTGGATCCATTACAGGCATAGCTTTGACACTTTCTGGTTTACACCTAAATCGCCTTGCAAGTAAAAAAGAAGAAGCAAGAGCTCTAACAGAGCTAAAGACCCCCACTTAACTAATCATCCCGATAACAGCCATTTGTATAATTAAGCGGTTGTTATCGGGCATTATCTAGACAGTTTTTACCAAGAACACACTTAAGGTGGCGCAATGGGGGAACCACGCCCTTTCAGCACTTTTACTCCGTACTTTTCGAAAAGTTGTACATCAAAATAATGGCTCACTTTACCTGTTTGACGGATGACTTTTAGGCTTGAAAAGTAATGACACTGTCATAAAAGTCCGGTCTCGAAAGATAACAAGCCAAAACAGTCTAAAGTTTTAACCAGGTCCTGATAGTCATCCAATACTGTTATTTTCATTTAACTTTCCTTGTTTTTATTAAACCCCATTCACTATCAAGTGATTTCTAAGCCTGACAATTACGACGAGCAACTAAGGTGTGAAACACCCCCTACCTCAAACTGCTCACGAGGTTTCAATCGATAATACTTATCTTCAACATCCTTAGACTGCTCTGCATAAGGATTTGTCATAACCTCCTGCAGCTCTCGAATGAGAGCGTAATCCCCCTCAATTGCTTGCTGATAAGCGGGCACAAGAAACCACTCTCGAAGAATGTATTTTGGATTAACAAGCTTCATCTGCTTAGAAACCTCTTCAAGGGATCGAGATAAAGAACCTTTACCGCCATTATTGTGATGAAGGCATGATTTCCATTTAGCGAGCCACTCGCGCCAGCGCTTATCCATCTCTTTGGACTCCTCATCATAGCTAGAACCTGTATAAAAACTTTTCTTAAGCGGTGCCATGTCGTCGGGGATTGATGAAAGCTCCCGGAAGAAAATTGTGTAATCGACAGGTGTTTGCATCATAAGAATATGTAGCTCATTAAGTACCTCTTTATCCAACGAACTAAGGCCAAGCTTAGCTGCCCACATTTTATCCATTTGCAACTGTGTTTGTGTTAGAAATCCACTTTCAATCTCATCAAGCGCTAACAAAGAGTCCTGATGGGATTCAAGCAAGGGCCGTAAAGCAGCGCAAAATGAGCCAAAGTTACGCTGAGCAGCACTTGGCTGGTTCAGAAATGAGAAATGTTGGCCACCACCAGTCCAAGGTTGATAATGAGGGTTAAACACATCACAAAAACCAAAAGGTCCATAATCAAGGGTGAAGCCACCCCCTGCGCAGTTATCACTATTAAAGTTCCCCTGACAAAAACCCACACGAATCCAATCCGCCACCAGGGACATAAGGCGATTACGAAACTCGTGCGCCAACAACACAACTTGCTCTGGAATGCTCAGCTCTTTATCGATAACGTCAGCATATTCACGATCAATCAAGTGCAGCACAATCTTCTCAAGCTCTTCCATTGCCTTTTGGTGTGCGTTATTACGGACACGACGGGCAAACAGCTCGAGCTGGCCCACTCGAATAAATGAAGGCGCAACCCTTGTCGAAATGGCAGCGGCTTCTGATACCATCACATCCGGGTTCTGGGAGCAGGAACCAGGGGAATACCAAGGACGATTTACCCTTTCGGTTTTTGATACAAACAAACTTAAAGAACGAGATGTGGGCACACCCAAGGCATGCATATGATCCTGAGCTAAAAACTCACGTACACTTGAACGCAAAACAGCACGTCCATCCGCTCCACGACAATATGGGGTTGGGCCACCGCCTTTAAGCTGCATTTCCCAACGTTTACCTTTCACAACGGCCTCAAGTACGGAAATAGCACGCCCGTCCCCATAACCATTTCCCGTATGAAATGGGCATTGCTGAGTGTATTCCGTGCCATAAATGGATAACGCATACCCTGTCGCCCAACCAAACTTGCGCATTGGGCTGGGTGCGTGAGCAAGGTCACCAGAGAAAATACGCATAAAATCAGACGTCTTAACTAGGCTTTCATTGAAGCCCAGCTCAGCAAAAAAAGCTTGGCTATGGGCCACATATTCTGGGTCTTTGATCGGCGTGGGAGTAACAGGCACATAATGACCGCTAAAAACTTGTCTTGGGGTGTGATTAGCACCCTGCTCGATGGCATCAGGATCACAATGAAGAGAGTCCATAAGGGAGTAATCTGCCAAAGCCGCCAGCTCATCTAAGGTTGAGATTGTTTTGGTGTCAGTAGAATGTGAAGGCGTGTTTTTCGAAGACGGTTGTTTTGTCATAAGGGTGTACTGCCAAGGCTCTAAAGAGAAATTTGGATACTGTATCCCTGCCCCCATTATTTGTACAGCGCTTGGTACTCATCATAGGATTGACTGAGTACTAGAAACTCAAAAAAGCTTTAACTTAGACGCATTTTAGACACCTCATTCAATAGAAATCTAACATACCAGAAAGCGGAACCTTATAAGAACGTCTTTATTTAAAGCAAGAGCTTCCATTGAAAGCAGCACTTGAAAGCAGCTAGGGCGAATCAGCTGCCACATCCCACCCTGTAAGTGAGTGTGTGCAGTGCGCTAATTGAAATGTTTAAAAACACATAGACACACTACACCCAAGATTCGCCCAGCTATTGCCCCTTATTTATGCTTGAAAAGGCGGTGCTAGCTCAGTCACTTCATAGTTAAAATATTCATACATAGGTAAGGTTTTAAGTACCTCATCAACCCCATCACGTGAGTCACAATTCCAAATTGCCCAAGCGGCCCAATCGCTTTGATCTGCGGTTTGGTAAGCCGCTTCTGCGATACCTTGTTCAAATAATTCCATACCACGCTTAATTTCTGCTGGCATTAACGCCATAATTTCTGCGGTTGGTTGTTGGTTCCAAGTGTACTTAATCATAAAACGCATAATCTTTTTCCTATATCTATTTAGTTTATTTAAACGTTACTTCAACTGACTAGGGCACCTTCGAATTTAATCGCAGGTTCCCTAGGGAATCATTTCCCTATTCGCTCTTTTCACCCTATTAAGTTCTCATTTTTAACTCGCGCTAAATCAGCTACCAGTCACTAGATCAAAAACCCATATGGTCAAACTCATAGGACGAAAGCCATCCAGCAAAATAAGAGACCGCCAGTCACTTGCAACACACAATAAGAGACCATCAGTCACTTGTCAACAGATATTTTGATCTTAAAATAAAATCCAATGCCAAAACAGGCTCGATCGGCCTATAAAAGGCTTCGTATTAATAGACTAGAAATTAGAGCTAAGACTCTTTTTAAAGCAGACAGGCACTTTTTATTGTTATTATTTTTTTATTGGTTTTTTAGAGCGATAGGCATTTTTTTTCATTACTGGTTAATTAACTCACATCAGAAACTTATTAATATTTATGAAATATTATTTTGCTTTAATTTAATGCTTTATTATTAATAACAATAAACAGCAGCACTTTAAACGAAATAAATCCATAACGAAATATTACAAATATCATTGCAGTATTTATTAGAAAATAAGCATCAAATAGCATCAAATTATTATTTACTTTAGAAAAATCTTATCTATTATATCCCTCTCAATCTAAACCAGATAATTTAATAAAACACATGGAGTGACACTATGAATAAATTGGCATTAATATCTTTTTCGGCTTTACTCGCATTTTCAACCCCTTCTTTTGCTGAAGAAGATAAAAGCCCTTTTGATATTACGGAAGCTGAGTTTAAATCAGGTATTAGTTTCGAATCCTTTATTGGAGATTACGTGAATGACCGTGACGGCCGACTCATAGGCACTCTGGCTTCCATCCCAGGAACAAGCCAAATGTTATCCATGTATCAAGGCATGACAAGGTATGCAGAAGAAATGACCGACTGGTATGACTACATGGAATACATGAAGGAACTCGAAGAAGCAGATAGGTTGAATGCAGATCGAACCGATAATTATGCTTACGAACTATTATCTAATTCAAGAATTTACCTTGATACAACCGGTGATGGCGTGCTCAACAAACGTTATCGTCACGAAGATATTATTTCAGGAAGTGACTGGGACAATAACGGTATCATCGATGTTTTTGATCACCCTGGCTATTCACACTACCGTGGCCAAATCTCCATAAGGTAAATAGTTAACCTTTATAGAGCCTCTAAATAAAGGGGCTCTATAATTGATTTAAATGTATTTATAAAGCCGCCTCAACCTAGGCAAAAACATTCAATAAATGCTTTATTTTTCATCCGTAAATAATAAATTGATTTTTATCAAGCTATACGTGGGAAGAACTTGAACTAAAACGCCATCTTATCAAGCGTTCAAAATAGGCATAAGAAATACCGTTTTGAAACCTATAATTACCATTTGAGTACCGATAACAGCCAATATCATCCCCATTAACCGTGTAATAATACCAAGCCCACCCTCCCCAATAATGGATAAAATTTTGGCACTTAAAATAAAACAGATAAAGGTAATCAAACACAAGACGGCAAAAACACTAATAGTAATGATAATTTCTAACCAGCCTCCTGCTGCTGAGTAATTCATTGCGGTGGCTATCGTTCCTGGGCCCGCCAGAATAGGCACAGCCAAAGGCGAAACAGCGACGTCAGATTCATCATGCACTTGAACAGAATGCAACTTTGAACTTGCACCATGAAGCATATGATAACCCACAAGGAATACGAGAATACCACCTGTAATCCTTAATGCAGGCAAGGTTATACCAAATAGGTGGAAAATTGATTTACCTAACACAGCAAACATAAACACAATAATAAAGGTAATTAGAATCGCCTTTGCCGCAATTTTCATTTGCTCAATTTTCGTTTTATTGCCTGTCATTCCAGCAAACACAGCCGTATTAGCAATAGGATTCATTATGGCAAAAAAAGCCATAAAAACCGTGATGGCATGCTCCATTAATACACTCATGTTAAGCCTCGGTTTAATTAAAAAACAACCTTATTTACTAAGTAACATAAAACTAAAACTAAAACTAAAATTAGTATTTGTAATACTGATATTAACGATAGGTTCCTCTACCAGTTGAAGAAGACTAAATCCTCTTAAATAAAACTAGGCCTTGTTCAAAATAAGGTCAAACAAAGCTTGGTCATGGCTACTTTTAATTTTACGAAAAATCACCTTTAAACAGCCTTTTAACCAGACAGCCAAATAACCCTTTTTATTAAGACATCTATTTCAATGAATGCAGATATCGATTGCAAACACCTTGGCTAAGGCTAGCATTTTATCTTCAATCCAGGCGCGTCTGTGCTCATAGCTTTTCCCGGTGAACTTATTGCTACCGCAAAGAAACGCACGCCTGATGCAACGGGATACGCAATGATAATAGGGACTTATCTAGAAAATAGCAGAAGGCTAATAAGGGATTTACGCTTAACTAAAGAAGAGCGCATTTTAGATTCCTCATCCTTGAGTGAATCTAATAAAGCTAGATTGTGATTGAAGAAGGTCAAATTGGAGTTTCTGTCCAATTTAAACTTATTTTCATATGATTTTATAAATTATTATCGGCGTAATAAACAATTGCATCACCCAAATAATCAACCATTGCGGGATGGTAAGCATTATGGAATTTTCTCATATCGTCATTTTCTTTATAAAAAATCCCCATACCTATATATGCTTTTTTAGAGGGGATATAAAACCGACAAGCAATTTCAAAATGCTCTTTCATTAATGCTTGAACGGCTGTGTTATCAACTGCTTTCTCATCGGCAAATTTTGCTAATTTTGTATATAGAAGATCCCAGTCATGATGAACAAGCGCCCTATTAACATGCGCCCAATTATCAGTAGTTGATAAACTATGAGTCTGCTCTACATTAAGCGCAGTTTTACATTCCGTTAAATACTCTTCACTCAATTTATTCATTGATAGATATTCCATTATTTTAGATTTAGTGTTTTTATAATCAAGACAAGCATTATATAAGAGATAAAGACACATTAAAATTACAGTGTCAGCCATTGTAAAAAATCAGACTTTGTTTATCCGTTCGATAATCCTTGTAGGATAAGCTAACACTCTCTTCATTCCATGATTAAATACGGTGATTCGTCAGTCCAATTCGATGGGTATAACGTGCTAGGTAACGGATCAACGTCTCCTGATACACTAATGCGGATTTACAATATACCACCCAAGGTACCGACATCAGTTTATTTAACATTGCCGTTAACTGATACAGGCTGACTCCCTCTAGTTTACCTGTATCAAATTAGAGTGCCTGTCCTGTTAGTACTTAAACTGGTGCCTCTATTTAAACTGATATAAAATTTAAGTCTCATCATAGTTAACATAAATTTACATGAATTAGTGATAAAGTTATTCTGTTTACGTTATTTGACCTATAAAATTTTTTGCTTACATTATTTCGTAAATCCCTGTCCATATTCTTGTTTTAATATTTATTTACACCCCTATTAAAAACTCGGTTTAAGTTACCTTTGAGTGAACTTAATAAAAATAGGTTACGACTAAATAACAAGATAAATGGAATAGATATCTCAAGAAAACCATAGATAATTAGATTTAAATTCAGTTATAACAAAGAGTTAAGTTTAAAAAAATAAAATAAAAAATAATGAATTCTCAATTAACTAAAGAAGTATTTTAGATTCTTAATCGTTAAGTAAATCTAATAAATACAAAGTGAAACCAGTTTAGAATAAGATTGAAACAAATACATCAATTGACGTATCTGAACTGACTTTATTGAAATAAAAAGTAAAAGTTTTTCTTTAAATAATTAACTTGATTAGAAAAAACTAATTTAATTATCTTTAAGTTATACTCATATATAAAATCATTACATAAATTAACTGAATATTGTTCACCTCTTAGGGAAACGGTTAATATTTAAACTAGAATGAATATGGGACGAAAATGAACGCATCTCTAAAAATCAAATAACACCTTAGAGGTACACGATATGCCATTCATTAAACCAAAACATTTAGCCTTACCTTTAGCCTGTCTATTAGGTATGGCAACAACTGCGTCAGCGAATGAAGTGGTTGTTTACACAAGTGACAATACCGTCAGAACCTATTCACCAATATTTCCATCTTATGCCGTTTCAAGCTGGCCTAGTTCCGCTTGTAATGTTAATTCATCTCTCGGATTAGATGCGGGCTGGATAGATAATGGTTTTGCCTATCAGTTCGGCACCTGAATCCGAGCTATTGCCCAAACAGAATTTAATGACTATTAACGAGGTGAAAAAATGCTATTTAAAATGATACAAATCGTTTTATT
>Ga0105359_10004947_pt1 | contig 10528 bp, 9 predicted proteins | sample GOMGulsemesocosm_6_FD_83659 | JGI IMG/M metagenome (GOLD analysis project Ga0105359, IMG submission 83659) | Methane-oxidizing microbial communities from mesocosms in the Gulf of Mexico - GOM8C Gulf of Mexico | ecosystem: Environmental > Aquatic > Marine > Cold seeps | place: Gulf of Mexico... | reverse complement strand
ATCATCTAAATCTAAGGTTAAGTCCTTTTTCATCTCATACTCTCTAGCAACTAATTCCTTCCATATTTGTGGCCGTTGCTTTCTTAAATGCCCCCACTGAGCAAGGTGCTTGTTATTAATATCAATTTTTGCTTGGGTACTTGGCAATTTTATTAGTGAAAAAGCAGGCGCGGCGTGGTCTCCTGCAATTTGTTTATCGACATATAAGTTAACAATAAATTCAAAGCCCAGTTGCTCTGCAATCGGAAATACTCCTTGAAAGTAAGCATTTTTGATATCGGTATTATTCGCGTGATTAATAGATGAGACTAAGCACATCACCTCTCCCTGTTTAAACTTATGCGTTATAGTGTTTGCGGATACCGCCGTACCAAAGCCTATAGATAATGCAATAATAGTGGTTAATTTTAATATTTTAGTTTTCATAGTTTCTTCCTACTTGGTTGTAAAAAATTGAATCATTAGTTAAACATCTATAAATTTTCTGCCTTCATCCACTGCGAGATTGCAATGCCAATAGCCTGAGGATGATCCTCTTGGACAAAATGTATCGCATTGCCAATATGTTTTACTGAGGCATTTTTCATCTTGGTTTTGACCCATGCTATTTTTTCTTGATTAACCAAAGCTCCAGGTGAAAAAGTAAGTAATAAGGCAGGAGTATCTGTTTGCGTTAAATATTGACTAAAATGGCGTCGAGCATTGAGAACATATTCTGATGCATTTCCTAAAATGCCAACCTCACGAGGAAACTGCAGCATAGGTAGGCGATTCTTTCCTTCGGAAAAAGGCTCTCTATAGGCATTCATTTCATCTTCAGATAATGCTCTTATCATTGCGCTTGGTAAAAGTTGTTCGATAAACATATTGTCTTCATAGATCATTTTCTCGCCTATACCTTTGGTGCTTAGCAAAGCGAGAACTTTGCTAAAACCTTGCATTGCTTCAATTTCAATTTCTGGTTTTTTATTGGTCAAAGGAGTGTTTGGAATAACGGTTTCCATAAAGGCCAACGCGTTTATTCGCTCTGGATGCTTAGCAGCGTAGTCAAACCCTAAAAAACCGCCCCAATCATGAATGACTAAGGTGAGTTCAGTTAAATTTAGTGCTTCAATAAAACCCGCCAAATAAACCGCATGTTCTTCAATGGTATAGTTTATGTTTGGCTTGTCCGATTTACCGAACCCGATAAGATCTAATGCGATGACGCGATGATTATTTTCAAGTTGAGGAATAACATTTCGCCATAAATATGACCACGTTGGTTGTCCGTGCAGCATTAATATTGGAGAGCCTTTACCGCCCGTATCAACAAAGTGCATTTTAGAGCCATTAACCTCGATGAATTTTGACTCGTAAGGAAAGTCTGCGCGTACGTTTTTACCTGTATGCTCAATTTCATCTATTTCGACGCTATTACAGGCAGATAAGAAACATAATTGAGTTAATAAAATAACGAAACTTAATAATTGTGACTTTAGTTTTAACATGGTTTTCTCCAATTTATCGAGTAGGCAAAAGCCTTTGTGTTTGGCAATTCAAAGGTTGAGTGAAGATTAACGGTTAACTTAAAAATTCAGCTTTATTTAGTCTAAAAAAAATCTAACCTTTTTCTTTTCTTTAAATTTCAATTGGTTGAAAACTTGTTTCGGTTAATATTTTTCTTTGTATTTTGCATTGCTTATTAGAAATAATAATAATTAACAAATAAAAGCTTAAATTTAACTAATCTTTTATGCGTATTGAGAAAAAATGTAATACCATTTGGGAAAACAAATAAGTGGATAACAACCATCCAAACTGAAAATGGCTTAAACAAAAATGACGTAGACGAAGGCGACTTGATCATAGGTGCTTGGTTGGTTAACCCTTTATCGCTTCGACTTATCAAAGGGGATAGAAGCGTTAAAGTGCAACCTAAAGTTATGAAACTTTTGTTATATATGGCGAAATCCCCAGAAAAAGTGATATTAAGAGAGGAGCTCATTGCACAAGTTTGGCCAGAAGTCGCTGCAACTGACGATACTTTGAATAATATGATAGGTAAATTGCGTCGTGTTTTAATCGCAGACGAAAGCTGTCAAAACTATATTGAAACTGTTCCTAAACAAGGTTATAGCTTACGCGCTAAAGTAACCAAAGCCCTTATTAAGAGTGAACAAAAAAACACAAAATTTGGCAAAAAGACGGTTTCGCTTATTTCTTTTAGCTTGGTAATGGCCATTTTCTTTATTACTAAATTATTTATTTCCTCTACATCATCTCCCCTAGCAGGTATAGACTTTAGCCAAAGTTTTCAAACCGAGTCGATTACTAGCCATCAAGCATTGGAGATATTTCCGGCATTATCACCAAATAGCAAAAGTATTGCCTTTATTCGTGTTGCACAAGATTTGCAGCAAAACAAACTTATTGTTAAAGATATTGCAAGCGGTACTGAACGAGAGTTAAACGATATAAAAGGGCTTTATGGCAACCCTGTCTGGTCTGCTAATGGTGAAAAAATAGCTTACATTCATATGGTTTCCTCAACGTGTACTGTCAGAATAGTCGATATGCAGGGGGGACCAAGCCAGTTTTTATCTGACTGTTCAGGTGAATTAATTCGCACAATGAGAAAATCATTAACATGGAACCATAAAGAAAACACATTAATCTTCACTAAAAAACAAAGAGGTGATAGTGCACTAGCGCTATTTTCCTTTAATGTTAACCGTAAGAATACAGTCAAGTTAACAAGTCCGCCAGCTAACCTTGTTGGTGATGCAAACCCTGCTGTGTCACCTAATGGTAAATGGCTTGCTTATACGAGAACAGATGAAAGCGGTATTGATAAACTTATGCTCCTTAATTTGGCTAACACTACTGAAAATAAATTTCTTTCATCATCAAAAGTCACAACTTCCCAAGCTATTTTAGGGCTAGATTGGCTAGATGACGATTCAATTGTATTTATTGCAGATGCGAATAATCGCTCTCAAATAATGTCAGTAAATGTCAATTTTCCAGAAGAAACTATCACCCTACTCAACGGTACAAGTTTACTGCATCCAAAATTTAATCAAACCGGCAAAGAGCTTGTCTTTGCTGAGCTACGAAGTAACGCGAATATCGTGATAAAGAAACGGACTCAAGTTAACAACGCATCAGTTATCACAGAATTAAAATCATCAAAATTTGAGCGTGAAGTCATCTTTGCCAATAGTGGTTTGTTCATTGTTTATATACGTTTATTATCTAATGGCTCTGAACTTTGGTTATATGACATGACCAAACAACAACATCAACGTTTGGTAAAACCAAATAATGCATTATTTAGACATATCTCAATATCTCCCGATGACTCAAAAATCGCTTTAACTTCTGTTATCGATGAAGTATCAAGCATTCAAATCTACGATATTACCAAACAGCACTTTTTTAAATTATCAACGCCAAATATCAATAAACCGCTTAACCCAAGTTGGTCTAGTGATAATGAAACGGTTTTATTTACAGCTAAAAAAAATGATAAGTGGCAAATTTGGCAATCATCGACCGATAGCACTGTACAAACGCTTTTAACAGAGCAAGGAGGCAATGTAGTGGTGGAAGATAAGTCAGGTGAAAACTTGTACTTTTCTCGACAATTTCAAGCAGGACTTTGGCAATTGCCATTAGAAGCATTGCACGCGACACCAAATAAAATAACAGATAAAATAACTGAACAATTTCAACGTTGGAAAATGGTCAATGATCAGTTTTATTTTTTAAAACGTGAAAGCATACCTTCAAGCAAAATTTTTGTTTATGACAGACAAACTGATCAGGTAGATATTTATTACCAATCTACAGCTGCTTTTAATTATTTTGATATAAACAAGGATAAAATGGCCACTGCTGAACTCAAAGAGTTTACCGCTGATATTTACTTGATAAAATTTAAGTGATTATATTTCAAGCCAATAATTCAAGCCAATAATTCAAGCCAATAATTCGAGCTAATATTTTAGAGAAATAAGTTCAAAGGTATTGGTTAGGCGGTATAGACTAAGGAATTTTAGTTAGCAGGTAGTAGTTAATCGCTGGTAGCTAATCACTAAGCGATGACCTTTACAACTTTAATATTCAACCTTTTAGCAATTCGATTTAAATTGGCCCTATCCGTGGCTAATCGTCTTGCTGTTGCGGCCCAGTTCCCATTTTCTTCAGTTAAAATTTTAGTAATTAGTTGCCGTTGAAATCTTTCGGTTTCGTCCCGTAAATTCATTTTGGCTAGAGAAACTTCAATTTCAAAACCGCTAGTATCTTTGATACCACTATCGGTTGTCGCCTGTGACTTTGCGTGTTGTAGTGTATTAGCCAAAGTACCACAATCAACTTTTTCAATAGCAATAATCGCCTTAGATTTTTGTCTTGCTCTTGCTTTTAGCGCTGCCCTACTAACGACGTGCTCTAGTTCTCTGACATTGCCTGGCCAATGATATTGTTCGAGTAGATTAATAGCTTGCTCAGTTATTTTTAATTGCTTTAGACCTAATTTTCGCCGAGTTTGTTCAACAAAATAACCCGCCAGCAACGGTACGTCGCCTACCCTTTCATGCAAGTTAGGTACTCTTATCGGATAGACGCTTAATCTATGATACAAATCTGCGCGAAACTTCCCTTCTTCCACTTCCTCTTTTAGATCACGATTGGTTGCTGCCACAATTCGAACATTAACCTCTTCAACGTTATCTTTACCAACGGGCTGAATTTCATTACTTTGAATAGCACGCAGTATTTTACTTTGAGCTGATAATGGCAGTTCTCCAATTTCATCAAGAAATAACGTTCCACCGTCTGCCAATGAAAACTTACCCGCTCGATCTTTATCCGCCCCCGTAAATGCACCTTTAACATGACCAAACAATTCACTTTCAATTAAATTTTCTGGTAAAGCAGCACAATTAACATAAACCATTGGTCCAACATGACGTAACGATTTTTGGTGCAGTGTCCTTGCAACTAGCTCTTTACCGACCCCTGTTTCACCATAAATAAGGATATTAAAATCTGACGCTGCTACAATATCTATCTCTTGCTTTAACTGTTTCATCACAGTGCTTTCACCAATAAGCTCACCACCGTCACGTTTCCATGCTTCCTCAGTTAACTCTGCTACCACTTGTTGAGAATGCACGGCTTGGTTTTCTAACTGTTCTATTATTAGCGCAGTGTTTAATGTTGCTGCCGCAATAGCAGATATAACCTCTAATGTGCGGCTTGCAATATTTTCAAAGACGTACGGTGTTAAACTATCAATGGTTAAAAGCCCTAGTAATCTATCGTCGTAATATAAGGGTAAGCCCATGCAAGAATGCACGGGCAAATCACCGGCTCGATCAACGAGTAAACCATCATAAGGGTCAGGTAACGGCGAATCAGCTGCAAATCGTATCGACGTTTTTGACTGGCATAAAACTTTAAACCTTGGATGTTCATCAATGATAAACCGTCTACCTAAGGTATCTCTACTTAAACCCTGTAAAGCAATAGGTTTGAGCATATCACCATGATAAGACAACAAAGCAACCGCATCACAGGTAATGGTCTTTCTAACGGTATCTAATAAACGATCGAACCTGTCTACAGTGTTTAAACTACTCGCTAAATCAAGGGCTAGCTTAATGAGTGCAGTAGATGAAATTTCATTCATATCGTTTTCCTCAAGAGATAGTTATAAAAATAAAATATCAGTAGTAGTTACTTTAACACGATAGAGTCTAATTGACCACATATAAATAGAGTCAATTAGACTACCTGAAAGCAAATGAAAAAATTAACGCATTGATAATAAAGTAAAATTAATTCTGGCATTTAGTTTGCACTATTAGAGTGGTAATCGCCGACTTGTTTAATTTTTTCGTCACATTAAACAAAAATAATCGAGCAAACACTAAGGGATCTATTATGTACTCACATTTTTTAATTGCTAGTCAATTACCAGAAATAGAAAACGCTTTAAATTATCAAAAGTGTTTAGTCTTAGGCAATTACTTAATGCTTGTTTCTTTAATCGTTGTCGCCCTGAGCATTACCATTAATTTTGTTTTCGAAGAGCAATTTGCTATACCCGTGCAAATTTCGGCTCATATTTTAACCATAGTTTTTGCCGCGTTATTAAAAATTGGTTATGTGCTTAGGTGTATAGCTTTGCATGGCTTTGGCAAAAGGAATTTTTAAGATGATAAATATTCAAGACTCTGAACTAAATCAATTGGTTTTTGATCATGACAACAGTCACAGTGCTTTTAAACGCATAGCACAACACCCTATTTTAGATTTAGCATTTCGAAGTTATTTTTTACTGGCTGTTAGTTGTTCAATTGTCGCTTTATCTGTTTGGCTAGCTTTTTTAAACGGTTATTTTTCATTTAGCAATAACGGTTTATCTGCTGTTATTTGGCATATCCATGAATTGCTATTTGGTTTTGCTGCCACCGTAGCCGTCGGTTTTATTTTAACAGCAGCACAAACTTGGACAAGACAGCCGAGTTTAAAAGGCCTACCGTTACTCACTTTTATTCTTATCTGGCTCACTGTGCGTGTATTTTTGTTGATTAATCAACCTGTGTTTATTTATAGCGCCATGGTTTTACAAACATTATGGTGGCTAGGTCTAATAGCGATTTTCAGCAATTTGGTGCTTAAGTCGACTAATCGCAGAAACTATATATTTATTCCTATTTTATCAATATTAATGTTATTGAATCTAGGTTTATTGCTATTGGATATACAAGGCTACAGTGAATTAGCCCGTCATATGGCACGTACTGCCGTACTGATTTTTTGCTTATTAATGGGCATTGTAGGCGGTCGAGTGATCCCTTTTTTTACAGTCTCGGCGACGAATATTAAAAAAATCACTACACCACGTTGGCTCACACCATTGTTAATCTTGGTATCGTTAGCAGGAACACTCGTTTATTTTATAACGGGTTTTTATCAAGCTTCTTTCAGCCCTGCCTATTTAATGATATCAGCGGGTTTATTGCATTTTTTTAGAATGAGTTTTTGGCAGACAAAAGCAACATTTTTCTTGCCCTTATTATGGTCATTACATTTAGCGTACTTCTCTCTTGCCTTAGGTATGGTGCTTTTGGGAACAAGTTATATGCAAGGTGAAGACTCACTCTCAGTCATATCTTTTGCTGATGCCCTACATTTAATTACGATTGCCGCGATGGGGTTAATGATATTTGCCATGATGTCTCGTGTCTCTTTAGGTCATACCGGGAGGAAATTATCAGTCAATAAATTAATACCTTGGTGTTTTGGTCTAATTTTCGTCTCGGCACTAGCAAGAGTCACTTTGCCACTATTTGAACAAACCTTACTTGCTTGGAATATAAGTGCGATATGTTGGTTATTCGCTAGCGCCTTATTTTTATGGGTTTATTTACCTGTCCTTAGCACAAGAAAGCTAGAAAGTTCTTTTTGAAGAAAAACTTTCTAACACTTACAACATCAACAACAAACCTATTAACATTTATTTGGAGTATCCATGTTAACCGATAAGCATATCGACATTATTAAGAGTACTATTCCGCTATTAGAAAATACAGGTCCAACATTAACAGCGTATTTTTATCAACGTATGTTTGAGCAAAATCCTGAGCTAAAAAATATTTTTAATATGTCCAATCAGCATTCAGGTAATCAACAAGTCGCCTTATTTGAAGCTATTGCGGCCTATGCCAAAAATATTGAAAACCTAGAAGTATTAACTGATGCTGTAGAACGAATAGCACAAAAACATACCAGTTTTCATATTCAAGCACAGCATTACGCGATTGTTGGTCATCACTTAATTGAAACGTTACGTGAGCTAGCCCCCAATGCTTTTACCAACGATGTTGAAGAGGCTTGGACACACGCCTATCAATTTTTAGCACAAATATTTATAGATAGAGAAAGTCAGTTATATCAGCAGCGGGCAGAAAGTTATGGCGGCTGGCGTGGTGCAAGATCATTTAGGGTGATTGAAAAAAATACTGAATCAGAATTAGTGACAAGCTTTGTATTTGAACCGATAGATAAAAGCCCCGTTATTGACTATTTCCCCGGCCAATACCTTGGCGTGGAAGTACACCCTACTTCAAATGATTATAAAGAAATAAGGCAATACTCATTATCGACTAAAGCCAATGGTAAAACCTACCGTATTTCCGTAAAACGTGAAGTTATCGGTAAACCAGGGGTAGTCTCCAATTACTTGCATGACCATATCACAATTGGCGACAAGATAAACTTACATGCGCCTGCAGGGGACTTTTTCTTAAAAGACAGTCAAGCACCGGTTGTTTTAGTATCTGCCGGTGTTGGCATAACGCCTATGCAGGCGATGTTAGAAACATTGTCTCATCAAGAGTATTCTCAATCAGTGCATTATTTACATGCCTGTGAAAATAATAATCAACATTCCTTTGCTAAAAGAACATCTACGTTAATAGAGAACAGTAATTGGAAGCAAAACATTTGGTATCGCGAAAATGTTAATGAGACAACAAATGCCAATTTAGTAACATCAGAAAATACAGATGTTCACCATGGTTTTATGGATTTGACCCAAATAGATTTACCTATTATGGCCGGAGATTTCTACCTTTGTGGTCCTATTGCTTTTATGCGTTTTGCCAAGCAACAGCTATTAACTTTAGGGGTATCTGAGGAACGTGTTCACTATGAAGTTTTTGGACCTCATGCCGCTTTGTAAAGTATCAGAAATTACTTTCTCTGTTGAATAATTAAGGGTGGAAATAAAGAAATAAAACTAATGCTTTAAAATTAGGGATAAGTCAGTAGGTTTATCCCTAATTAGATTCAATATTACTGAGCTATAAAACCTATGGACTATATAACTCACTGGATTATAACCCATTGACTAAAAACTACATCTGCCAGTTCCTATCACTTGCCAGTACGCCATTACTCTTTAACCAATCACTTTTCACTTCTTCATCCATAAATAAATAGAGCTTATTGTCGGCAATATGCCAAACCTTAGGGTTAACATCGGCTGTAACCCCCTTGCTCACCGCAAATGAACAATAACCGCCATAGCTAGGAGCAAATTTTTCAGGTGATTGTTCAAATAAAGCTTTGTTTTCTTCATTGCTAAAATACCATTGGCTGTCTTGCCAATTCTCCACATACTGGGCATCACCTTTTAGCGCTTTACTTAAGGTTTGATAGGCAACTGCATCAAAACCATTTAACGCGATACCTGAGCTAAGGTTGTTCTCACCCCATATTTTCATCGCTATTGGGGATATTTTTTTTATCGTTATAAAACTTATCACAATCAATATAAATAAGGTAAAGACACCAAGTACTATTTTTCTCTTTGATAAAGACATAGTTTTTCCTTTAAAATTTCAGTTAAAAATATTTCAAGTAAAACAACTCAACTAAAATAACTAATTAAGATTACTAAGTGAATAATTGAATACAAACACCAATAATACTTCCCAAAACTAACGCGATATTACTAAAGAAACTTAGAATCATGCCAGGTCCTCGGCTTGTGGGGTTTTTGATATACAAAAAAGCATAAACTTGACGGCCAATAATAAATAAAACGCCAGGTAAAATAACCCAAGTCGCACTAACGTATAGTGTAAAAGCGATCATCGCAGGAACAAAAATAATTAATTGCTCTAAGGTATTTTGTTGAACACGAAAGTACCTTTCCCAAGTATCATTACCTGTGGTCTTGGGCGCGCTAACACCATATTTATTACGGCTGAAACCGACTTGGCCAATAAATACAATGTATTGAAGCAATGCGATTAATATAATGAGTACTGTAATTTCCATCTTATTCTCTCTATTTTTGTTTAGTTATTGTTTTTATTGCAAGACGTTAGGTAAATTATGTAAACAACCATTCCAGCCCATTTGATGCTTATCGCAACTTGCTTGGTCATTAAATTCACTGTGGATTAATATCAATTCTGAAACGTTTTCAGAAATTGCTTTAAAATCAATGGCAACTTTCGTTGCTATCGGGTTCCCTTCCCATTGCCACGTGAATATTAGTGTTTCATTCTCTACAACCTTTTGATATTCGCCACCGACGATATGATCACTGCCTTCTTCAGCATCTCTCATCACAATGCGATAAAAACCACCTTCTTTAACATCAGCATGTGCTTCTGGAACCGTCATATTTCCAGGAGCAAACCATCGTTGAATTAACTCAGGTTGACACCAAGCTTTAAATAACTGCTCAACTGACACGTTAAAATTTTTCTTTATTCTTAGTTCAAACATCATTTCTCCTGTGAAATAAATTTTTCAAGTTCATCCATACGTTGTTGCCAAAAATAACGGTAGACGCTGATCCAATCCAAAGCACCAGTTAACTGCTCAGGCACCAAACTCAAAAAATGAGTCCTGCCTTCAACTCTACGTCGGACAATACCCGCTTTTTCTAACACTTTGGCATGTTTAGAAACAGCCGCCATAGATATAGTAAATGGCTGAGTAAGTTCCGTGATGGTTT
>Ga0105359_10004943_pt1 | contig 10534 bp, 7 predicted proteins | sample GOMGulsemesocosm_6_FD_83659 | JGI IMG/M metagenome (GOLD analysis project Ga0105359, IMG submission 83659) | Methane-oxidizing microbial communities from mesocosms in the Gulf of Mexico - GOM8C Gulf of Mexico | ecosystem: Environmental > Aquatic > Marine > Cold seeps | place: Gulf of Mexico... | reverse complement strand
CTTGATAAGAGGTTTAATCCACATTAACCACGCATGAATGAGTTATAACATGCTTAACGCTATTCCATAACACAATCCATAACGCTATTCCATAACGCTATTGCCCTAAGCCACCGTTGGACAGGAATGGCTTAGAGCTCAAGCTTTAAAGAGTATGGTTCGCATTACTAGAAGTATAGCTAAACTGAGATTAACACCTCAATAACACATTTACTACTATGCAAAGACACCTAAAATTGACGCCTTAAAACGAGAAACACTCGGCAAACTGATAATGCCTAATGTAGTAAATTGTGTTAATGCATTTGTTAGGCGCTATTTCATACCATTATTAATTGCAATTAGGTCGTCCTCATAATATCGCTTACCAGCACACTCCATTTTAAACTTCTTAATCTGAGCATTATGAGCACCAACTTTATTATTATAGGGAGCTTCCAGTTTTCGGTATTCTTCAAGTTCAGTGTTATAAACTGAAATCAATTTGTTGTACTTCCCTACTTTATTGTTAAACGTATCAACTTCAGCTTGAGTGTAAAACACAGCATCTTGGTTTAGCTTTATATAGCGACCTAACGAGTTCATATCAGCTTCAACGGAAGCTAAAATCTTTTCTTTATAACTAAGAGGGAGACTGTAATTAATTAAGTTAGTTTCTGAATTTTCAACTTCTGATTCAAGGTTAAGGCATTGTTTTAGCTGTCCAACAGTCAAAGTGTTTAAATCATAATTTTTGACACCGTTGATAGCACTAGCACCTCTGCCAGCTTTAAACAATGAACCAAAGCCTCTTTTGGCTTCAGACTCTAATGGCACAACTAAAAGTGACAATGAAGCAATAACAAACGCACCTGTAATTTTCATGTTTGTAACCTTAACACTGAGATTTGATTGATTGCATATTACGTTTATCACAGAATGAAATATTGATTAATATCACCTAATGTTTGCATAGTAAGACATCTCGATTTACCGCTAAAAAGCGGTAATTAATCAACTGATATATTGTTATTTATCGTATTCATAGCGGTATAGTTAATTAAGCTTAGTAAGGGAAGTTAAGGGGGAAAATGGATTCTAATAACCCCAGTAGCAAGCAGCATCATCACCGTGAGGCAACTCACTGGGTATTTCCATGTGACTTATTTTATATATTTTAATTCGCTCTTTAAATTTTAAAAAACTCTTGCCGTTAATTATAGTTTTATCTATGTTTGTTATACCGCGACAATCAGCAAAGCCCCTACCATAAATAACAAAATCAATAATAACTTGGTCCTTATAGCGGATCCATGTAAATAAAGCATTAACACTTGTAAGTGAACATCGCTTTAAATCTAGCCAAGCAGCAGCGTCTATCTCTTTATCTAGTAATCTTTGATAAGGTTTTTCGAATCCAGCAATGCGATCTATTAATCTCAATCTAGTAATAACCTGATAAACAATAAAAATATATAAAGGCAATAAACTATAGTAATTCATTATAAAAACCCATTTAAAATTAGCTATAAAACAATGTTCTCTAACGAGTCACATATTTATTCTTATGCAGTGGTATTCTTATTTGATAGCTCTAATCCACCTAAGCGCAGAGCTAGATCCATCACTCGACAAGAAACCGTTATATTTTTTGTTACCAGTTATAAGTTCTACTTCAATAGGTTCTGACGTATTAGCGATGGAATTTAGCATTTCAGTACTCGGGTAACCATAAAATGTATGCATGCTAGATTGAGTGTCAGTAAATTCTTTTGCCCCAACTTTTATTATGACCTTATCTATCCATCCTTTTAAGATGTAAGTTGTTCTGTTATCACTTGCACGTCGGTTTATCTGAAATTCAACGCTTCTACCACTTTTTAACTGTAGCGTTGTTCTTGCATCTGAATATTTATAAGATAATGTTTCTTGATCAAATACATGCCTAACTGACCAGTCCCCTAAATCATTATAAATAATATGGTCTGATTTTTTTCCCCATGAAACTGGACTCATAATAATAGAGACCATTGCAATAACTAATCGAAATCGTTGCATCAAGTATTTCCTATATATCAAATTGAAGTGGTTGAGTAAGATTGGCCACCGTTTTAGATTCCTATTGATTATCTAAAATATTAGCTTTCATTTTCTTATATTCACTTTCCGTCAAAACGCCATCTTTAAATAGTTTATTTGCTTTAATTAATTCACTGTAAGTATCAGATTTTGCTTCCTCATTTATATGTACAGAGCTTGATTCAATTTTTATATTTTTGTCGATGACATAATTTGCTTGTTTGCGTAGTGACGTCCTAACCGCTTCTTCATCATTTTTATCAACAACCCTAAATTGATACTCGAAAGATGCCCAGCTTCCTGGACTGTTACCGATAGGTGTATATTTAGATGATACAGGTATTGCAACCTTCCCTTTTGAACGAGCGAATTGATTCGCATCATGAATTACTTCAGCTCTGAGAGAGCCTGCATTACCAAATATACCAGCATGATCATCGCGAAATAGCACGTAAGTATCAGGAGACACTTCAACAATACCAGGATTAGCACAACCAGTTAAAGCAAAGCATAATAAGATAAATAGACGTTTCATATGGTGATTTCTGATAATTAAAACAAAAGTTTAACAGCGCTGATGACTAAACACCACCACAACACATTACATAATCCCTGATGTAATTACGTTTCGATCAATCAATAAATTACTTTAAATTTAACTGGTGTTAAATGGCATTTATTTTATTATATTTGAGTAATGCTGCTATATGTAAAACTTAACTTACTATTTATTTGCATAGTTTATACGTGAGAAAATATATGGCAAACTATCATGAACAAAATTTGAATGAGCAGAAGCTCTAACAAAGAACGGGGCAGTTTCGGCTTAGAGCGATCACCCTAAGCCATTGATGGACAGAACCGTGTCAGTAATTTTGATAATTTAGTGAAGAGCGGATTAGATTAAATATCATCAAGCAAGAGACAAGAACCCTTTAAAGCTTTAATTTTCGCTGAGCTGAGCTGAGCTGTCAGTGTATGAGTCATCGCTGAATAACTTATCGTCAAATTCAGCAGCAATACCTTCATAATGGATTACAGCATCTTTTAGCTTACCAATTTGAATACTTTTCGCTCGTTTGTCATTCAGCTTTTGCTGCCCCATAGCGATAACACATTGCACCGTACAGGTAACTGAAAATATGTGATCGGAGTCCTGTAATTCCAGCCTAGCACATGGTAGCTTTGATAATTAAGCTATTGAAAGTAATAATATTCACGACTTTCAAAGGTGATTTTGACACCTTGGAACTCCTACCTTCTAGAACCATTAATTATATTTTTCGGTTGTATAGTAACTATGAAAACGCAGAACCAAATCAATAATACTTGGAGCAATATGTTCGTCGATCGAGATGATCAACTAACTACGCTCATTGAGCAGTTTAAAACTCTAAGAGAGGATACTACGAACCAAACTAGGGTCGTAAATCTGATTGCTGAAAATGGGTTGGGTAAAACTCGATTGATCCAAGAGTTTTATCATTGGTTAAGCCGAAACATTGATGAATCACATCCGAACGGCTACTGGCCAGACTCTCTGTTCCCAGAGCAGAAAAACTCGCGCTTAAACCCAGATATGACAGTCTATGCAAAGTCACGGCAGGGGCTTCCTCGCATGCCATTTCTATGGTGGGGGGTACGATTTTTTGACCAAGCGGAAACAAGAAACAAACTTGAAATAGGCAGCTCTCCTTTCGTCGCATCGAGCACCTACCTAAAACAACATTTTGGTTTGGTGTATGAATTCGAACGTGCTCAGCAAAGTAAAGACAACCTAAAAAAGGGCGCAATAAAGCTTGTTACGAGTCTCACTGGTTTTGGAGTGTTTGGAGATCTCGTCACTAATATATTAGGTAATGTGACAAATACTGCGGATTTGCTAGAGAGCACTAAGTCGGGTTTTAAGGGGGTCACTTCGCTGCGTAAGCGAGGCAAGAAAGTAAAGTCCCGCCAAGAGTGGAGTAATCAGAGTGATAGTACAGCACTAGATCAGCAAGATGCGCCTGAAGAGATCGCATCAAATATCTATCAGACCACTGAAGAACAGCTACTGTCTGGCGTTGAACAACTGGTGAAGATTTCATCCATACAATGGGGAGAGTCATTACCAATCATACTCGTGTTTGATGACGTTCATTGGTGTAGCGCCAAAGATAAGAAGTTTGTTGAACTCATTATACGACGGTGCAAAGAGATCAACGCCAAGCTTATGTTAGTTGTGAGCTACGACAAGAGCCAACAAGTGCAGGAATTAAGTTTATTACCATCGGATTTGGATAATGCTCTCTCTATAGTCAATGTTGAGTTGACACCTATTGGCAATATGACATCACTGGTACAGGAGGTTTTCCCTGGAGTTACACCAGCGCAGCGAACTATCATTGAAGAGAAGGTATCAGGCAATCCTCTTCTCATTGAGCAATTAACACAATATCTGTTTAAGCCAAAATTTTTTGTCGCTGAGGACTACACTAGTAAGTTGACGACAAAAGCAGAGACAAAGCTATCTGATAAGAGCTTTGCTCTACACCATATTGCCGAAGAGAGTTTTGATGAGTTAAGTCTCTCAGCTCAGGAATTAGTAGGTCTACTTGCGACAATCGGTAGGCAAACGCCTTACCCCCTAGCGAGAGAGGTTGCAGCCGAATTTGGCATCACCGATTTTGACTCAGTGCTAGGTGAAGTACTAGAGAATCATAGCTTTATCTATAGTGGAGAGTACGAACTACTTGAATTTGGTCAGGCGTTCTACCAAAGAACTGCCCGCCAAGCATGGAAAAACGCTACGGATGACTTCTTTCTAGTTAAGCCTCGAATTCAAAGGGCGCTGATTACTATTTTGGATAATGACTATCTAACACTCAGTGATTCGGAGTATGAGCTGCTGCTTCGCCTCGGCTTGGATTGGTTTGAAAGCGAAACGGAGTCAGAAACATATGAGCGACTGGAGATATTGAACAGCTATCATTCGTTACTCTGTTTAGACTGGAAGCTGATTGACGCAGCTACACTGGTTGAACGAGAGTGTGACTTTATTCATGGTATTGATCGAAGTAAATGTGACACCGACCAATTGGTATCTTTGATCCATTTTGCTGATGTATTGATGGCAGTGGGGAATCTTGAATTAGCTAATCTGATTTATGACAGCTTTGAGCACGACCTGTTACTGAAACATCAACTGTTCCAATATTGGGCAAACAAACGGATCAAAAGTGCGTCACTATCAAGGCAGAATGATGTTGCAAGTGAACTCGCTTTGAAGTTAATCGAGACAAGCCAATCAGAAATAGAATCGGCTAGAGCCTTGATGATCACAGGTAAGATCGCCAAACTCAACCATGACAATCAAAAGGCGATAGAGTGTTATCGAGACGCTATTGAACTAATACGTTACGAAACATCAAGTGAGCGCCAGATCGGTTTACTGTCTGAAGCTCTGGGTCAATTGGCTAATTTGCTTAGTTATCACGACAAGAAACAAGCACTCAATTTGTTTGCGGATGCTTTAGCAGAGAATCAATCGCTCAGCACTATTGATAGTTCTGAAGAGAAAGTTATGCATGGTGAAGTACTTATCAGAGGAAAGCTCTCCGATCTGCATGCTATGCACAAGGAGTACAAGCAAGCCCTAGATGCTCTTAGCCCTGCTGTAAACTATCTCACATCTCACTATGACAATGCCTCTGTTAGCTTAACCCCGCTCAAGACTTTTGCTACCACAACGGGCAAGTATGCACGTCTACTCTATAAAAATGGCCAACGGACAGAGGCTTCGGAGTACCTAGATAGAGCCATTAAAGCGATAGAAGAGTATCGAGGAAAGATCGACCGTACTCTTTACCTAAGCCTGGTGCAAATATTGAAATTGCAATTTAGGTTAGCTTACATAGAGAGTGACTTCGATACAGCAATCAATGCTAGCAACAGTCTGTTTAGTATTGTTGAGAGGCTGTTCCCCAATGGGGGTTGCAAATCTAAAATTCTCAAGATAACAGCGGGGATTTGCTTAGATCTAGCCAATATCTACGAGAAAAAGTCTGAATCTAAGTTGAGGGTTTATTGGCTAAAAAGAGCGAAAGCCCAGTTCGAAAGTATTAATAGCGCTTATCATGACTTTTGGTATTTTGACGCTTTGAGCCTAGTCATCGCACAACTAGCCAATATTCTTGAAGAGGAAGGTAACGCTGGCCCTGCACATAAACTTCGTATCGAGTCTGTTATGTGGGAGGAGAATGCGGCTCAAGAGCAGCCTGAAAACTATAAAAAATTGGTTGGTCTTTCTCAGAGTTATTGCCGTTTAGCGCAATACGCAAGTAGTATTATGAATGTACCGCTGACGATGAAATATGTTGATAAAGCAAACAGTGTTATTGCCGTGATCTCAAAAGCAAATGTGGAGCCCCTCTCTGTTTTCTGGGGAAGCTACAATGTGTATGAAATCCAGCGCAAGCTTATCGCTAAAATGGGTCGCCCAGACAAAGCATTGACTATCCTAGAGTCGCAAATTAAGTTACTGAGTAATAATGAACACCTACTTAAACCACATGTCTTTAGTAAAGCCGAAGCCTATCTCTCTTTTAATTTGGTAGAGCTTCGTTTCTATCAAGGTGACGACTTAGGCTGCATTGCAGCCCTCATTGACTGGATGAATGTAGGCAACTTCTCTCACTACATGTTCAAGCGGATGAATCACATACTTTCTAAGATGGTTGAACGAACTCCTGAAGTTAGTCAGTCATCAAAAATGGTTGAGTTGATAAAACTCGCTGACAAACGGAATGTTAGATTAGACCGCGCGGTTTCTTCACGTAGATCGATTGAGCAGGTTTCGCAGCTAAGCCAAGCAGAGCGAGATCAATTAGTTAAGATGACAGGGTGGATAAATACCTCAGCGTCAACACGACCTTTTAACTACCACATTGATGAACGCACATTGAGCGGCGAACTTTTTGCATCTTTTACTCTATTGGCTGAAAACCTCAAAGAACGGAAAGAGAGCCAAGCAGAATGTATCCGACTTATTGCAAAAGCGTGTGTCAGTGTCCTACCGTTGAGCAAGTCAGAGTGGGGAAGGTATTTAATACAGAATCTCAATTTTGCCTGGTTAGGGGAGGAAAATAAAAGCAATCAGTATGTGTTAAAGGAGGTGAGCGCTGTCTATCCTTTCTGGGGAAAACCACGGGTTCCTTTACTGCTTCACTGGCTAAAGAGCACTGAGAAGCGTGCCAATAACGTAAATGGCGCAAGTCAGATATTGAATGAAATGATTCAAGCACAAACATCGCTACGCTTCCCTCAACAATATTACAGTCAGCTGAAAGCAGAAGCACTCTATGAAAAACTAGCAATAGTGTGTGAGCAGTTGTTCAACACGTTACGTAACGACCCCGAATCGGTAGAGCAACTACGCCAGTACAGTTCGAGCTTTGTTAACCTAGCACGCAACGTAGGTGATGAGGTGGCTGTTGCCCAGTTTGAAAAAGTATTGGGAGAGATTACTGCTGACCAAACACCAGAGATAGAACGAGAAGTGCAAGTAATTAATGGAATTGTAAAGGGCTTAAACTCGTTGCGCTTACGTTTGGAAAACAGTCAGCATGAAGGTGATAAAATCGAAACGGTAAGTTATGCGCTTTGTCTTCTTGATAGCTTGAAGCAATCCCTATTGGACGAGTCTGACGTGGAAGAGATTAATACACTCTTTACTCAGATACTTAACGGGGTCGACGTGAATGGTTTGAGTTTGGCAGAATACCAATCATTGAACACGCTAAAAAACCGTTGTGGCACACGCCGAAAATCTTTTCATAAGAAAGGGCTAGCAGAGCACGCACATATTTACCGACATATCCGTCATCAATTTGGTCTCCTCGTAGAGGAAGGCAAAACTGAACATCAAGTCGCTGGGTAACCTCGAAACTGTTCAGCTGTGCACTGATGTGGTCAAATAAACTGTACACCTTGATAGGCGTTTAAATTAAGTTGTAGCTTCCATCATTACAAGCTATAGATCGTTATTATAGCGATGCTCATCGTCCATATCTGTACACTGTTATATAGCTACAATAAAGGCGGTTCCATAATATGGAACCGATTTTTCAGAATCATAACCAACAGTATTCTTTACCCAAACCTAAGTCATTTTCCGAATTGCATTCATGAGAGTCTTGTTACTCAAAACAAAGCTCGTAGCCGTTATTTGGCTCATCGGTAATCCCGCATCTTGCATCGCGTTGAACACAAATTTAATGCTTTTAAGGTAATCTAGTGATGCTGGTATCGGTTTGCGAGTTAACTGATTAAACCCCTTGTTACGGCTTTGAACCAAGGCATTTAAATCAACCTGGAATCCTTTATGCTCACAAGCCGCATCTTCCGACATTAACTTTGCGTCGATAATGTCTTTACCTACTAAATAACCACGCTCTCTGAGTTTGTTATAGCGATCGTGTAAAAATAATTGTACTGCACCAAGATTTCCTTTAAAAACAACGATGCAGTCATTCTCTGATACAACAACATAATCAACAAAACCATTAATTAAATCGTTATATTTGCTACGAGATTCAATTGTAGTTAGATCTAGCTGGCTAACTGCTGAAATACTAGGAATTGAAAATGACTGAAGTAAACTAGTTTGCTGCTGCCTGTAATCCTCCAACTCTCCATGCGTCTTATCGATCTCTGTTGCCAAGATAGGAATAGTCATAGCATTAAAAACAAGCTTAAGCTGTTGTTCTAATTCTTTAATTTTATTTTCACACTGATTTATTTGTAATTCAACATCAGCTAACTGAGATTTTATAGATTTATTTGAATCATCTCGATAGAGTTTCGTATAATTGATACTAGACAAGCTATTAACGAGTAACTCTTGAACAGGTAAATAATTGATTGAACCATTAGCTCCTTGCATGCAGCCTCGGTTATCAAGATAATTTCGACACCTAAGTTTTGGTTGCCCGCGGTTAGCTTTGGCATAACTCAAAGTGCCCCCACATTGTGGGCATTTTAACATTCCAGCAAACAAGTTCTTGTACGTCGCCGATTTTTCGCCCTTCTCATACCGAGCGAAACTTAATTGAACTTTAGCAAAATCTTCTTTAGAAATAGCAGCTGGATAATAATCAACTATTGGGTTACCAAGCGGAACCTTACGCCTCCGTTTAGTACTATAATCATCAGTTGTTGGTTGGAATACACCAATTGCCTGGCTCATTTTCCAATAATTTTCAATTAGTTTACTTGTCCATTTACGCCCGTTAAAATTTTTAATTCCTTCGGTATTAAGGGTTTTAACGACCAAACTAGAGCCTAAATTATCATCGATACGCATTCTATAGATCCGTTTTAATATTGCACTACGCTCAGGGATTAGTTCAAATTTCTTTTTGCATTTCGACAACTTCATCCACGACGGACAGATACTTGTTCTCTTTTCGCCCCCCTGCCTCTCTCTCAGACGTTTTTGCTCAAAACTAGCTATAACACGCACTGATTTTTGCTCACTCTCCATATGAGCTAAATGGAAACCCACAGTAAGTAGCAAATCATTACCAAGATCTGCTTTTCTATCATGATAAACAACTATGTTATATCGCTGTATAGCAACATCAATTTTACACTTTGCTAACTCTAAAAATATCATACGAGATTGGTTCGGTTCCATCCGACTTATTCGATCAACAGCCTCAACAACTAACATTGAATATGCAGGGATTCGCCCTTCACGCGCAGCCTGTAAAAACGCCCCTAAACCACCATTTTCAGCAGTATTTAATCCTGAATAGGCAGAGAGACCTTTGTCGATTATCATGTCGTCCGCAAGCTTATATTTTGCTAAGCCATCTTCCTCATTTTTAAAATTGAGCTCATCAATAAATTTTTTTCCTCGCTCTATTTGTCGAGTAATCCCCCCGCCCCGAGTGGCCTGCACGGACTTACTAACTCTAGAATAAATGAATGCCAATCTAGTTTCAGATTTATCACTAATTATTTCATTTTTCATTACTACTCTCCGCCAATTTGAATTCATTTAAACAAATACAATGACTGCCAGCAATAGTCAAACTGTAAAGAAACGTAAAAAATCTTTACTTTTCAGTGGTTTATTATAAGCGAGAGTGTTTTAATAATAAATGAAATATGGATATTTATGCAAAGTATATTAAGCTAATAAAAATAGTTTTCGGCGCTTTTAACAATACTTTATACAGCTATAATTTTTGCAGGTATAAAAAAGCCGCTGAAACTCAGCGGCTTATAATATAATAATACAAGACGAAAATTATTTATTCATCAGTGCAATCGACTGCTTTACGATAACGAATTCTTCGTTGGTTGGGACAACCATAGCAACTGGTGAACCTGATTTAGTGATTACACCGCTATTGCCAAATCGCGCTTTTTCGTTCGCTTGCAGCTCTTCTTGGTAACCAAAAATCTTCAAATAAGCCAATATTTCGCTACG
>Ga0105359_10004937_pt1 | contig 10542 bp, 10 predicted proteins | sample GOMGulsemesocosm_6_FD_83659 | JGI IMG/M metagenome (GOLD analysis project Ga0105359, IMG submission 83659) | Methane-oxidizing microbial communities from mesocosms in the Gulf of Mexico - GOM8C Gulf of Mexico | ecosystem: Environmental > Aquatic > Marine > Cold seeps | place: Gulf of Mexico... | reverse complement strand
TACTATTAATGGTCTCATTCTGACTTTGTCTGTAGTAAGTTTTTTATTACTCTAGCCTACGGCTTACTATCACACACTGAACTTGAACCGCAGCAGGGAAACTCATCGCTAAATTTTCCAGGTTTTCTATCATTTTCTTTCATAAGGGATGAAAGTGGAGCAATAATAAAATGAAAATATATTTACTTACCCATGAACGTGAACTACATAGAGCAAGCAATACAGGCTCTCTCGCTTTAGAGGGCTCTAATGAAATGGTTGAGCGTATTCTTTGGGAAAGAGTGAACCCTGATATTAACCTTGTTCGGTTAATTAAAAATAATGAAGCGCTATTATTATATTCAAAAGGAGAATCGGCATCGACTTCATCGCCGGCAATCTTTGAAGAATATGAAAATATCATTATTATTGATAGCACATGGCAGGAAGCTAAAAAGATCTTTAACCAAAGTCCATATTTAAAAAGAGCTCCACAATGCATGTTGCAAACAGATAACGATTCTTTATACAAACTGAGGGCAAACCAACCTAAAGGGGGGTTATGCACTATTGAATGTATAATTGAAGTCTTAAATATGAAAGGGCAAAAACAGCTGGCATCTGAATTATCCTTAAAATTTGACCAGTTCAATAGCTAAAACTTAGCCAATCAAACAATATTCCTGATTAACCTCTGTAATCAAAGTATAATTGTGACAATACTCCTACCGGTATTTTACCAAAGGTCGCTAAATCATCATGGCAAATCCAAAAAGTAATTCTGAACTAGCAATCACGACTGTTTCAGTAACACCAGAGCCACTATTATCAGAGCACAAAATGTCAACATTAATAACGGAAGACTTGTTAAAAAAGAGAGCTTTACCTACTCATAATGAAAGTAATGACATTGATGAATCTTCACCAAAGATTGTGCTTGCAACCCTTAATGCACGTTTTTTTCATACCAGCTTTGGTCTGCGTTATCTTTATGCAAATTTAAAAGAGTTGCAGGATTTTTGTGAAATAAAAGAGTTTATTATTCAAACTCGCGCCCTTGATATTGTAGAGCAAATATTAGCATCAAAACCCGGTATCGTAGGTTTTGGTGTTTACATCTGGAACATAGTTGAAACCACCAATGTGGTGAATTTATTAAAAGTAATCGCTCCTGAGGTAAAGGTTGTATTAGGCGGTCCTGAAGTAAGTTATGAAACTGAGCAGCAAGCGATTGTCGAGTGTGCCGATTATGTATTAACCGGAGCAGCTGATATAAGTTTTTATCAATTGTGTAAAGATATTATTAATGAAACACCACCTGATAAAAAAATTCTTAACTCCAAGCCTGTGCCATTAGAAGAAATCGCATTGCCTTATGAGTATTATACCGATGAAGACCTAAAGCACCGTTTGCTTTATGTTGAAGCATCCCGAGGTTGTCCATTTAAGTGTGAGTTTTGTTTATCCTCTTTAGACAAATCATCCATGCCATTTGACTTAACAACATTTCTCGACGAAATGGAAACCCTGTATCAGCGTGGCGCACGTAACTTTAAGTTTATTGATAGAACCTTCAATTTAAATATTAATACCACAATGCAAATTATGCAGTTTTTCTTAGACAAGATGACTGATGATCTTTATCTGCATTTTGAAGTAGTGCCGGATCATCTTCCTAGAAAATTAAAAGCCTTATTAGCACAATTCCCACAAAGCAGTTTGCAATTTGAAATAGGTATTCAAACCTTTAATACCGACGTACAAGCGAATATTAACCGTAAACAAAATAATGCTAAATCTAAAGAGAATTTGTTGTGGTTAAGAGATAATACCAGCGCACATATTCATGCGGATCTCATTTTTGGTCTACCAGGCGAAACATTTGAAACCTTTAAAGATAGTTTCAATCAACTCTATCATTGTCGGCCTCATGAAATTCAAATGGGTATATTGAAACGTTTGAAAGGTAGTCCAATAATAAGGCACACAGAAGCGTTCGACCTACGCTTTAATCCTTTACCCCCGTTTGATATTTTAAGTACTGACAGAGTTAGTTTTACTACCATGCAACGAATTAACCGATTTGCCAGATATTGGGACATGATTGGTAATTCAGGACGTTTTAAATACTCATTGCCCCATATACTCTCTGATGAACCCTTTGATGATTTTATGGCAATTACGGAGTGGATTTTTAACAAAACAGGGCAGATACATAAAATAAGTTTGAAAAAATTATTCGAACTAATTTCACAATCCGTTGAAGCGTTATTTCCAGAAAAGCACCAAATTGTTATTGAAAAGATTGAAGAAGACTACAACGCAGCTAAGTTAAAAAGCCTATTTAGTAGTTTGTCTCTTTATGCGACTGACCAGGTAGAAACAACAAGTAAAAACAAATCGTTAAAACGACAACAACAGCATATGAGCTAGCTAAAATGAAATCATTATAAGCTTGATATATTTAACTAAAGTAATTTTACTGTCATAGTCTATCTTATATAACTGATATTAAATAAGTAGAGCGTCTTAATGAGTAAAAGTAAAAATGTGTTGTTCCTAAATCATGATGTTAATAATCACTTGGGTATTGCGATGGGGTATTTTGATTTACTGTTGCAAAACAACCCTGAGTTACAACAGAGCAGTTATGCTGAACATGTGACTAAAGGTTTACTTAGGGCTAAAGATTTATCACATGAACTCGCTAAAACGTATCAAGACCCAAATATATTAGAAGAGACAGAAAAGGACTTTGTACTCATCTCTGTTCAAGAACATTTCCTTAAAAACTCTAAGCCAGCTTATGACAAGCTAATCGAAATTTATAATATAAATATAAACTTACAAATCACTATGATTGATGAGCCTAAAAGTGCTTATCTGAACCCCGTTGAGTTGGTACGATTGCGCGAAAACATTATCAGTAATGCGCTTGCTGCGGGCGCTACAGAGCTTGATTTGCACTTACAGATGAAAGATGATTATTTAGTCGCTACTTTTACTGACAATGGTAAAGGAATGAATCAAGATGAACTTGATAAAATAATATTATTTCAACATGGTGATGGTAAGGTACATGGAGTTGGCTCAAGAAGTATTGTAGAAGGTGCAAGTAAACACGGTTATTCAATTAGTTATTCATCGATTGAAGGCAAAAGCACTACAATTCGAACCCTAGTTCCTTATTATGAATCACAAAAACCGCCAAAAGCATCAACTAAACAGCCCGATGTAATAGAGGATATTCAAACCGTTTAACATATTAAAGATTATGCTTATCCCCATACAAACCGCCTATTACTCTTATATTTAAAAGACAGCCTGTAACTGTGTTTATATACAGTATTAGGCGTTCTTTTTAAAACAAATGAAATATTTACCTACAAGCTATTACTTAGGACTCGTAGTTATACCCAAATAAATAAGTTAATTGTTAATTTTATCTTTCTAACTTGTTGGAATTGTGGAATATTGAGTTGTTATTAATCAAGGTTATGGAGTGGGTATTACTTAAACACCTCCATAATAAGCCAACATTCAGATGAAAATGGATATTATGACGAATAAAATGACTAAATTAGAAAAAGTAGGTTTTATATTAGTTTTACTCATAGTTTTGCTACAGGGTTTTTATGGTACTTTTTCATTCATTGACCCAGCGGCCTTTTCTACCGTAAGAGGCACTGAACTTTTTTCAGGTATGGATGCTGATTGGGTGATGATATACGGATCTCGTACTATCTTTATTACCTTCATTTTTGCATACCTTTTATATACTCGGAATCATATTGTTTTAATGTGGGGGGCATTATTCGCTATTGTTATGCCAATTACAGACGGTATCCTTGCATACCAAGCTCAAGCACCAATTAAAGTTGTTGCTAAGCATTTCGCTACTATTGTCTATCTATTAATAATATTTCTTATATTTAGAAAGGTTATTGCTCAAAAAGGCTAACAAGAATTTAAAGCGGGACTGGTAATCGTTGGGTGTTTTCGTTCCTTAGCATTGTCTTTGCTATTATTAGTCTATTGTTTGATAAAAACTAATAATTGGTTGTTGGCTGGCATTTGATTATCGTCAATCAAGGTTAGTCCTGCTGCTGTCGCAAGTGTTAACACCGCTTCAAAATCACGAATACCGCTATTTATATCTCTGTCTTTAAGCCAGAGATCAAAATTAGCATTACTTTCACTGGTAAAATTACCTTTATATTTGAACGGACCATAAATACAAATGGTTGCTTTTGCAGGGAAGTTTTCAGCAATGGCTTGAAAAAATTTAACCACGAGTGACCAGCTAATGATGTGCAAAGTATTTGCAGTGAAAATAGCATCAAAATTACGCTGGTACTGCGTTATTGGCGAAGTCTCATTTAAATCAATAACAAGTGGTTTTTTAACGTTTGCACATGGAATTTCATCTAACCAAGCGTTAATACCCGCGTGATTTAATTCCAAGTCACTGGTTTGCCAAGTGAGATGAGGTAAATGTTGACCGAAAAAAACGGCATGCTGCCCAGTTCCTGAGCCAATTTCTAGTACATTATTAGAATTAGTTAGGGTTTTAGTTAAAACTTCTAATATTGCTCGTTTATTATTTTCACATGCTTGAGAGAAAGGTTTATTCATAATTATTCTTCTATAGTGGTGCTAGTCTTGATTATCAGTACATTTAAACGGTAATGCCTGTTGGCATTGTTGTTGATATTTTTGCATGTGTTGCTGCTCTTGTTTACAAAAGTCTTTAATAGCAGCTCTAAAAGGCTGATGTTTAATCCAATGGTAAGAGTAGGTGAGTATTGGTTCAAAACCGCGTTTAATTTTATGTTCCCCTTGGGTGCCAGGGTTAAAGCGCTTTAATTTATTTTTTATACAAAACTCAATGCCTTGATAATAACAAAGCTCAAAATGTAGATTCTTATATGGCTTAGTGCAACCCCAGTATCGACCATATAATTGCTCGTCATCAAAAAAGAATAACGCACAGGCTACATCTTCATTAGGATCACTAGCAATATTCAAAATAATATTATCACTCATTTTATCAATAATCTGTTTGAAGAAGTCAAACGTTAAGTGCGGCTGATGCCCTCGCTTTAAGTAAGTTAGTTGATAAGCCAGATAAAAAAACTTTAAATCACTTGGCGTGATTTCACTGCCTTTGAGCTGACGGATCTGAATACCTTGCTGAGTAATCGATATACGTTCCTTTTGTGTGTTTTTTCTTTTACGAGAGCTGAATGTACTTAAAAAATGATCGAATGTTTGATAGTCCCGATTAAACCAATGAAATTGTACGGTATTTCGTTCGTATACATCTTCAGGCAAAGCCGATGTAATTTTATCGCAGTAAAGGATATGCCAACTGTGAATATTTGCTGTTAAGCAATGATGTATTAACGTGGGGAATAGCTTGGGAAGTTGCACCTCTAGAGATAATAATTTGTTGCTACTTACCGGCGTGAACGGAGTTGTGGCGACAAGTTTAGGGTAATAATCGACACCGTGTTGCTGAAATTCATTTGCCCAGTCCCAATCAAAAACATATTCACCCCAAGAGTGACTCTTTAAATACATTGGCATTATAGCCTTGATATCAATCGCATCGGTGCTAACCAAATGGTGGGGAGTCCAGCCTTGTTTAGTGCAAACAGATTGACTGCTCTCTAGGGAGTTTAAATAGGCATATTGGCTAAAAGGATTATGAGTGACATTAATATCCTGCCAATTTTCGCTGGTAATATTATCGATACTGTTAACGAATTTAATGTTTGTTAAGGCTTTCAATACATCAGGCTTAATAAGATTATTACTTTAACTATATTACCTCTAATTACTTCAAGTTAACTACCTATTTTCCCACAGTAAAGTTAATAATATTGGTCAAGTAAAACTAAGCGTAAAGTATCGAGATAAAATACTGCCTACGAACACAGGTAACCTTTAAGTCACAAAGAAAACACCAAATTAAAACGATTGTTTTAATTTGGTGTTTTTACTGGTAATTATTGGTGTTACTATTAACGAATAAATGCCATCTAATTGATTATTTAATAGGTACAACATGTTTAACAGTACAGAGAATTACATTGCATCAGACGATCTTCGTTTAGCCGTTAATGCCGCAATCATGCTAGAAAAACCTCTGCTAATTAAAGGTGAGCCTGGTACAGGTAAAACACAATTAGCAGAAGAATTAGCTAAGTCACTTAATTGCAAATTGTTCCAATGGCACATTAAATCGACCACAAAAGCTCAACAAGGTTTATATGAGTATGATGCGGTATCGCGTTTACGTGACAGTCAGTTGGGTGATGAACGTGTAAACGATATCGGTAACTATATCGTTAAGGGTAAGTTGTGGCAGGCATTCGAAGAAGAGCAAAGACCTATCTTACTTATCGACGAAATTGATAAAGCGGATATTGAGTTTCCAAATGATTTATTGCAAGAGCTCGATAAAATGGAGTTCTTTGTTTATGAAACACAACAAGTAGTTAAAGCAAAACAAAGACCGATCATCATTATCACTTCTAATAACGAAAAAGAGTTACCCGATGCTTTTTTAAGACGCTGCTTCTTTCACTATATTAAGTTTCCTACAAAAGTTGAAATGGCGAAGATTATTGATGTTCATCATCCCAATGTTAAACAAGACTTACTAACACAAACATTAGAGGTGTTTTTTGAGTTAAGGGATTTACAGGGTATGAAGAAAAAACCTTCTACCTCTGAATTAATCGATTGGCTGAAGCTGCTAATATCAGATGATATTTCTCAAGAGATACTCATGGACAATAATTCAGATGTTATCCCATTATTTGGCGCTTTATTAAAAAATGAGCAAGATGTTTCATTGCTTGAAAGGCTCGCCTTTATGAGTCGTAGAAACAGGTAATATAGTCGTGTTTATTGATTTTTTCCTCGCACTGAAGAAACACAAGGTTCCGTGTAGTTTACGTGAACTTTTAGACTTAATTGCACTCCTTAAAAAAGGTGTAGTTTTTGCCGATGTCGATGAATTTTATAACCTTGCCAAGATAGTTATGGTAAAGGATGAAATTCACTATGATAAATACGATCGTGCTTTTGCTGAATATTTCAAAGGCATTGAAGAAATTGATGTTTTTGATCAGATATTACCTGAAGACTGGTTAAGAAAAGAGTTTGAAAAACACCTAAGTGCTGAAGAAAAAGCCAAGCTCAAATCGTTAGGTGGGCTAGAAGAACTTATGAAGGCGTTGAAAGAACGCCTCGAAGAGCAGAAAAAACGCCACGCTGGTGGAAATAAATGGGTCGGCACAGGTGGTACTTCACCTTTTGGCGCATATGGTTATAACCCTGAAGGCATAAGAGTAGGGCAAGACAAAAACCGAAACATGAGTGCAGTAAAAGTTTGGGATAAACGTGAATTTAAAAACTTTGATCAAGACAGAGAGTTAGGCTCTCGCAATGTTAAGCTGGCGCTGAAAAAGTTAAGGAAGTTTGCCCGTACCGGGGCAAGTGAAAAGCTTGATATCAATACCACGATAAGATCAACAGCACAAAATGGCGGCTTATTAGATGTGCATATGGAGCCAGAGCGACATAATGCGGTAAAAGTACTGATGTTCTTTGATATTGGTGGCTCTATGGATGAGTACATTCACACATGTGAGGAATTATTTTCAGCAGCACATAGCGAATTTAAACATTTAGAGTTCTTTTATTTCCACAACTGCGTATACGAAAAGGTTTGGCGAGACAACCAAAGACGTTATACGGAAACTATTGATATAGAAGAAGTCATCAGGACTTTTGGCTCAGATTACAAAGTGATTTTTGTTGGTGACGCAACCATGGGCCCTTACGAAATTGTGGCTCCTGGTGGCAGTGTTGAACACTGGAATGAGAAACCAGGTAGTGACTATATGAATAGACTCACCAGTCACTTTAGTAAAATAGCTTGGTTAAACCCGCAACCAGAGGAACACTGGTCTTATTATCATTCAATATCAATTATCAATCAGCTCATTGATAATAAAATGTTTCCTTTAACAGTTGATGGCATAGGGCGAGCAATCAAAGAAATAAGTTAACTATTGTATGTATAAGACGTCTATTACCAGTATACTCTTGTGTAAAACAATAGTTATGGTTAATTACTTTTGCATAAAATGATATGAAAGAGATTATGAAAACACGCTCTGCCGATCTTGAGTTATTAATTGCAGTAATAGACTGCGGTAGCTTTTCTGCTGCCGCTGACAAGCTTGATTTACAGGTAGCAAAAGTATCAAGAGCGGTTAGCCGAATTGAACAGCAGCTCAATACCACCTTAATTAATCGTACTACCCGCCGTTTAGAATTAACCGAAGAAGGGCGACAGTACATTGAAAAAGTAAGGGTAGGATTACAAACCTTACTACACGCTGAAGAAAGTTTAGTTAATCAAAATACCACACCTAAAGGGAAGTTAAGAGTTGATGCTGCTAGCCCCTTTGTGCTGCATCAGTTGATACCCCACGTTCCCGCCTTCTTGCAACAATACCCTGAAATTGAGTTAGAGCTCTCCTCAAACGAAGGATATGCTGATTTACTTGAGCATAAAACAGATATTGCTTTTCGTATCGGACACCTAACAGATTCAACATTACATGCAAGGTTTATGGGTAATAGCGAACTGTTTATTGTGGCATCTCCTACTTATATTGCGAAGCATGGCGCACCGCAAACGTTCGCTGATTTAGACAATCATCAGCGCATTGGCTTTATTAATTCGAAAAATTTAAACTTTTGGCCAATAGCACCAGGTATACAAATTAAACCAAGCCTATCGACAAGTAATGGTGAAGTAGCTCGACAGTTGTGTTTACAGGGGGCAGGAATAACCTGTTTATCAGGGTTTATGATCAACGAAGATCTGAAGAAAGGAAACTTAGTCAGTTTGTTTGCTAAAGCACAGATGCTTGAATCTGATCGACGTAAAATCCATGCGCTTTATTACAAAACCTCGGCTGTATCACGCCGTATAACTGCCTTTTTAGATTTTATTGCACCATTACTAAAGTTATAGTTATCCATGCCCATTTTATTGAGCTACTACTGGTTTATATTTGCTAAAATTGCAAAAGTAATTTGCATTTTTGCATCTTAATCAATATTTCAATCTCATTATAATAGCCTCATCAAATCAATTCGATTAGCCAAATAGGCAAGGTGAGCATTATGAACAAAGCATTATTAGATCCCATTCAATTAGCCGGTAAAACCTTAAAGAACCGTATTGTATTACCACCAATGACTCGTTCTCGTGCCAATAACCCAGAGCAAGCGGCAACGCCATTAATGGCAGAGTATTACAGTCAACGTAGCAGTGCTGGGTTAATGATTAGTGAAGGTACACAAGTGTCGCCATTAGGCAAAGGTTATGCGTGGACCCCTGGCATTTATAGTGCCGCTCAAATACATGGCTGGCAGCAAGTTACCACAGAAGTTCATAAAGCTGATGCGGTCTTTTTTGCTCAGCTTTGGCATGTTGGACGTGTGACGCACCCTGACAATATTGGTGGCCAACAACCAATATCATCTTCAGCGATTTCAGCACAAGGAGTGAAGGTTTTTGTTGATAATGGTAGTGATGAACCAGGTTTTGTTGATGTAGTACAGCCACGCGAGATGAGCCAATATGATATTAAGCAAGTGATAGGTGAGTTTAAACAGGCTGCTGTAAATGCGGTAAAAGCAGGCTTTGATGGCATTGAATTACATGCCGCCAATGGTTATTTGATTAATCAGTTTATTGATTCACAGGCAAACAATCGAATAGATGAATACGGTGGCTGTCTATCAAATCGCTTACGCTTTTTAGATGAAGTAGTTTCTGCAATAAGTGAAGTCATTGGCAGTGAAAAAATAGGGGTACGTTTAGCGCCATTGACTACTTTAAACGGTGCTATTGATGACAAGCCGGAAGAAACTTATACCGCAGCAGCGCTATTACTGAACAAACATAATATTGGCTACATACATATTGCTGAAGCTGATTGGGATGACGCCCCAGTTATGTCTACTGAATTTAAGCAGGCAATTCGCAATAGCTTTTCGGGTGTGCTTATTTATGCGGGTAAATACACCGTTGCGCGTGCCGAGACAGCCATTAGTGAAGGTTTAGCAGATATGATTGCTTTTGGTCGCCCGTTTGTTGCAAACCCTGATTTACCTGAACGTATTAAAAACAACACCCCTTGGGCAACACATGACGCAACAAGTTTATTTGGTGGCGGCGCTAAAGGTTTGACTGACTATCCACAAGCAGCAAAACGTAATTCGAATTGTTAACGTGAACATCTTTTATAAAAGCATATTTAGAAATCTATTTTGAACAAAGGCATTGGGGATTTATAGAATGACGACACCATTTAAGGAAACATCAGTTCAACCTACATTATTTGGGCCGATCCAGCGAGGCAAAACTAAATTAACCAACAGGATTGCGATGGCGCCGATGACACGTTCGCGGACTAGCAAACCGGGTGATGTACCAAACGATATTATGGCAACCTATTATGCTCAGCG
>Ga0105359_10004927_pt1 | contig 10557 bp, 7 predicted proteins | sample GOMGulsemesocosm_6_FD_83659 | JGI IMG/M metagenome (GOLD analysis project Ga0105359, IMG submission 83659) | Methane-oxidizing microbial communities from mesocosms in the Gulf of Mexico - GOM8C Gulf of Mexico | ecosystem: Environmental > Aquatic > Marine > Cold seeps | place: Gulf of Mexico... | reverse complement strand
GGTATCTTAAAAGCCTGGCTACCGGTTGATTCTATCTATGGTCCAGTGGGGATAGTGATGGGACTTAGCTTCTGGATCTTTCCCCATGCGCTGATGATTCTGATCACTGCGATGGCAAACAGCGATGCTCGCCTGTATGAAGCGGCTAAAGCGTTGAAAACACCGTCCTGGCGGATCTTTTTAACGGTCACGCTGCCGGGGGTACGCTACGGTTTAATCAACACTGTCTTTGTGGTCTTTACCTTAGCTATTACCGACTTCGGTGTGGCTAAAGTAATTGGCGGTCAGTACAACGTACTGGCAACCGATATCTATAAACAGGTAGTTGGCCAGCAGAACTTCCAAATGGGTGCAGTGGTTAGTATGGTACTGCTGCTACCTGCCCTGTTCTCATTCTGGGTAGAACGTCGGCTACAGCGGCGTCAATCTGCCCAGCTCTCTTCTCGGGCGGTACCCATGCAGCCTGAATCCCACTGGCTGCGTGACAAATTATTGATGCTATTTTGCCTGCTGGTCTGTGGCTTTCTGCTACTGGTAGTGGGGATGGCGTTCTATGCCTCACTGATCACATTCTGGCCGTATAATATGACGCTGTCGCTGAACAACTATCAGTTCGATATGATGGACGGTGGCGGTTGGGATTCATATTTCAACTCACTGCAAATGGCGTTCTGGACTGCCCTAATCGGCACGGCGGTAATTTTTATGGTCGCCTATATGAACGAGAAGGTAACACAGCTGCCTCAGCTGCGGCGTCTGCTTCAGTTACTGGCGATGCTACCGATGGCGGTACCGGGAATGGTCCTGGGACTTTCCTACATTTTCTTCTTCAACTCGCCAGCTAATCCACTGAACTTTATCTACGCTAGCATTGCAATTTTGGTACTCAATACCTTAGTGCATTTCTATACGGTTTGTCATTTGACCGCAGTGACCAGCTTGAAGCAGATAGATGCCGAGTTTGAGTCGGTTTCATCCTCATTGAAAGTACCTTTTTACAGGACTTTCTCGCGGGTAACGTTACCGCTGTGCCTGCCTGCAGTACTGGAAATTTCCGTCTACCTCTTTGTCAATGCGATGACCACAATTTCTGCAGTTGTATTCCTCTACTCTTCCGATACCCAGTTGGCATCTGTCGCGGTGATGAATATGGATGAAGCCGGAGATACCGCCCCTGCGGCAGCCATGGCCATTCTACTGATGTGCACATCGATAGGGGTCAAAGGAGTACATTGGCTGTTGAGTCATCAGCTATTGGCTCGCAGCCAGCACTGGCGACAAAAGAACGCCTGATCACTTGGGCTAGGTCGTAAACGTTAAAGTTAAGACCATGCGCTCTAGCCAAGTTTTAGTATTTTTAAAAAAAAGATCCTCGAATTTCATCTGCATACCCTTCAAAGCACAGCAGGTCACTGGAATACTAAGCTGCGTCAGACATCAGTTTACTCTGATCGACCGACCGCAAAAGTACAGGCAATTACTGATGAAATAGCTTGCCTTTCCCAGTCAATAAACAAGCCAGTGACACCCTACTTAGGATCGAGCTAATTTGCTCTTTTTAGCAATTAATTTTCCAATCTCAAGTATAACTCCCCTGCCCGGATATGACGCTTAACAGACTCACGACTATAAACTATGTATCAATACTTTATGTTGTAAGGCCTGTAATTAAAGCAACCTGCGGCCTCGAGCTGTCAATATTTCTATGTCTGACAATCGAATAGTAACTGCTCCCAGCTATCGGATGTTTTTATCGCGATGATTTCAATTCGGCTTTCTAAACAATCATCGAGTTGAATCTCAGTTAATCCATCTCCCACCATGTTGTAGCCAAATACGCCTTCTTCAGTTAAAAAGACCGCCTTCAGTCGCTCGACGTTAAGCCCACTAAACAGTTGGAAAAGTTTTGTTCGATTGAAAACTCGCTCAGCTGTGAACCGCCACCCAACACTCTCAAAACCTTCTCCTTGGTTGACGGCTTTGAGGTAACCACATTCTGGTAGTTCGGTATTGGCTAATAGCTGTTCACTTTTTAATAGATGAGAATGAGTACAATTTTTATCGATAGACTTGGCAGGCCCTTTTAGCAGATTGAGGTCGATCTCTCCTCTCTCAGTGAAGACAAGCTCTACTGTGGGCTGTCCCTGTTCTTTTACAAAAGCCTTAAGCTTGGACAAATCTCCAGTCTTATAGAGGTCGCGTTTATTGCCAACAACAATATCGGCAATAGCGATCTGCTGATTGAATACTTTATGTTCGGTGTATCGACTCTCTTTGAGGTGGCGAGCATCCACAAAGGTAATGACTTTCTGAACTGAGAGCGACTCCCGATAATATCCTGACGACAGCGATTGTAGTATTTCTGTCGGGTGCCCCAACCCAGTTGGCTCTATCAATAACCTCTGAGGTTTAGCGTGCGCAATTAGAAGATTGAGCGCCATCTGCATCGGCAAACCTGCAGCGCAACACATACAACCACCGGGAACCTCGCGAATATAGATACCGGATTTTTCTTTGGTTGCCCTTGAAACAAGCTGCCATCCACACCAATTTCACCGAATTCATTAACCAACACTGCCCAGCGTTCATCCTTAGGTTTTTGTTTCAGCAGGTGAAGAATGGCGGAGGTTTTACCTACGCCCAGAAACCCCGTGATGATATTGGTTGGAATATGGGAATCAATTGTCATGTTATGTTATCTATCCATTTGTCTATTTGCTTCTACCTTGATTGTTGTACACCTAGTAAAGGGGAGATGGTTGACTGTAACTAGGGCACTGTCATGCTAATGCAGTGGCAACAATGCCACAGCTGAGATATTTCATTTTATAAACATGTATTCAAGCCAATCAATTGATGTCCGACATGCTCACCTATTCACTACATAGCCTAAGTTACGGCTCCAAATTGTGTGCCATGACTAGCAGATAAAGTGATTAATATTAAATTGAGATCTGTAATCGAAATCAATAATTGCCAAACCGTCAATGACTAGGTTTAGATTATTGCATTGTCAACGCACCTTATTTTTGCTTAAAAGTAATCTCTCAGAGAATCGGATTAGTAAGAGTGCTATTTGCATCGATTAAAGCCCAGGCAAGCAGAATTATAAAAATGCTACCTGCGAACTGGATGCATAAACCATAACGTTTATAGTGTTTGTGATCGGTATACAAAGTGAGAGTTTTATGCAAAAACACTCTGGCGTACTGGCTGGCCACTGCAATTATACAGGTTGATACCGCCGTACCTAAACTCATCGCCAGGGTACCTAGTACACCGTATTGATATATACCTAGCAAAGAGGAAGTTACTAAAATTATCAAGGCCCCAGAACATGGCCTTAGACCTATTGCTAGAGCAATGACCAATAACTCATAGAGAGACTTCTGTTTTACTTGAACCGTCGCACTAGAGCAGCTTGCACAGCCTGCATGTGTCTTCTCAGACTTGTATAACTGCGCTAAGCTCCTCAGCGCAATATAACTACCCAAGACCAGTAGTAAGCCATAGCCTATCAAACTAAACTGACCGGCACTGACCGCTATATCAGCATACTTGTACTTTAATATCAGGCTCAGCCCCGTCACTAACAGTATCGCCGTTAGCGCTTGAAATAGAGCCGCTGTAAAAGCGAGCATACAACTGCTTAATCTGCTTTGCGGATTACTCGCTAAATAACTGACGATAACTGCTTTACCATGTCCCGGGCCCAGCGCGTGAAACACGCCGTAAGTAAAGCTGATAGCCATTAATGTAAAACCGAAAACCTCTGGTTGCTGGGCAACTTTCATCACTTGCGCATTGAGTAACTTGTGGAATTCAAGTTGAGTGAATATGATGAAATTCACTAAGTCAGACCACAAGCTACTGTTATAAAATGCTATAAAAGCGACGCTAAGGGTTATTACGAGTAGCCAGTGAGGACGCACTTGGCGTATTTTGAAATCGCGAACAAAATTACTTAGCATTGAATATTAACCCGCTCGGCAAAATCATCACCTAACCCCTGAGTGTCTCTGATGTTGCGATCTAAACTGATGGCGTAGTTTACTAACTCTTCACTAGGTGTCGCTCTAACCAGCTCTGCTTTACAATTATGCCCGTTGCTGTCGATGCGAATGTGTTCCCTGGACGGGTAGTTCATGGCAACAAAGTAAGTCGGCTCAAAAGTTTGTAAACTGATATTTTTGCCTTTTACTAACAGTGGTTCATGCAATACAAAGTGCATTTTCAAAATCAAAATTGGATTACCATCAACGAGTACTGTTTCCAGGGTATAGCGCTTTGGAACAGGCAGTGAAACCGACTCACCCGCTACCTTTAGTACAGATAAGTACTGATCAGGCGCGACATTGGCCACCATTTTCACCGCTGTACTCGCCAATCCAATTGACTCATCATTATACTCATTCATTAATTCGGCATAGTTGATCATCGAAAAAAATTGATCAAAGCTCCAGTGCTGACTAAAACCTGTCAGCCGCCCTTGTTCATCAATTTTAATCTGAGTGTGAAGATCTATCCAATTGTGTGGGTGAGCGAAAACAGCACTTGAGCACAGCAACAGTACTGTGCTCAAAGCAGTTGTTAGTGCTTTAATAAAATTATTGTAATTCATTAATCAAGGTATCTATATTGTGTTCCATCATTTTCAGATAGGTCGCTGCGGGCCCATTTTTAGCCGACAACGCATCTGAATAAAGATGACCGCCTTGTTTTGCCCCTGTCTCACGGCCTATTTGCTTTATTAACCGATCATCAGAGACATTCTCAACAAATAACGCCCTGATTTGCTGCGTTTTTACTTGCCTGATCAGTTGGGCAACATCCGCGGCAGAAGGTTTCATCTGTGTGTTTAATCCAACAGGCGCTAAAAAACGGAAACTATAATCTCGCCCAAGATAGCCGAAGGCATCGTGCGAGATGATGACTTGACGCTCGGCAACAGGCACAGTAGCTACTTTAGCTGCTAGTCGTTTCTCTAAGGTCTCTATTTTAACCAAATATTCCTGTTTCTTGGCTTGGTAATAGTCTTTGTTTGCGGCATCTGCAGTGATAAGCGCGGTGCTGATATTGTTAACGTAAACGCGAACATTCGTTAAGCTGTGCCAGGCGTGCGGATCTTGATCACCATGATGATGCTCATCGAGGTCTAGATGTTCATCAGCGCTTTCCTTGTGATCATCTTCCTCATGTTCATTATGCTTAGTGTGTTCGTTTTTATCATCATGCTCTTCTTCATCATGTCCTTCCTCATTGAGATCGATGATATCCGCCCCTTTACTGGCAACAACGCGTACTCCTTCAAAGCCTGAGGACTCCTCTAACCTTGATATCCAACCTTCAAAAGCAAGACCATTAACCACAATCACGTCAGCCTTGGCTAAGGTTTGAACATCAAAAGGGGTTGGTTTATAGACATGGCTGTCTTGGTTAGGGCCAACAAGGGTGGTTAACGCTATTTTATCGCCACCTAACTCTTTAGTGATATCTCCCAATACACTAAAGCTTGCAACTACAGATAATTTGTCAGCGGCCACTGCAAATGACGAGCATAAAAAGGCTAAAATTAAGCCAATGATCTTGTTGCGGACTTTCATTGTAATTCCTCGTAGGGTTTAGCCTTGAGATCAATCCTGCGCAGTACGCCACCTTGAGTTCCAAGCAAAACAGATAGTAAAAAGAAGACGCCTAGCCAGAGCACAATGGCAGAACTACTTGGCAAGCGTAAATAGTAAGAACAGAGTAGACCGAGCAATGCACCAAAAATTGCCACGACAAAGGCGATTAGCAACATCCCTTCTATACGGTTACTCCAATATCTAGCGGTAGCGGCAGGCAAAACGGTCACACCCACGGCCATCAGTGTGCCGAGGGCATGAAAACCTGCCACTAGATTGAACACCAATAAAAATAAAAAGAAGTAGTGGCTATAACCGCTGTATTTGCTGACACCCTTGAAAAAAGCACTGTCACTACAGTCCATCACAAGAAAACGGTAGCAACAGCAAAAACCCAACAAACAGAGGGCACTGTTGAAATAGAGTAGGTATAAAGTATCATTATCTAACGCTAGGATAGAGCCAAATAAGACGTGTAATAAATCTACACTGCCGCCTTTCATCGATATAATCAAAACCCCTAAGGCAAGAGAACACAAATAATACGAAGCTAAAGTGCTGTCCTCATTAGCTTGGGTTTTTCGAGCTGTGATTCCAGATAGAAATGCTACTAGCACCCCTGCAATCAAACCACCCACTGTCATTGCCAGCACATTGAGACCGGCGAAAAAATAACCTATTGCCGCGCCAGGTAAAATCGCATGAGCTATAGCATCCCCACTTAAACTCATGCGTTTAAGCATTAGAAAAACGCCGATCAAACTACCATTAATACTCAAAAGCAGGCACCCAAACAGCGCCCGCTGCATGAACTCAAATTCAACAAAGGGGGAGAAAATTAAATCTATCATTAGCTGGCCCTCTGGCTGATAGACGGGCGGCAGCAGTCATCTGAGTGAGAAAAATCCGCGCTACATAAATGAATTTTTTGATTACTGATATGCAGCTGTTCGCTGGCGTAGCGCTTGACTAGGCCCGCATCGTGCAAAGTGATCAGAATTGTCGCACCGCGTTGTTGTTTTGCCTTTAAAATATCAAGTAAGATAGTTTGTGCCTTTTGATCTATCGCCGCTAGCGGCTCATCCAACAATAGCAAAGCGCTATCTTGTACTAGCATTCTGGCAAAGAGCAGTCTCTGCAGCTGGCCACCTGATAGTTGATTGATCGAAACTTGTTTTAAATGGGCGATACCAACTTCATGCAATGCCTGCTCTATACGCACAAAGTGTTTGGGCCCGATAGCTGAGTTCGCCCCAAAGTTGCTCCACAAACCAGCCATCACCGCCTGTTCAACGCTGATCGGAAACTGCGTATCTAACTGATTTCTCTGTGGCAAGTATGAATAATCCCCATGCCCAAAACCTCTGTTGATTGTGCCTGAAGTAACGGCAAGCTCACCTAGAATTGCCAGCAAAATGCTACTTTTTCCGCTGCCGTTTTCTCCTGTTAAGGCATAAAAACCACCTTGTTCAATCGTCATATCACAATGGCTTAACAATCGACGCTGCGATCTATTAAGACAGACATTTTCAAACCTAATCATACTGCTCTATACCTTTAACATGCCGCTTTCAAACGAGGGCCACTAACATAGAAAAAAGTAAAACTTGTACAACAACAGTTATTGCCAAACGCTGAGAAAAACTAAGCTTAAATAAGTACATTGATCTGATTCCAACTCTAAAGTTTTATTATGTTATAACATAACATTTAATGCTTCAAGTTGCTTTTCAAATTAAAATGCTAAGCACTTAAATTAATGAGCGAAGAGGCAAGCGGTAGGAGCCTATTATTATAGGCGGTTCAAGTAGTTATCAGAGCTTAACGCTGAGTCAATGGCATTGATGGCCTAAGGCTAGTTTTGTCCGAAAATTGTCATAGACAACCGAACACTCAGCGCTTGCAAGCCTGTTTGGGTAACGGCAAAACCTGATACATAGCTACCGTTTCAAAGATCCTATTGAGAGAAATTTGATAGCAGCACAAGCGCCTATAAAATTACGAGTTTACCAATGTCTCCTTATATCAGCTCAACTTTGGTCCTAGATTCCCGCAGAATTAAGGAAAAAATCGTGCGCTAAGTTTTTTTGCAATCCGTAATGGGTTTATTTAAAAGGCACCGCCGAAGCGGCTGCCTTTTTCTTTACTTATTCCTCCTCGGCATCAAAGACTACCTCTCCTTGCAGTATTGTCATCAGAATATCGGTATTCGCGATCTCTGCAGGTGCAAGCTGGGTGATATCTTTTCCTAGTACGACAAAATCAGCTGACTTACCAATCTCAATAGAGCCAGTGACATCATCCAAACCCAAGCTGATCGCGGCGTTGATTGTGTAGGCATTAATGGCAGTCTCAATAGTTGGCAGGCCGGTGTGGCCCATGATAAGGCTGTTGGCGATTCCTACCAAAGGGTTGATATCGTGAACATTCCAGTCGCTGCTCAAACTCACATTCGCGCCAGAGGCAAAAACACGGTTAATCTGCATCAGGGAACGTGTTCGCTTTGTACCCAGGAAAGGCTCGGCCCACCTATGGTCGTGATACGATATGTAATCAGAACCGACCTGAAAGTCGGCAGTAACACCAAGCGGCTTGAAGCGAACGATATCCTTAGGATGCACCATTTCCACATGCGTTAGTGTGTAATCACGATCAGAGTTTTGTTGGCGGGCATGTTCGATAGCATTGAGAGATTCGCGAATCGCCCCGTCCCCGATAGCATGAATGTGTGCCCCATAACCAATCTTGTCTAGCGCCAACAGCCAGTCTTTCATTTCAGCCGGGGGTATGTAGTTGATACCATAAGGCTCGTCTTCAATGTACGTTAAAAGGTAAGGGTCGAGTGTTTTTGCCGTTGCGTTGATAATAATACCATCGCTGTACATCTTCACTTGATCAACAATAAGCTTTGCATTCTGATCACGAGACTGGATAGTCTTTAAATATGCAAGCTGTGGACCACGACTATCTTGCGGATAGATCCACGGACGCAATGAAACACGTGCTGTCAGGTCTCCATTGCTTTCTGCTTCTTTCCAAACTTCATACCAGCCCCGCTTCCAGTACAATCGCCCATCACCTATCGTTGTGATCCCGTGGGCAGCGGCTTCCTCAAGTCCATTCATCAGCCCATCGTAGCTTTCTTTGAATTTGTTTTTAAGGCTATTCCAGGCTATTTCCATCACAATATCACCCGCGTTATCAAGCAGAATACCGTTTAGCTCTCCGGTCACCAGATGCTTTAGAATCTTCCCGCCTTGAGGTTCGGACGAAGTTTTACTAATACCAACCTGCATTAATGCTTGCGAATTGACCCACATCGAGTGCGAAGTCTGCTCCATCAACACAACAGGCTGGTCCGGAAAAATTTCATCCAGCACTTCCAATGGTGTTTGATCATCATCATCACTTAAAGTCTTATCAAGTGAAAAACCGTATCCAATCAGCCACTCATTAGCTTTAGCCTGTTTACGACATCGTTTGAGGTAAGGAACTTGCTCTGTAAGTGTCGCATCCATATTGAGCTCACAGTTGCCACCGGCTTGCGATGCAGCCTCGAACACATGATTGTGGTTATCCACGAATCCCGGTAATACCATCGCCCCTTCCATGTCGATCACATCTGTTGTCGAAACCTGGTATGTTTCAGCTGTCCGGTTATCACCAATATAAGTAATAACACCATTAGAAATAGCTATCGCCTCTGCTGACTTATCTGCATAAACCACAGCATTTATAATAATAGTATCGGCAGACTCTGCGGCAAAGGGATTATTAGACGCGATCAAAATCATTCCTAATAATGTAGCCAGTTGTTTTTTCTTCATAATTATTTCCTGTGGTGATCATAAGTGATAACTGTTGTTTACTGATGATGGTATTCGCTATCAACTGATTGTAGAAACTCAAGCCCAAATGTCGATAACGTAAGCGTACTAGTATTCTGGTAATAATAAAAAACAGTCAGTATCTGGGATTAGTGATAGCAGAGAAAAAATATAACTTAAAGTACTGGCAGCATTAGCATAGTTGCCATTTATACTTGTCAGAAAAATTGTAGTTCCCACCTTAATTAATCATCTCGAGCTCCAAGCGGTACATCATGGAAAGTTGATGTAAATACCGCAAATTATCTAAGGTAATAGATTCGATCTTGCAAGCTGTATCTAGATACCTCACTGTATTGTGACAAACGCTGCGAAAGCGTCTTGCAGGTGTCTTTATTAGCTCTCGGCGCTGTATGTTATTTTGAAATAAAGCATATAAAATGGCAGCTTTTGGCCGATGCCGCCGATTAGAAGTTACGCAATTGTTATTACATCCCCTGCTCTATTAGTTAGCCCCATTGGGCCGTACTTGAACCGATAGTTAAGCATTATTCCAATGCCTTTTTAATCCAGTTTCTAAACGCTAAAATGCTTTTACTTCGAACATTGCGCTCCGGGACTAACAAATAATAGTTCAGTCCTCTTATTTCATCATTCACCTTGGGGGTTTTGTAGTCTAGTAGCCAGCCCTGATTGATTGCATTTTCAACAAGAAGCGAACTAACCAAAGCAACTCCCTGTCCAGCTAAAGCAGCCTGTATTACATGGTGCTCTTGCTCATACTGTCTTATATTTAAGGTTTTATTAGTGCCCGTACCATTAGTTACGAAGGATCTCCACGAAATTTCCGGCAGGTTTTTGTTATACCACTTAGTTTCTAAGAGACAAGCATCAGCTATAGCGCTGACACTTTTGATGTAGCTGTCCGTGGCGTACATCCCTATTTTTTCATTTACTAATTTAGTTGAGTTCTGCTGTGAATCATCATCAACACCGTACCTGATAACTAAATCAATTCTCCGATCTTTTTCAATATCGTCAACTTGTTCTCCAGTTTTAACGGCTACTTCAATATCTGGGTGCAATCTATTAAATTTTTCCAGGTT
>Ga0105359_10004926_pt1 | contig 10557 bp, 7 predicted proteins | sample GOMGulsemesocosm_6_FD_83659 | JGI IMG/M metagenome (GOLD analysis project Ga0105359, IMG submission 83659) | Methane-oxidizing microbial communities from mesocosms in the Gulf of Mexico - GOM8C Gulf of Mexico | ecosystem: Environmental > Aquatic > Marine > Cold seeps | place: Gulf of Mexico... | reverse complement strand
TAGGGTGATGCGAATTTTTATTGTACAAGGCATGGTGAATTCATTACTAGGTTGCTTAATTGGCGGTGTAATAGGCACCTTAGTTGCGGTTAATTTAGCTGATATCATGAGTGGGATAGAGTCACTACTGTCCGTTAAAATGTTATCTGGTGGTATATATTTTGTTGATTCTTTACCATCGAAATTTCAAGCAGCGGATTTAACATTACTTGTGATATCAACACTGATTATCAGTTTTATAGCAACACTTTATCCAGCGCGAAACGCGTCTTTGATTAAGCCTGCATTGGTATTGGGACAGTAAGCAAGAGGGACGTTATAACGAAAATCGCCAGCGAGGTGCTGGCGATTTTAACGCTTTAAAATTATCTTTTGTCCCGCTGTTTGTATTCACGAATGACCGATATTCGCCATAATATACGTATAAAAGCATAACCGACAATACTCGAAACTGCGCCTAACACAACACAACCAGTGAAAAGAGGTGGCGCTATAGTGCTAATGCTTGAAACAAACCAATCCACTGAAATTTCAAAATTAAACTCATGGCGTTCAACCCCTAAAATTTTGACCCCTAACAAATAGGCACCATAAAACATGGGCGGCATGGTCAGTGGGTTGCTTATCCAAACTAGCACAACTGATAGCGGTAAATTAACTCTAAATACAACGGCAAATAATGCGCCGAAAAGCATCTGCATCGGAATTGGCATCCACGCAAAAAACAATCCAACAGCAAAAGCACCTGAGGCGCCGCGTCTATTTAAATGCCACAGGTTAGGATCGTGCAATCTTGCGCCCAAATGACGCAGGTGTTTATGGTCACGAATCTTTTGATGATCTGGCATCAACCGCTTAATTGTTTTTCTTGGCATATACTTATCTACTATGACGATTGAAAGACACACACTAGCAATGATATTTGGACTGATGTCCATACTACTTTGGCCAACTATTCCAAGTTATTGGATTGGTGGCGCTTTGTTATTGCTAGGTGTAATGTTGTGTAAGACAAATACAAAGACAGCAAGTTTCATTGTAGGGTTATCAATTTGTATTTTATCGATAAATTATCAATTTAGTGATCTTAAATACTTACTATCGGCAAACTCTAGCATAAAAGGAACCATAGTTTCACTACCCCAACAAGGAATAACTGACAATCGCTTTTATTTTGACCTAAGCCATCTATCTAATGGACAAATAAGCAAAAAATCTGCAAGCACAATGCTACTAAATTGGTCTGGGCAACATGATTTGGCCCAAGGACAAAGGTGGCAATTTATTATTAAAGCCAAACCAATCATCGGCTTATTTAATCAAGGAGGGTTTAACTATCAACGATACCTGATTTCCAATGATGTCATTGCACGGGGGAGCATAATCTCTGGCAAGATGTTAGATTCACAACCGGATCAACGAGGCTCCCTAGCCAAAAAATTAGATGAATTGTTAAATAAGCACCCTAATAAGCGTTTTATTAAAGCGCTCATGATTGGAGACAAACGAAGGTTTACGTCCCTTGATTGGCAGTTAATGAAGCAAACAGGCACCAGTCACTTGTTTGCCATTAGCGGCTTACATTTGAGTCTAATTGCCTTATTTATAGCCTTGATAAGTGCGCCTTTTTTTAAGTTGATTCGACTGCCACGTCATTTAGCGCAGTGTTTTACTTTAATGAGCGTTGTTTGTGCTAGTGCATATTATTGTTATCTTGCGGGGTTTAGCTTGCCCACGGTTCGCGCATTGACCATGGTTGTTCTGATTAGCATTTTTTCATTGTGGAATCATCGTTTAAAGTTTTCACAGTTACTTCTGCTGACATTAGTTACCATTGGCATCTATAACCCGCTATCGCTGCTCTCCCAAGGATTATGGCTATCTCTATTTGCCGTCTGTATCGTCTACTTAATGCTGACAGCCATTAATGTTGACTCGACTGACCAACTCTCATTATTCCCAAGGATAAAACACTGGATTTATCAATTGATAAAACTACAGCTGTGCCTAGCTCTGGGCCTTTATTTTATTCAGCTTATCTTTTTTGGTGGCATATCACTGTTAGCGCCCCTGGCTAATTTAATTGCAGTGCCTGTGATTACTTTACTGGTGCTACCCATGTTGTTTTTAGCACTGTGCTCACTCCTTTTAGAGGCAATGGATATCGCGCAGTTATTATTTTATTTCAGTGATAACTTACTAGAATGCTTGTTCTATACCTTAAATAAACTAACAATGGTCGATGGTTTTTGGTTAAGTGGAAGTAGTTCACTAATTGTTGGCGCAGTTATTGTCACCTTTGTTGGACTTGGCGCTGCGCAGTTATTTTATGTCGTTAAACGTAAAATGCTAATGATATGGGGAGGAGTTTTAACCATAAGTATCATTACTGGCATGATGTGGCCGAACGATCCCAAACACTGGCGAGTTGATTTCTTAGATGTTGGTCACGGCAATAGCGCTATAATAAAACAAGGCTCAAGGGCAATTATTGTCGATACAGGCAATATTTTTGGTCAAGATTCAACAATTGCACAAACGGTGATACAACCATTTTTAGAGCATCAAAAAATTGTTGATGTCGATTATATTTTTATCACACATCAGGACAAAGATCACAGTGCTGGTTTGTCATTTCTTCAAAGTAATTACCCAAATGCAAGAGTCATAACCAACAATGAAGATCAGTGTCGGGACATTACTAGACATTGGGGCAGTCTCGTTATCAAAACAGTCATGGCTAAGGGGCTGATTAAAAAAAGTGAACGATCAGAAAACAATAGGTCATGTCTAATTCACTTTAACAATCAATATGGCAGCGTGCTCTTTACAGGGGATATAGAGCGTGCAGCTGAGCAAAAACTGGTTAAACAGCTTGATAGTTCATGGCAAGCACAAGTTATGCAAATACCGCATCACGGCAGTAAAACTTCATCGAGTAAAGCGTTTGTAAATCTAATTAAGCCAAAGGTGGCTATTGTGAGCGCTCGATCGTTTAATCAATGGAATTTTCCGATCCCCATTGTGCTAAAACGTTATGGCAATATGCAGACTCAGGTTTATGATACGTCAACTGAAGGTCAAATTACGGTTGAATTTACCTCCCAGGGCCGCTTTACTACATCATATAGGAGGCAGCGCGCACCTTTTTGGTATAATCGCGATCTTTCGTTTGGTCATTACAAGCGTTAGCGATAGAATGAAGCTAATTTCATTTTAAGGACAATGAGTTAAATGTCGTCGACTCCAACCTTTAATTCCAAAACTGTATTTAAACGCTTGTTAGGCTACTTTTCTCCTTATAAAGCCGCATTACTCGTTGCTACTTTCTCACTTTTAATCTATGCCGGTGTAGATGCTAGCTTAATATTTTATTCTCAAGATCTTATTGATAATGGCATTGCAGATGGCGATCTTGCTTACCTTAAATTGGGTGCGCTTTTTGTCATTGGTGTCTTTGTTATTCGCGGCATCGCCAGTTTTGTTTCTACGTATATACTCGCGTGGATCGGTAATAACGTTATTTTGAAAATGCGCCGTCAGTTGTTTACAAAGATGTTAGATTTGCCTGTTAGTCATTTTGATGAAAATGCCAGTGGCGCGATGATTTCAAAAATAACATACGATACAGAGCAAGTGTCTCGGGCTACAACTCAAGTGATGATCGTTATAGTCCGTGAAGGGGCTACAATTGCGTATTTGCTGGGTATTATGTTCAATGTTAGCTGGCAATTGTCCTTGGTATTTTTTATCGTCGGACCACTCATTGGTATCGTAATTTCTGTGGTTTCAAAACGATTTAGACGTATCAGTAAAAATATTCAAAGTGCGATGGGGCATGTTACTACAGCAACTGAGCAAATGTTAAAAGCTCATAAAATCATTCTGGCATTCTCAGGCAAAAATAAAGAGATCGAGAGATTTAACAAGGTAAACAATACGAATAGACAACACAGCATGAAATTAGTCGCCGCTAGCGCATTTAGCACGCCGCTAATTCAACTCATTGGCGCTTGTGCAATTGCTGTTGTTTTATTTGTGATGAGTTTAGACGGCGTGGTTGAAGCGCTAACCGTTGGCGGCTTTACTGCGTTAATAACCGCAATGGGAAGTCTGATGAGGCCATTAAAGCAAGTGTCTAAAGTCAACGTCGACTTACAGCGTGGTTTAACTGCTTGCGCAAGTGTTTTTGAATTATTAGATAAAGTTGGCGTAGTTGATAACGGCCAACATAGGGTTACCCGTGCTCAAGGTGAGCTCAGTATCAATAACCTGAATTTTAGTTATCAGCATACGGATTCTAAAGCGCTTAAAGATTTAACCCTTACTATTGACGCTGGTCAAACTATTGCCCTTGTTGGACGTTCAGGCAGTGGAAAATCAACGTTAGCTAGTTTATTAACACGTTTTTATGACAGCCCATCACAGGCTATCAAACTTGATGATACAGATATTAATGAATATGAACTCGATAACCTGCGCCAACAGTTTGCATTAGTCACTCAACAAGTCGTACTTTTTGATGACTCTATTTATAACAACATTGTGTACGGCGCCATTGGTGAAGTCACAGATGAGCAAGTTGTCGCGGCAGCAAAAGCAGCTAACGTCACTGAATTTAGTGATAAATTAACTGATGGTTTACAAAGTAGTGTTGGCGAAGATGGCGCAAATCTATCTGGCGGACAACGCCAGCGCATTGCCATAGCCAGAGCCATTTTACGTGATGCGCCTGTTTTAATTTTAGATGAAGCTACCTCGGCACTTGATACTGAGAGCGAACGACTTATTCAAAATGCGTTAGAGACACTGCAGCAAGGACGAACGTCAATAATCATCGCCCATCGTTTATCAACTATCGAGAGTGCCGATTTGATTGTGGTGATGGATCACGGTGAAATTATTGAGCGCGGGACGCATCAAGCGTTATTAGCGCAAAAGGGGGCTTATTATCAGCTTCACACCATGCAGCAGTCTCAAGGATAGTTAGTGAAATCATTTATTGAAAAGTCGTGGCAAAAGCATCATCCAGTTATGTGGCTGATGTTGCCTCTGGTGTTATTGTATTGGTTAATCACTGCCATCAGGCGTTTATGTTACCGAATGGGCATTAAATCTGTAATTTCATTGCCGGTTCCAGTCATTATTGTTGGTAATTTAACGGTTGGCGGTAATGGCAAAACGCCGGTTGTTGTATGGTTAGTTCAGTTAATGCAGCGCTTAAATTATAACGTAGGTGTTATTAGTCGTGGTTATGGCGGCTCAAACGATGATGTATTACTGGTGAATGAAGATACTGACCCAAGCCTTTGCGGAGATGAACCTAAATTAATTACTGCCCAAACAAGTTGTCTGCTAGTTGTTGGTCGAGATCGCGTTAAAGCCGCGCAAACACTAATTGAACATGCTAAAGCAAATAATACTCCACTAGACTTTATTGTCAGTGATGATGGCCTGCAACATTACCGACTAGGGCGTGTTGGTGAGATTGTTGTTATTGATGGAAAAAGACGTTTTGGTAATGATTATTTGTTACCTATGGGGCCTAACAGAGAAGGGCAATGGCGTCTCAATAATGCCATGATGCGCATCAATAATGGCGGCCCGGCGCAAACGAGCGAATGCTTAATGACTTTGGCCCCCCAGCAGATATTACGGGTAAAAGATAATCAACCTATAGATCAGGATTTAACTAAAGCCGATGTAATTGCTATGGCAGGCATTGGGTATCCACAACGTTTTTTTGATACGCTCAATACCCTTAGTATTAATCCAAGTCAGTGTCATGCTTTTGATGATCATCAAGCATTTGATGAAGAGCAATTACACCAGCTAGTTAAACCACAACAATGGTTAATGATGACTGAAAAAGACGCTGTGAAATGCGCTAAATTTGCACAAGATAATTGGTGTTACCTGCCTGTTAAAGCGCAATTAAGTCAAAGTGCAACCCAACAAATACAACAAAAATTAGAGGAATTTAAAGATGGCATTTGATGTTAATTTATTAGGCATAATTGCATGTCCTGTGTGTAAAGGTAAGTTAGAATTTAATAAAGAACAGGACGTATTAATCTGTAAATTTGATCGCCTTGTTTATCCTATTAACGATTCAATTCCGGTATTGCTTGAAGAGCAAGCAACGGCGCTAGAGGACTAAATTATGGCGTTTAGTGTAATAATTCCAGCGCGTTATCAGTCTAGCAGGTTACCTGGTAAACCCTTACTAGATATTGGCGGAAAGCCAATGATTCAATGGGTAGTTGAGCGTGCTAAAGAGTCTGGTGCACAGCATATTATTGTTGCGACAGATGATGAACGCATCTGTGATGTAGTCAAAGCTTTTGGTGGTGAAGTATGTATCACAAGTAGCGATCATGAATCAGGTACCGAACGTCTAGGTGAGGTGGTTGAAAAGCTTGGCTTAAGCAGTGATCACATTATAGTGAATGTGCAAGGGGATGAACCAATGATCCCTAGTGAGAATATTGCACAGGTTGCAAAATTATTAATTGAAAAAGAAGACGTGCCAATGGCTACACTCGCTGTGCCCATTGATGAGAATTTAGATATTGATAACCCTAACGCTGTTAAAGTCGTTTGTGACAAAAATCAATGTGCACTATATTTTAGCCGAGCCTCAATACCGTTTGATCGTGATGGTTTTCATCGTGGGAGCAAAGAGTTACTAGCTAAAAACTATCTACGCCACATTGGCATCTATGCCTATCGCGCAGGTTTTATTCGTGACTATTTAAAAATGGAACCGTCACCACTAGAGCAAATTGAATCGTTAGAGCAATTGCGTGTGTTGTATCATGGTGAAAAAATCGCCGTAGGCGTAGCACATCAAGCACCACCAGCAGGTGTGGATACGCAAGCAGATTTAGACCGCATTAGAATGCATTTCAATTAATTCTGTTTAACATTATCTAATAAAAAAGCCGTTATTAATAACGGCTTTTTTTGTTGGTAACAAGACTACAAATCACTTAGCCTAGTCCTAGGTATTTTGACGGTTACCTATTAGCGTGTCTAACACTGATGGGTCAGCTAAGGTTGATGAATCGCCTAGCTCGTCTACTTCATTTGCCGCAATTTTACGAAGAACACGACGCATAATTTTTCCTGAACGCGTTTTTGGTAATCCCGGTGCCCATTGAACAAGATCCGGTGCAGCTATGGCGCCAAGATCTTTACGAACCCACAGCTTTAATGACTTACGTAATTCTTCTGTTTCTTCAACGCCATCATTGAGTGTGACATAGGCGTATATGCCTTGACCCTTTATATCATGAGGATAGCCAACAACAGCAGCTTCAGCGACGTCGGAATGACCCACTAACGAGCTTTCGACTTCGGCTGTGCCCATACGATGACCTGCAACATTAATAACATCGTCAACACGGCCCGTAATCCAGTAATAACCATCTTCATCGCGGCGTGCACCATCACCAGTGGTGTACATATTATGGAATGTTTGAAAATAGGTCATCATGAAACGTTCATGATCGCCAAACACTGTGCGCATTTGACCAGGCCAACTATCTAGAATCACCAAAGAACCAGCTCCAGCACCTTCAATGATTTGACCTTCACTATTAACTAACGCAGGTTTGACACCAAAAAATGGTAAGGTAGCTGACCCAGGCTTTGTTGCCGTTGCACCGGGTAGAGGCGTAATCAAAATACCACCGGTTTCTGTTTGCCACCAAGTATCAACAATAGGGCTGTTCTCTTTACCGATAACGCGGTTATACCAACGCCACGCTTCCGGATTAATGGGTTCACCTACACTGCCTAGTACGCGTAATGAACTGCCGTCAAATCCATTAAAATGATCTTCACCTTTGGCCATTAAAGCTCGAATAAGAGTAGGGGCCGTGTAAAGCTGATTAACTTGGTAACGATCCACAATTTCACCCAAACGTGCTGGGCTAGGGTAGTTAGGCACACCTTCATGAATAACGATAGTAGCGCCATTTGCTAAGGGTCCATATACCATATAACTATGACCGGTGATCCAACCGACATCCGCAGTACACCAATATACATCGCCTTTTTTGTAATCGAACACGTATTCATGTGTCATTGATGCATATACCATGTAGCCACCGGTAGTATGCAGCACGCCTTTTGGTGTTCCTGTCGAGCCAGAGGTATAGAGAATAAATAATGGATCTTCAGCGTTCATTTCTACAGCAAGGCATTCTGTTGCTTGAGCGCCAGCAATGTCATGCCACCAAACATCACGACCTTCCACCCAGTTAATATCATTACCAGTGCGTTTTAAGACAATCACCGTTTCAACACAGGTCACTGCTGGATTATCCAATGCCTCGTCAATATTTCCCTTTAGGGGCACCAAACGACCGCCTCGCGGTCCTTCATCTGCCGTGATAATGACCTTTGCGTTACCGTCAATAACACGCGAAGAGATAGACTCAGAGGAAAAACCACCAAAAATAACCGAATGAACAGCGCCAATTCTGGCACAAGCTAACATAGCCACAGCGGCCTCAGGTACCATTGGCATATAGATAGAAACGATATCGCCTTTTTCGACGCCTTTAGCGCGTAATGCGTTGGCAAATTGGCACACATCGCGATGTAATTCTTTATAGGTTACTTTACGTTGATCTTTTGCATCGTCGCCTTCCCATATAATGGCAACATCGTCTGCGTTATTAGCTAAATGACGATCTAAACAGTTAGCAGACGCATTGAGTGTGCCGTCGCCATACCAATTGATATTTACATCGGGCGCCGCAAAGTTTGTATTTTTTACTTGGCTATAAGGCTTTATCCAATCAATACGTTTACCATGTTCACCCCAAAAGGCATCGGGATCGTTAATTGATTGTTGGTACATCGCTTGGTATTGCTCGTTATTAACCAAGGCATTGTTTTCAAACTCATTGGCTACAGGAAATGTCTGGGGAGTTGTCATGGTTCGTCCTTTATTCTTATAATTTACCAAAGTATCTTTATTGTATTGCTTTGTTGCCATTAGACATTGGTATGAATTGATTTACAACCTCACACACAATACTACTATCTATTCATTTATAATCTAATAATAATCAATGAGTAAAGAGATTATTATCTTTTTATTAGACCCATTAGTAACTAGCTATTTCAACAAGACATGTGTCTGTTACTTGGGTACTATACGGCCTATGAGTTATAGCTTCTAAATTCAGTAGGATAGAAACGATGATAGAGAACAGTGGACTGCTTGGGCTTATTTCAATCGGGTATGTTTGTTTATTATTTCTGATAGCCTGGCTTGGTGATCGCCACTTCAATATCTTTGGCCGAGGGGCTAAAAATATGTTCTATGGCTTATCATTAGCTGTTTATTGTTCGTCATGGAGCTTTTTAGGCACCGTCGGCATGGCCAGTGACAACTTGCTGTCATATATCCCCCTGTATTTAGCGCCAATTCTGTTATTCATTTTTTGCTTTCCATTATTAACCCGCATCCTTTTATTGACCAAAGAACTAAAAATCACGTCATTAGCTGACTTTATCGCGAGTCGGTATGGCAAATCTCAGGGATTAGCAGCCCTTATTACCGCGATCGCTTTAATCGGCACCTTGCCATATTTTGCGCTTCAGCTCAAAGCTATCGTCAATAGCGCTCAATTATTCAATATCAATAGCGCCGATGACAATCTGTTTTTAGGCTTAGGTATTGCGATGTTGTTGGCACTATTTACTATTTTCTTCGGTACTCGAAAGCTCGATGCGACAGAGCACCATCCTGGGTTGATGCTTGCAATCGCTTTTGAAGCCATTGTTAAATTAGTTTCTTTCTTAGTCATAGGCTTGGTTGTTTGTTATGTCGCTTTTGATGGCTTTACTGACATTTTGCAACAAGCATATGCTAGAGAGATTATTAATCATAATAATAGTTTTTATAACTGGGGCAGCTTAGTTGCTCAAACATTAGTGATGATGGCGGCATTTTTGTGTATGCCGCGCCAATTTCATACCATGATGGTTGAAGCGCGTGATGCAAAGGCCTTATCAAGGAGTCGATGGGTTTTTCCTTGTTATTTATTATTAGCGGGGCTGTTTGTGATGCCTCTTGCACTCGCAGGAAAATTGATTATGGATCCCAGTGTGTCTCCGGACAGCTACATGATCAGTCTTCCTATATTCTTAGGTTATGATTTCCTCGCTTTATTTGGATTTTTAGGTGCTGTATCAGCAGCTACGGGCATGGTGATTGTTGCGGCATTGACTATCTCGATCATGGTAAGCAATGAATGGGTTATGCCTGTTTTACTCAAAGCTGGCACCTTGCAACAGCGTAGCTTCGAGCAATTCTCGCGCAGTATCCTCAACATTAGGCGACTAATTATCGTTGTGATAATGGGACTATCATGGCTATTTTATAGTCAAGTTTCAGGCCAGAACTCACTGGCAAATCTAGGACAAATTTCATTCGGAGTATTTATTCAAATTTTGCCAGCGTTGGTTGGCGGTGTTTATTGGAAAAATGGTAACAAGAAAGGGGTTTATCTGGGCTTGTTATCAGGCATGTTTATT
>Ga0105359_10004921_pt1 | contig 10563 bp, 3 predicted proteins | sample GOMGulsemesocosm_6_FD_83659 | JGI IMG/M metagenome (GOLD analysis project Ga0105359, IMG submission 83659) | Methane-oxidizing microbial communities from mesocosms in the Gulf of Mexico - GOM8C Gulf of Mexico | ecosystem: Environmental > Aquatic > Marine > Cold seeps | place: Gulf of Mexico... | reverse complement strand
TCAAGTTCATCATTTTCATAAAGCATTGGGGTTAAATCTTCAAAGCCCGCTTCTTGCAGTAATGTTTCCTGGCCTTGTAAATCTAGTTTAACGAAGGCTCTAAGCGTACCTTCATTTTTGAAGGCGCCTAACTTAGCCAACTTAATTGACACGTGGTCGGAGCTCATATGAGGAAATACATTTTTTACGTGACGAAGATCTATTCCATTAATACGGATGAACTCGCTCCGCTTTACATCATTTATTGATTTGCCAAGCTGCTGCGAAGTAGATTCAAGTGCATTGCAAAGTGACCAAATCTTATCGGCAAATGACAGTTGCTCTTGGCCTAAATTCTCATTCAGGTTACTCGTTATAATTGAAGACTTGGAATAGTCCTGCTCTTTAACTATTGGGTTAGATAATATCTTTAGCTTTTTGGCGATAGTGTAACCATAAAAGCGGCGGTGACCTGATTGAATCATCAGTTCACCAGATGTCATAAGCATGGTATCGATAGGCGGGATTTTAGAAGCAACTTCGTTTTGTTTTAAAACCTTTTTAGCTAGGTCAACTATTCCCATGAAAAATTTTATACTCTCAGCATGCTCTGCTTTTCTTGCCGGTAGCAATTCTTTAGCGAATTCATAATCTTCAAACTCAGCAGGCAATTCTAAAGGATCGTAATCTTCACCAAATTGGCGAACAATCACATTTTTCATTTCAAGTTGAGAGAATTTAAAGCGGCGAGAATTTATAGGGTTTCTTTTTAGATCGCTCAGTTTAACCAATTGTAGTTGAGGTCCGCTTTCTTGGACGTCTTCAAGCTCATCAGATTTCTGCTTAAATCTTTGAGACGCTTCCTGCTGAGCTTTAATGTTTTTCTTATTGCCACCAAACCCTGAAACTTTAAGAGGGGTAGGGTTTTTCATTTCAACGGTATCATTCATGCTACTGACTCCACTTAAAGGTTTTGGTCAAAGATTTTACTCATAGTATCTATGGCATTTAGATACGCAGGCTTCTTTTTACTAATAGTTTTTACAAATGAAACTTTATTAGGGCTGTCTGTTTTCAAGTTATTCAATAAAATATTGTGATTAATGATTGGCGCCATTTCAGTACCATATTGCGCAGCCATACTTTTAAGTACGTTGAGCCTTGTAGTTTCCTTTTTAATAAAACGATTTGGTAGTAGCGTCTTTTTCGCTTCAGGCATCCCAAGCTCAACCCTTTTTTTGTTTTGCTGGTCGATCATGTAAAACATACTAAACATTCCGTCTTCTGAAAAACTATCAACCTCAAATGGAATAATGATGTGGTCTGAGGCCCTTATTACGGCTTCTATTAAGATGTTCTTGTCTGGAGGAGTATCAATGATGATGTAGTCATATGTAGGTCGCACTTGATCGATCTCAGGGTCCTCGATAGCTGCAATTTCCATTTCCCGGATAGCATTAAGAAAATAGAAAACGTGATTGCGCACCTTTTCGCGAAAGGCGTCTTTATAGGTCGGCTTGGTAGCAAAAGCTATTAATTGCTCCTCTACACTCTTATCGTCGTCAAATAGAGCTGTATAGGCACTCATGTCATTTGAGCTGAATTGTTCGAGCACGCTGGAGTGAGCGGGCAAGATGTCGATGTTTTCGTAAATAGTTTTATAAGGGAACAACCCAAGAGCTTCGCCATTGCCATTGTCTCGAAAAATATCCACAAAACTATGGCGACCGGTGCCGTAATCATCATCTTCGTGATCCGGGTGTACAGGAGGCATAAAGTTAAGGTTTGAAACATCCTGGCCATAAGACTGCTCTCGCTCCATCTTTAGGTAGCAGTTTGATAGGTTAGCCTGTTTATCAAGATCAATGAGCAAAACACGCTTACCTTTCAGTTCAGCAAGATAGTGTGTTTGGATTAATGTGGTTGTTGTTTTCCCAACGCCACCTTTGTGCTGAGCATTAACGATAATTTTGATCGATTCTGAGAGAGGGCTTAAATTAAAAACTTGGGGGATTGGAGTGTAAATCTCATCCATTTTTTTGGGCCTTGTATAATAATGGCGGTTCTAATTTTTGTTGATGGTATATAACCAACTCGTAGAATATTTAGCAACAACTAACAGTATATTAAGAGGTATATATGGCGGGTATATTCCATGTAGAAGATTCGATGAAGTTTTTTGACTAGTTTTTAATCTACATCGCTTGATTAATAATCAATAATTGGAGTGCCGTTTTGCTGCGTCAATAAGTTAGCCCCATTGATATAGAACCTTAAAGCCGTATTGACCGATAAATAGCCAGCACCTGATCTTGGTATATATTGCTAGCTTACTTTAAGATATTGACCAACCTCGTACAAAATCAACTGTTTTTGCGGCCAAAAAGCTAGTCTAAATACGCTACTTTAAAAAAGTGACCAATGTCGTACTTATGCAACCGGAAATGCGGCCAAAAAGCCTTCTTCATCTTGCTACTTGAGGAAAGTGGCCAATGTCGTACTTATGCAACCCATTTTGCGGCCAAAAGGCATGTTGTAATAGGCTACTTTAAAATATGGACCAATGAATGACTAAATATTGATTATAAGCAGCCTCAATTAAGGCTTATATCGATGAATAAGAAGGAGTCATACTCTTACGAACCGATGTGTGACCTGGATAACTCTTAAATATGCCACGTGGCCTCACATTGTGCAGCTAAGCTATTGTTTTATAAGGATATTTTCTAAGTCACTTTCTTGTATGTTCTGAGGGTATTTCACCTGAGTCCATGTACGATCGGGACTATTGAAGAGTAATTAGAGGATGCAAGTAGGGTTTTGAGGCTGCAAGTTGGTATTAGAGGATGCAAGTACAGTTTTGAGGTTGCAAGTATGACTTAAGGGATGCAAGTAGGAATTAGAGACCGCAAGTAGTGATTTGAGTATGCAAGTAACAATTAAAGGCTGCAAGTAAGAATTAGTGAATGCAATTACCGGATTAAAGGATGCAAGTAACAATTTCACTCGTAAGCCACTGTTTTATATATGTTTTTTCTCTGCTATTAATATTTTAAGGTCTTATAATCTTAAGGGTCTTAAGTTCTAAATTTATTAAGGTATATAAATATCAATTATTAGTAATATATTGATGAAAAATTCTTTACACACATATACTCATAAGGTTAGATTCTACTTTAGAAATTAGGCCAACCGGTGAAGCGAAATAGCAAGACATGGATAACACTCAAAAGTCAGGAGGATGCATAGTTGTAGAAGGTGTTTGCTTTACGCAATTTGATGACCTCTTAAAAGCAGAAGCTACTTACCACAACAACGCTTTATATATTTATTTGAATGAACTATTTACGTTTGCTTCAAATAACGATGGAGAGGTCTACTCAAAAGACTTTTGTCAATACTGTGAAGATAACGGATTGCCGGTAAATACTTATAAGAATTCAAGGTACCTAAAATTACTAGTTGAAAAAAGTGCCATCACGAAAATAGGAAACCGGAAAACCGCTCGTTTTTTCTTTGATAAAAAATCTGTAATAAAAGTCCGAACAATACTAAATCAACAAACTCAGAAGCTCGCATCCAATAAGTCTGCACCCAGGGCCGGCAAGGTAATGATCCAGGAGCAGAAGTCATTGTTTGAAGGTATAGGAATTCAGACTATAGACGCCAGCAGGACTGTGGCATTTCTTTCAGACAAGCTATTCTGCGGTATCGTAGATAATGTAATGAGGGACTCTTACAGAGATACACGTACGGTAATAGAGGACGTGCTCATATTAGGGTATGGAGAAGATGCAGATAGAATTGGCATCAAAGCAGTTTGTACATCTGATTCGAGTTCCGAGCTAATAGCTATTCCTGACAAGAGATTAATTAGAGTACTAGACAGCTATATAAGCTCACAAATTAGAGCCAAATATATTGACGAGATCTCAAGTGGTACATTTGAGTTTAGTATGGTCAAAAACAGTTTTGTCTTAGATGTAAATGACCTATGTTCTGAGATAGGTATTTCTACAAATGGTGGTGGTCCACAGAATATGCGGAATATGATATTCAGGCTAAAGGATACTCGCTATCAGCTTGATGCAGAACGCGCACCTAAATTTATGTCGTTAATTTCAGAAGTGAGGAAATTCATTGGTGACGAAGACGATGCCGGTGTAATAGATTTGTACGAGCAAAACCAATTCGACATAACGTATTTCTCAAGAATCTCGCATGACATGGCCACAGTCATAAATAAATCAAAACAGGTTAATACCCGGGCTCCTCGCTTATACTTAGCTGAAGTTAATAAATTGCATTTAGGTTTTTTATGCCTAGGTATAATCGCTAAAACTTCTGCTCATGCCACTTTAATGCTTACACATGAAGGCTTAAAAACCGACAGAACTTTGAATCAAAAAGTTTATGACTGGTGTAAAGCTCATATAGGTGTAAGAGGCACACGGTCTTATACGTATACATGGGAAACTTTTGCGGCAAAATGTTTTGGATCAATGCGTCCAATAAATGCTTACAATGGTTTCCTTAACGGAATTCAAAGATATATAGCTGATAAGCCTGAGCTTGAGTTCGACGAATATAAAGACAACAAGCCTATATCTGTGTATGGATATTTTATACATTGGCAGGGTGAGCCGGAGACCGTTCTGGAGTACTGCAAATCGAGAAGGCATGGTTGTAAAGATCTTGGAGGTGGTAAGTATCGCCCAATATTAACATTTTGGAGAGATCGATCGGATCAGCTTGTTGGAGATAATTCATTCCATAACAAAAAGATCGCAGAAAGAAAGACCGAGTTATTGCGGGATGGAATTCAACAATCCAATAAATCTGAATCCAGTACAAACTTGGATAAGCAGCAATGGAGGCCATCAAAAAGTGTAGAAAGTGATTTGGAGGTTATCGGCGTGGACCGATTGCAAATCAATGTGTACGCCGATGAATTTAAAGATACTCTAGCAGGTCCTTACGATGACGATAACTTTTTTGAGTTTGTTAAAGCAAAAGTTAAGAATAGTCGTAAGATCATGACTGAAGACTGGACCCCTGGACCTAAGACGGTTGCGAATCTCTTGTCTATAGGTATGCCTGAAAAATACCTACAGACAGAGTCGGCTATATTCCGGCTTAGTAAAGTTGAGTCTAGAGAAGAATGTGACGACTGGGACATATATTTGTTTAACTCAGTCAAAAAAACCTGGCTGAATCATATCTCAGCATTTGATCAAGTGTCAGACGCTGTTGAGCTTAATATTGATTGGAAGCCAGGGCATCGCGTAGTGGGGCTGCTATTGAATAATGGTGTATCTGAACTAATGATTAAGGAAGCAGCTCTATACTTTCAAGATATGAGTGCCGGTAAGGTTTCTAAATCGTGGAATAAGGACTTTATTGAGTACACATTGAAGAATAAGCCCGATGACAGGATATTTTAAAGCCTTCCTGCTTCTTCCAATACTTGAATAGCTTTTCCTACCCCGTGGGATATATTTGTTTTAGAGATGAATACATCCACCCCAAGTTTCGAAGCTATTGCTCTATGCCTATCTGATGTCCGGGATGTGACCATAATAGTAGGGGTATTTTCATGTTGTGAATTTTTGTTTAGTGCATGGATAAAATCAAAACCATTAGTGAATGGCATTTCAACATCACTAGAAATTAACGAATAATGGTGATTGTTAGCAAGCTGAAGGCCTTCCTGGCCATTGTTAGCGAGGTCTACTAAAAAGCCATAGCTTCGATACACTTTCTCTAGCTTAGCCCTAGCGGCGCTACTGTCGTCTACGACCAGTACTTTTCTAGCATGATTCCTAAACTTGTTAAGCTCAATGATACGATAACCACTATCAATTATTTCTATGCTAGAACTTAGAAGAGATATAGGGTCGATGATTGAAGCAATAGAGCCATCAATCAAGTTGAAATACCCAAGGATGCCTTGAAGTCTTACTATTGATTCTACGGGGGTTATGGATTTAACACCGTGAACCATATTCGCACATATACAAATAGGCATGCCATGTAATGTCTCCTTTAAATAAATGAGAGTTTGCCCTCCCGTTTGTGTAGGGGTGTCGTCTATTAGATCTCGTAATTTAACGGTTCGAAAAGTAGCGTCCCCATTTCTGATGGTAGGGTGAACTGTGTCCGAATTGCAGCTTTGCGCCTGATCAATCGAGGATAGAGGGATCGCTAACTTTAAATTGCCAGAACCGACAGTTAGGACTTTAATACTACGAACAGTAATTGGGATCTCAAATTTGAATTCAGTTCCTTGGTTAGGTCGTGTCGCAATATCAATTTTTCCGTTACGACGTCGTATGTTGTCGTTCACTACATCCATACCTACGCCGCGGCCAGACATGTTATCAATAGAGGATTTAGTTGATAAGCCAGGGTGAAATATTAGAGATAGAAGTTCTTTCTCATTTGAGCAGTCCACTTCGATTAATCCAGCCTTGATACCCTTCTGTTTTACCTTTTCTTGATCGATACCCATGCCATTATCACTAAATGTTATTGCAATGCCCATCGCACTTTTTACAAAACAAATTGTAATTTTATTGCACTTAGTTTCATTGTTGAATGCATGAGCAAATGAATTGCGTATCATATGCTCAATTATACTTTGAGTGTCTCGGGCAATTGATCTACTAACGGTAATTTCACCACCGTTGATTACTAGGTCAACGTTTATACCTGTGTCTAGAGTACATTTCTGGCATACGGTGCTGATTCGTTTGGTAATACCGTTAAGAGGAAGGTCTAGGGTGCTATTGATATTGGTTGATACCGCACGGGCAGACTTCATTATTTGGTCAAGTGATTTGATTGCAGATTGAGTTGATTCCTTAACGCTACTGGCTAGGGACTTGCCGAGCCTAGAAGTTTCCTGGACGCTCTTTATGTAAAGTTCAAAGTCAGTCGCAATCAGGCTATCATTAGTATGGATTTGATTGGAAACGGTATTTTCAATATTTTCGACGTCCCTTCCAACCAGGTCAAACAGGCTGGTAGCTTCACTAGAACGCTTTATCGTTTTCAATAGCTGGCCAGCTGAGCTATTTATTCCATTTTCAATTGACGAAACATCTCTCAATATCTTAGAAAGAACATCGACATCGACTGCTACGGTAGCATGGGATTTCTCTATTTCTGCTGGGGAATCCATGGTTAAAGCTGCTGACAGCATAATCTTACTACTGGATTTGGAAACGTTAAAACGCGAAGTAGCGATATTCTCAGATAGTTGTTTGGAGGCACTTGATTGTACGCCAGATGAAAATATTAAGTCACTTGCTGATAGTTGATCGCAGAACTCTTCAACGAAATCTGTAAAGTCAGAAATCGATAAAACAACAGCTTTAGTAGTTAAATTATTGGAGTTAGCAATACAATCCTCAAGCTCGTGTGCACGCTTAGATATATCATCAATACCCGCCATAGCAGACGAACCTTTAATAGTATGGATGAGCCTTAATAGGGTGCTAGCAACAGGCTTACTATTGGCTATCTGTACTCGCATACCTTTGCAGATATCTAATGCTTCTTCCACGAATAGGGCCAGTATGTCGCTATCATCTAAACTTACAGTGGCCGGACTTGAAGCGATTGCGGAGTTATCATTATGGACTTTTGGTTTTACATTTGTATTTTGAGGCTCTGTGTTAGTGTCACTGGAGAATGAAAAGGCACTGGTCAACATACTCACAATATCATCTGTTATAACTTTGTGGTCACCTAGAGCTAATTCGACTTTTTTAAATATATGGCTGATTTCTAGAAGCTGTACTTGTTTATGTATACCAGATAATGAATGAGTTTCTCTAAATAGATTCTCTGGTTGATTTGTTGCAATGGCATAATTAACAGATTTAAATCTTAAATCTCGTTCATTCTTAAATATTTCAATCAGTTCATTTGGCAGGTTACTGGGAAGAGTAGGGCATTGATTGATCAATATTGCATCAGTGCACGCAATAACAGCATCGGAGCTGCTATTTCTACTCTGAACCTTGGGTAGCTCCAATTTATTCTCTAAAAATAATGAAATGAGATGTAGTGCTTCAGAATCAATTTCAATTATATGTGAAGACTCGGACTGCACTTTAAACAATAGTGAATCGTTGTAAGACATACAGGACTCAATATCTTTATGGAAAGAGTCATCTGCTAGATCCATAAATACACGAAGAATATTATTCAGCTTATGAATCGTTTTCTCATTTGGTTGTGATACACGATGTGAGATACGCTTAACAAATTGTCTAAAGTTTAAGCCTGAATTATTCGTCTTTATCTTGTATTTAGTAATTGTAGGTATGCATATAGGGTCGGGTAGTTCGAATGATGAGTTTTCAATATATTGTGAGTTTAAATATTCTATAAGGCGATCACAATCACGATGTAAATGAGTCAACTCATTGGCACATGTACTGCTAAGCTGGACTTGATGTGTAAAAAGCGCTAACTGCCGGCAATACTTAATAATTCGTGGTGAGTTAAGAAATACAGCACATTTAGATATACCCAAAAGAATGGATGCGGCACGTGATAAATCATTAACTGAATTATTGAAAAGAAGCTTTTGAGCAAATATTAAGCTCGATACGGATTCACCAATTAGAGAAATACGTGCATTTGAAAGGTAGACATTAGGGCCATTTTTGTATTGTTTTTCAATCCCTTTTGTTATCAGTGTAAACCACAATTTTATGGTTTCTAGAATTTCTGATGCGTGTTCGTTATCTGGGTTCGGATTAACAGAGGGCATTAATCCTCCTGGTATTCCAGTAAAAATGCAGACCTTCAAAATTTGAGTTAGTGTATCCTGAAAGTACATGTGTGCCTGGTCATTATCGTTAAACCTAGAACTCCAGTACTCAAGCCTTTCAATGTTTATTTCTATTTGGTCTCGTAAATCCCCACTAATGGTGCACATTATGGGTGGATCAATAGTGACTTCAATTTCCTTGCATCTTGAATTTATTAGCGGCGATAGAGCGAACTCATCAGCAAACTCTTCGGTACTCTCGGTCTTGATTCCAACCCATAATATGATAGAAACAATCTTCTTAACGGCAGGGCGAGACACAGGCGTCGATACGTCAAGACCAATCTGAAAAGCAAGATTAAGTGCGGATAATTTTTCCTCGTCAAGCTCAATTTTACCTTGAATTAGTTGAGCAATTAATATTTGAGAAGCCCATAAATAGTTAATTTGAAGGAGGCTCAAATCATGCTTTCGAAGAGAATGAAAAGTACTAAATAATACCTTAAGGTCCACTATACTTGGCGTTTTGATATCAACATACTTTGCAGATTCTAAACTGATATCTTTGAGTGATCGATCAGGAGACAGTGCAGGTTTGTATTTCTCAGAGATAGAGAATCTGTGATATACGATTGGCATAATAAAAATCGTAGGGTCGGCTGTAAGATTGGTAATGGGAACGAAAACTTTTATTGCTGCTAATATCCGTTCAAAAGGTTCAAACTCTGACCTGGCAGATTCAGTAATTGCCGCTTTAATCATAAAAATGGATTCTAGAAGGAATTCCCTATTTATAGAAGATGGCTTTACGCTGGCAGCTGATATAGTTTTCGCTAAAGATGTGAAATATACTCTAAAGGCTATAAGCCCAAGAGCGTTATACGTGTGACTTAAGGTAAGGCATAAAGCCGTCGTAGAAGAAAGGTCAATCCTACTTTCATTGTCGGCAATAGACTCTGATATGGTAACTGCTATTTTGTCAGTGATACAATTGATTTCACCAAGTAATAATCGGCAGCTTTGCCACTGATAGTGATTCACTATACTTTGTATCCATCAATGATTTTTGATATATCAGTAATTGTACTAGTCGTATCTTTAATAACGGTTGAAAGCTGATTTGATGCTTGTGATGCACTTTTCGCAGTGCTCTTTACTAATTTTACGAATTGAAGTGAATTTTCTGCTTGCCCGATCAATTTATTTATACTGCTAAAAATCTCAGATGAGCAAGCGTTAGTATCAGTGAGATTTTGTTTTTGTGAAATGGTGCCATTTACAATAGTGGCATTAATATCTGCCATCTCTGATACCGTCGCCCGGTAATTATCAAAGCTCTCTATCGAGTCAGATGTCTGCTTTATTGTTGTAATAATGATCCCTGAATTTTGTTCATGATACCTACCAACATGATCAAATAGTTCAGTTAAGACCGACAACACCTTTTCAACCTTAATCTTTGAATCAGTATCCTGTATTGACTGTATTTGTAGAGATAAATTGATCAACTCTGAATTAAACTGATTTAATTTTGGCTTAATATCGTTATGATTTTCAGAAATCGTGTCTAACCCATGTGAAATCTTCTCATAGGTGGAGGTTACTTGTTTCCCATTTTTTACCATGTCAATCAGGTGATCAGAAATTTTTTCAGATGTAGCAGTTAAGGATATCAAATGCTCAGAACTACCCGATTGCAGTCTCTCGAAATTATTACTCATCCCTAATATCCTGGTACTGGTGTCTGCCAACTGACTTGCTGTGGATTCAGTATTTTTGAGACTTTCTTCCATTTCTTT
>Ga0105359_10004920_pt1 | contig 10563 bp, 6 predicted proteins | sample GOMGulsemesocosm_6_FD_83659 | JGI IMG/M metagenome (GOLD analysis project Ga0105359, IMG submission 83659) | Methane-oxidizing microbial communities from mesocosms in the Gulf of Mexico - GOM8C Gulf of Mexico | ecosystem: Environmental > Aquatic > Marine > Cold seeps | place: Gulf of Mexico... | reverse complement strand
TCCCGTAGGGCAAGGCGATAAGCGACCAACTACGTCGTTATAAGATATTTATTTAGAATGACTAAACTACACATCTTATGCCTAGTATTTGGCACGCTTCTCGACTTGCTGAAATCACGCATTTCCAGGTAGCACGGGTATAAGCCGCTAAGAATTTAGCGGCATCTGTTGTGGCTTATGAGGTTTTTCGTAACTCTCTTCGCAAAATCTTACCCACGGTAGATTTCGGGATAGCTTCTAGAATTTCAATGCTTTTAGGCACTTTATAAGCGGTAAGCTGCTCGCGGCAATAGGTTTGCAACTGCGCTAAATCAAAGTCACCGGTAACACTGATATAGGCACACACTCGCTCGCCTGTGCGCTCGTCTTGCTGGCCTACTACTGCCGCTTCTAAGACGCCGGGGAAACTAACCAGCACTTCCTCAACTTCATTTGGGTAAACATTAAAGCCCGAGACAATAATCATATCTTTTAGGCGGTCGACCACCTTGATACAACCATTAGGACGGCGCATCGCGATATCACCCGTTTTAAAGAAACCATTAACAATGGCCAGCTTAGTTTCTTTAGGCATGTTCCAGTAGCCTTGCATCACCTGCGGACCTTTTACCACTAGCTCACCTTCTTCGCCATCAGGCACCGGATTGCCCATAGCATCCCAAATTTCGACGATGGTATCGACTAACGGCCGACCTATTGAACCAAGCTGTTCATTGCCGGGCTCATTCATACATACCACAGGAGATGTTTCAGACAAACCATAGCCTTCGGTGATGGTGCTACCTGTCGTCTGCTGCCAAATGTTGGCGGCCGCAATGGTCAATGAGGTGCCTCCAGAAATGGTCAATTTGAGCTTAGAGAAGTCGAGTTTTTTAAATTCTGGATGATTACACAAACCGACAAACAAGGTGTTTAGTCCGGCAAAACCGGTGAATTTAAACGGTTTAATCGTAGCAATAAAGTCATCGATATTGCGTGGATCGGCAATCAAGACATTGAGATTGCCTTGACCGAAAAATAGCATCATATTGACGCAAAAAGCGTAGATGTGATAGAGCGGTAATGGCGAGACAAAAGTATCTTCCCCCTCAATAAACCGGGTATCAAGATTATGCCTTGTTTGCGCCGCATTACTCAAGATACTGCGATGGGTTAGGCTAGCGCCCTTAGATACACCGGTGGTGCCGCCGGTATACTGCAACACACAGATATCATCCAGACTCGCTTGCACACGCGGTTGCAAAGTCAACGCTTGTCCATCGCTAATCGCCTGGTTAAAACCAACACCTTGGTCAAATGCGCCTAACTCATTAGTTAGCAAGTCATCAGATTTTGTGATGATTACCGTTGATATGTCGGTATTGTCTTTGACCGCTTCAAGCTTAGGCACCAGCTCATTTAAAATAAAAATAGCTTTAGCGCCACTGTCCTTAAATTGATGGGCCATTTCACGCGGCGTATACATCGGATTGGTATTAACAATGATTAGCCCAACGCGCATCGCCGCATAAGCGGCGATAGGGTATTGGATCAAGTTGGGCAGTTGAATAATAATCCGATCACCTGGTTTTAGATCGGTGCATTGCTGTAACCAACACGCTAAGGCGCGTGATTTCTGCTCAACTTGGTCAAAACTTAGGGTTTGCCCGAGGCAATGAAAAGCTGGTTTGTCGGCATATTTAGCAAAGGCTTGCTCAATATAGTCACCTAGACAATGAATATGTTCTTCAATCAAAAGATTCGCCATTTTATCTACCTAGTAAGTTAATAAAGTATCCTTGTCGATTTTTGTTAAACGACTTGGCTTGGATAAATTTCAACTGATAGTATCGAATATAAAAGACGTTTTGTGATGCGTTTTACCCGCCAAAGTCTTATCTTTTGTCACCATATCACCTTAATATGCTGCTTTATTAAGACTCTAAACAGGAGAGTCGATAGTCGCTTGGCGTGGTGTTGGTCCACCGCTTAAAGGCACGGTTGAAATTTCCGACACTCGAAAATCCGACCAGATAACCAATTTCGCTAATGCTCAGGTGACGCTGCTGGATATACTCCATGGTCAGTTTTTTTCGGGTCTGTTCGAGAATATCTTTATAGTTGGTCCCCTGCTCTTGTAACTTACGCTGTAAATTGCGCAGGCTCATCCCTAGGTCACGTGCCACGTCGGCTTGTGAAGGGGCGCCCAAGGGCAAAGCTTCATAGATTTTGTTTTTAATCACATAGGTCAGGTCACTCTTATCGATGCGCGATAAAAAGTCATCAAGCATTTTCTCATGGGCGTGGGTGACCAACGGGTTACCGCCGACTAATTGTTGTTGCGCCTGGCCAAGGTCAAATACAATAGCCGGTTTATCACAACAAAACTTTATCGGCGATAAGAAAAACTCCACCAAATAGCCAGCGCCAATTGATGGCTCGCTGCCTGAAAAATCGATCGACAACGGATTAAGATCGTGACTGACCAACTCGCGAGATAACTGCACAAGACTCGCCATAAACGCCTCACACATCACCTGATTTAATACCGGACGCCCGGTATCAGGATAGGTCATTAGGGTCAATTCAAGAATAAGTTGGTTATCTCGCACGATTAAATCTAAGCCACAGGCGTCGGAAACGACTCGCTTATATTGCACGATTCGGGCAAGGGCGTCGTGCAAGGTGTTAGATGACATCATCGCATAGCCCAATACATGAAACATGCCCGGTCTAAACTGCTTGGCTACTAATACCGCAATATCGGCACGCCCGAGCATCTTTTCACAATAATCAAATAGCTGAGCCAATTTTTCGGTAGCGATGCGGGACTCTTGATCGCGTAATACACTTTGCTCGATACCACACTGCTTCATGGCTGTCTCGAGGCACAGGCCTTGCTCGGTCAGCACCCGCGATAACGGGATCATCCAGCCACTAATTGTCGAGTATGTTTGAGGCATTGTTATGTTTATTTTTTAACCTATCAATATTTAAACTAGCGTTTGCTTGAGTACCCGTACACTACACTATTTCAGGGGGTTTTATCAAATTTTGCACAAAATGACAGTAAGTTGGCGCGTTTTGCCCCTTTGCAAAGCAAGATTAATTGGCTATGGTATTTATGTTAATTAATAGTTAATTCATGACAAGCGAGTATCGACGATGTTAAAAACAAAACTTAAAAACAGCTTAGTTGCGTCCGTAGTCTTATCAACGCTCTATGCAGTACCATCCTATAGTGCCGATTTTTATTTTGGTGATGATGACCAAACCTTATTACAGATAAACTCTCAATTATCGGTAGGTGCCAGCTGGCGCTTGAAAGATGCCGACCCGAGATTTATTGCGGTGAGCAACGGCGGACAAGGCTTTAGCGCCACCACCGATGACGGTAACTTAAACTTTGATAAGAATGAAACCTTCTCAAAAATTATTAAGGGCTATAACGACTTTCAACTAACCCACGAGAACTGGGGTGCCTTCTTACGTGTTAAGTATTGGTATGACAAAGAATTAAAAGATGAGTCGCGTGGCCACGGTAATAGTGGTAACGGTTATATGCCCGGCGCGCCATTAAGTGATGAAGGCTTTGCCGATTTCACCAAGTTTTCAGGCCTTGAAATTCTCGATGCCTACGCATTTGTGCAGACCGAGCTAGGCGACATGCCGCTAGATTTACGCGTCGGCCGTCAAGTGCTTAGCTGGGGGGAAAGTACGTTCATACAAGGGGGAATTAGCTCAATCAACCCGTTTGATGTTAGTGCATTTCGCCGTCCAGGCGCAGAACTCAAAGAAGGCTTATTGCCTGTTGGCATGGTTTATTTCAACCTTGGCTTAACCGAGTCGTTAAGTCTTGAGATGTTCTATCAGTACGAGTGGGAAAAAACCCAAATTGACGGTTGTGGCACTTTATTCACCGGTGCTGACTTTGCAGCCAGCGGTTGTAACCACGTAACCATTGGTCCTGGGGATCAAACCGCGCTAGCGGCAGGTTATACCGCAGTGCGTGAAGCAGACATCGAGCCAGAAGATGGCGGGCAGTTTGGTATCGCGCTACGCTATTATGCCGAGGCGCTTAACGATACGGAATTTGGCTTCTATTTCCTAAACGTCCATTCACGTGTACCGATGATCTCGGCCATTCGTAGTGAATGGGTAGGTATTAACCCTGCGCTGCCGGTATTGTTACCCCATAGCAGCGCTGTTGGTTTAAATGCAGCTTATCCGACACTAGCGGCCGGTTATGCTGCGGGCGTATTAACCCCAGAGCAACTGGGTCAATTTGGTTTAGCCACCGTATTACAAGGCACAGGTGTTGAGCGCTCGACCATCGATGCAATGAATCCTGGTTATCTGATCGAATTCCCAGAGGATTTGAGATTTTACGGTTTAAGCTTTGCAACAAACGTCGGGGGCTTGGCATTATCGGGTGAGATATCCTATAAGCCAGACACGCCGATTCAGATAAATGGCCCAGAAATTCTTAACGGCGTGCTCTCTGAGAGTCCAGTGTTACGTTTTACCCCGAATGTTAAAGCAGCAGACGCCGGTGGTTATGTGCGTGGTTGGGATGAATTTGATGTCACTCAGATTCAGGTCACTGCGCTACAATTTTTCGATCAGGTCATGGGCGCATCTCGCCTAACCTTAATCGGTGAAGTGGGCTTAATCTTAACCGACAACATAGAAGACTCAGATCAACGTTTTGGCCGTAACGCAGTATTTGGCTTGGGTGATTTTGATGCAGGTGGTGGTTATAACTGTGCTGCCTTGGTTGGCGCAGGTAAAGTGAGTGGTGATTGTAGCGACGATGGCTTTGTCACTAACACAGCTTGGGGTTACAAGATGCGCGCGGTGTGGAACTACAGCGACGTATTCGCGGGTGTTTCACTAAAACCTACCCTCGCTTGGTCACATGATGTATCGGGTTACTCACCTGAGCCGGGACAACAATTCCATGAAGGAAGAAAGTCTTTAGGTCTGTCTGTTGAAGCGTCATATTTGCAAAAATATACCGCGACCTTGGGTTACCAAACCTACAGTGGTGGCACGCATAACAACTTACAAGACAAAGATTTCCTTGCTCTAAGCTTCGGCTTTTCATACTAAATAGGAGTACTAACCATGAAGAAATTATTATCAAGTGTTGGTTTATTAACGTTAACCCTGATCGCTAGCAGTGTTAGCGCTAAGGTATCACCTGAAAAAGCGGCAGAGCTTGGCAAGAGCCTCACTCCATTAGGCGCGCAAATGGCGGCAAACGCTTCAGGCACCATTCCGGCGTGGACTGGTGGCTTAAATTCAAAAAATACCACCAAGAGCAGTGACTCTGGTCGTCCGGCTGATCCTTACGCCAGTGATAAACCATTATTTGAAATCACCAATGCCAATCTAGACAAGTACAAGGCTAATCTAAGCCCTGGTCAACTCGCGATGTTTAAGAAGTATGCCGGTTATAAGATGCCGATATACCCAACCAGACGTTCTGCGGCCTACCCAGAGTCGATCTATCCGTTGGTCAAGAAAAACGCGACCAATGCTGAGTTGTTAGCCAGTGGTAATGGCGTGGTAAATTTTGATACCACCATTCCATTCCCTGTAGCAGAATCAGCGCTAGAAGTGGTGTGGAATCATATTACCCGTTATCGCGGCGGCGCAGCATTGCGTACTGCTAGTGCTATTCCGGTATTAGCCGACGGTGGTTTTGTCACGGTAAAAATGACCGATCAGCTTGTTTGGCCTGAGTTCTTAAAGGGCGGACGCGATGCCAAGAAAGATGACAACGTACTGTTCTATTACCTACAGCGCATTACTGCGCCAGCACGCCTAACCGGTACTGCGTTACTCGTTCACGAAACGATTGACCAAGTAAAAGAAGCGCGCCGCGCTTGGGTTTATAACTCGGGACAACGTCGTGTACGCCGCGCGCCAAATGTGGCATATGATGGACCTGGCGCAGGTACTGATGGCCTAAGAACCTCAGATAACTACGATATGTACAACGGTTCACCTGATCGCTACGACTGGAAGCTCGTTGGTAAAAAAGAAATGTACATTCCGTACAACTCTTATCGCTTATTTAATACCGATGTGTCTTACGGCGATATCGTCAAAGCGGGTCACCTAAACTCAGAGTTTTTACGTTACGAGTTACACCGCGTGTGGGAAGTTCAAGCGACGATTAAAGAAGGCCAACGTCATCTTTACACCAAACGTACGTTATTTATCGATGAAGATACGTGGGGCGCTTCGGTTATCGATCAATACGATGGTCGTGGCAACTTGTGGAAACTGTCTGAGGCGCATAACGTTCAATTCTACGATGTTGATACGCCGTGGATGGCAGCGGAAACGCTTCATGACTTAGATTCTGGCCGTTATCTGGTTACTGGTCTTGCCAACGAAGAGCCTAAATTCATGAAATGGAACGTGAAAGCGTCTCGTCGTGACTTCTCATCGTCGGCACTACGCCGCATGGGCCGCTAAGCCTGCGCTCAGAAGAAGTTGGGCCACCTCGGCCCAGCTTTATTTAATCAATAATTAAACAACAATTTCCATTCGTTTCATCAGTTCCAATAGACTTAGTCCATTATATTTTCGAAAATTATATCCAAAGAGACCCTCATTATGAAGTTTTACACGGTTGCAAGTGTCGTTGCTGCGTTATTGGCCACCAGCATTTCCTCGGCACAATCATCACTAAATAGCCAACAAAAAGACCCAACCAAACATACGTTAGCCGAACAACAAAAGCTGCGTCAATCACTCCCCTTTAGCGACACTAAGGATTTTTCATTGATTGAAAAAGGCCTGATCAAGCGTCCAAAAACCCTAGAAATAAAAGATCTCAAAGGAAATATTGTGTGGGAGCTGGGCAACTATGACTTCCTAAGCGACAAAGATTATCACGGCTCAATCAACCCAAGCCTCGAGCGACAAGCGCGGCTAAATATGTCTTACGGGTTATATAAAGTCACCGACCGTATCTATCAAGTAAGGGGTTACGATTTAGCCAACATCTCCTTTATTAAGGGCGATACCGGTTGGATTGTCTTTGATCCCCTGCTCACCCCTGCAACCGCACGCGCCGCGTTTAAGTTAGTGACACAAGAGCTTGGTGAGTTTCCAGTTAAGGCCGTAGTGTACAGCCATGCTCATGCTGACCATTTTGGCGGCGTGACTGGTATCGTGAGTCAGCAACAAGTGGATGATGGTGAAGTACAGATCATCGCGCCACGTGGCTTCATGGAACACGCAATCAAAGAAAACGTGTTAGCGGGTAACGCGATGACGCGCCGCGCAACTTACCAATATGGCAATGCGCTGGCCAAAGGGGCTAAAGGTCAAGTCGATGCTGCCATTGGCAAAGGATTGTCCACCGGCTTCATTAGCCTGCTGGCACCGACCCTAGAAATAGAGCAAGACGAGCAAACGTTGGTGATCGATGGCATCACCATGATCATGCAAAATACCCCGGGCACCGAAGCACCTGCCGAAATGAATACTTATTTCCCACAATTTAGGACGATGTGGTTGGCGGAAAACGTCACCGGCACACTGCACAATGTTTATACTTTGCGCGGCGCAGAAATACGTGATGCAATGGGCTGGAGTAAGTTTATTAATCAGGTTATCCATGGTTACGCTAAAAAGAGCGACATCATGTTTGCGTCACATTCTTGGCCGCGTTGGGGCAACGAGTATCTGATTGAAGTGCTAGAAAAGCAGCGCGATATTTATGGCTACCTGCATGATAAAACCCTAAACCTAGCCAATAAAGGCGTCACCATCAATGAGATCCACAATCAACTAACCGTACCTGACGAGCTATCACAAGAATGGTATAACCGTGGCTACCACGGCTCTTATTCACATAACGTACGCGGCATCATCAATAAATACCTCGGTTTTTATGACATGAATCCGGCCAATTTAAATAAACTCAGTCCAAGCGACTCGGCGGTTAAATACGTCAAGATGATGGGCGGCAGCGCCAATATCCTTAAGCAGGCGAAACAAGCGTACGCTAATGGCGAATATCGCTGGGTTGCCGAGTTAGTCAATCATCTGGTTTTTGCCCAGCCAGACAACACCCAAGCCAAACTATTGCAGGCAGATACGCTTGAACAACTAGGTTATCAGAGTGAGAGTGCAGGCTGGCGCAATAATTACCTGGCTGCTGCGCAAGAGTTACGTCATGGCATTATCACGAACGCCAAAGCCACAAAACCCGGTCCAGACTTGATTAAAGCGATGAGCACCGGACTTATTTTCGACTTTTTAGGCGTACGTCTAAATAGCGAGAAAGCACAGGGTAAACAGTTGACGATTAATGTGGTGATCCCCGATCGTGACGAAAAGTTTTTACTGGAGCTTAAAAACAGCCATCTTAATAATATCGAGCATGTGCAATCGAGCAACGCCGATGTCACGGTGACGGTCAATCGTAAAGATTTCGATTTAATGTTACTCAAGCAAGCTAGTTTTCAGCAATTAGCGGCCAGTGGCGCGATGAAATTTGACGGCGATGCCAAGGCATTTGCCAGCTTACTGATGATGCTAGAGGAATTTCCGTTCTGGTTTAATGTCGTAACCCCTTAAGATTAAAGCCTATTAAACATCGGCGCTAAGTTGAGCTTAGCGCCTTTTTTTTACCCACAAAACACCTATTTTCAAAGAGAGCCCTTTGGCATTTAGAGATAAGCGATATCGGTCAAAGCGAGCTATTATTTAAGAAAAACAAGAAAAGGAATCAAGCATGAATTCAGAAAATTTCGATTACATTATTATCGGCGGTGGCTCGGCCGGTGCAGTATTGGCCCATCGTTTAACGGCAAGCGGTGAGCACAACGTTTGTTTACTCGAGGCGGGGCCTGAAGATAAAACCCCAATGATAAAAATTCCAGGCGCCTTTTCTTATTTCATGTTCTCTAAAAAATATAATTGGAATTACGATGCCAAAGTCGATCCAAATATTCGTCACGGTGAGCCGATGTTTGTCCCGCGCGGTAAAACCCTAGGCGGCAGTTCTGCCACCAATGCGATGCTCTATGTCCGTGGTCAAAAAGAGGATTACGATCATTGGGAAAGCCTTGGCAATGAAGGCTGGTCATTCGATCACATGTTACCCTATTTTAAACAGGCTGAAACCAACGAGCGTGGCGGTGATGATTTTCACGGCGACAGTGGACCATTGTATGTCAGCGATCGCCCAAATCTTTATCCAATAAGCGATGTCTTCATCAAGGGCGCCCAAGAAGCAGGTTATCCCCTAAACAACGATTTCAACGGCGCAACGCAAGAAGGCGTTGGTTATTATCAATGTACCATCAAAGACGGCCAGCGCTGCGGCGTATCGCTAGGTTATTTAACCCCAGCACGTGCACGGCCCAACCTTACTGTATTAACCGAGGCGCTAGTGTCACGAGTTGTGACCCAAAATCAGCAGGCCACTGCGGTTGAATTTAGCCATCAAGGTCAACAGAAACGCTTTAGCATCAATAAAGAAGTGCTGCTATGTGGCGGCAGTATTAACTCACCTCAGGTGCTGTTGTTATCAGGCATTGGCGACAAGGATGAGCTGTCTGCGCACAATATAGACTGTGTTAAGCACCTGCCCGGTGTTGGCAAAAATCTGCGTGAACATGTCGATGCTTGTATCTTAGTTAACAGCAAGAAACGAGATGGCTTTACCTCATCCATCGGCGGTATCTTGGGTATGATCCCAGACACCTTTAATTATCTATTGAACAAGAAAGGCAAGCTGGCCAATTCTATCTTAGAGGCTGGCGGTTTCCTTAAGACACAACCAGATTTAGCAACTCCCGATGTGCAGCTGCATATGGTGCCGTTATTATTTGATGATAATGGTCGTGACCTAAAATTGATGCGCGACCACGGTTACTCATGTCATGTCTGTGTATTACGCCCAGAGAGTACCGGTAGCGTCACTCTTGCGTCTAATAACCCGAGCGACCATCCTGTTATCGATTTTAATTTCTTCGCCGATGCTAAAGATCAAAAAGTCTTGGTGGATGGTCTCAAGTTAGTGCGCAAAATTATGGCGACACCGGCTTTCGAAGAACATCGCGGCGAGGAGTTCTACCCTGGCAGCGATGTCGTCTCTGATCAAGCGCTATTTGAAAAGGCCAAAGGGCGATTAGGCACCGTTTATCACCCAGTGGGCACCTGTAAAATGGGCCACGATGAGCTCGCAGTTGTCGATAGCCAATTAAAAGTTCATGGTATTGGTCGTTTACGAGTTATCGACGCGTCGATCATGCCAACATTGGTTAGCGGCAACACCAACGCACCAACAATAGCGATTGCCGAAAAAGCAGCAGACATGATATTAAATCAAGCGTAATCAACGTGTTGATAGTCGATAGTAATTTCATGCTCTCGACCGTTTACGGGTTATTGACGCGTCGATCATGCCGACTTTTATCAGCGGCAATACCGACGCACTCCCTATAATCGCGATTGCCGAAAAAGCAGCAGACATGATATTAAATCAAGCGTAATCAACGTGTTGATAGTCGATAGTAATTTCATGCTCTCGACCGTTTACGGGTTATTGAC
>Ga0105359_10004918_pt1 | contig 10567 bp, 10 predicted proteins | sample GOMGulsemesocosm_6_FD_83659 | JGI IMG/M metagenome (GOLD analysis project Ga0105359, IMG submission 83659) | Methane-oxidizing microbial communities from mesocosms in the Gulf of Mexico - GOM8C Gulf of Mexico | ecosystem: Environmental > Aquatic > Marine > Cold seeps | place: Gulf of Mexico... | reverse complement strand
TTAGCCAAGGGTAAAACACTGTACGTCTACGGTAACAGCGGAAAGCTGGTAGCGTTAACGGTACAATAGCAATTAGCTGATAACACTCGTTCATTGAGAACAACATCTTACGGGCGATAATCGCCCGTTTTTTAAATATTACGACGTTGCCTTTTTGTTAAAAACTGAAGCAGCTAAGTAATCATTCGCAGGTTTAGTCATGATACCAGTCATCGCAATTGTGGGTCGCCCCAACGTTGGGAAATCCACACTTTTTAACCGTTTGACGAAGTCGCGGGATGCGCTGGTGGCTGATTACGCCGGCTTAACTCGTGACCGTAAATACGGTGAGGGCGAAGTTGGCGAACGTAAATTTATCACCATTGATACCGGGGGTATTAGTGGAGACGAAACCGGTATTGATTCGATGATGGCCGGTCAATCACTGCAAGCAATTGACGAAGCTGATGCGGTGTTGTTTTTGGTTGATGCTCAAGCAGGTTTGACCGCAGCCGATGAAATGATTGCTAATCATATGCGTAAAATTAACAAAACCTGTTACCTGGTGGCGAATAAAACCGACGGTTTGAACGCCGATGTGGCGACGGTTGAATTCCATCGTATGGGTATGGGTGAACTTTACCATATTGCCGCTGCTCATAACCGTGGTGTCACCAGCTTGATGGATATCGTGCTGGGTAAATTCCCTGAGCCGGAAGACCTTGATGGTGGTGAAGCACCAAAAGGTACGCGTATTGCCGTGATTGGTCGCCCCAATGTGGGTAAATCGACCTTGGTCAACCGTATGCTCGGTGAAGAGCGTGTGGTTGTATTTGATCAGCCCGGCACTACTCGAGACAGTGTTTATATTCCCTACGAGCGTCATGGCAAACCTTATACTCTGATTGATACTGCCGGTGTGCGACGTCGTAAAAATGTGAAGGAAGCGGTTGAAAAATTCTCCATCATTAAAGCCTTGCAGGCAATTTCTGATGCGAATGTCGTTGTTTGTGTGTTTGATGCGCGCGAAGGTGTGGTGGATCAAGATTTACACATGCTGGGTTTTGCATTGGATGCGGGTCGCTCACTGGTGATTGCTGTCAATAAATGGGATGGCATGGATGCGGACAATAAACGCAAAGTGAAGAATGAGCTTCAGCGTCGTCTTGAATTTGTTAACTACGCAAAAATCCATTTTATTTCCGCGTTACACGGCACCGCTGTTGGCGATTTATACGGCTCGGTTGATAAGGCCTATGCCTCTGCTACGACTCGCTGGTCAACTAACAAATTGACCACAATTTTGCAGCAGGCTACCACTGAACATGCACCACCGATGGTTAATGGTCGTCGTATCAAATTGCGTATGGCTCACTTGGGTGGCACCAATCCTCCACGTTTTATTATTCACGGTAACCAGACCGAGAAAGTGCCGAATAACTACACCCGATTTTTGGAAAATACTTACCGTAAGGCGCTTAAAATTGAAGGTACACCGGTGTTTATTGAGTACAAATCCGGTACCAACCCCTTCGAAGGGCGTAAGAATCTACTGACGCAGCGGCAGATTGGTAAAAAACAGCGTTTGGTGGAGCACGCACGACACAATAAGCGTGGTCGCTAGCGGCCTGTCCGTTAACGACGAAGAGCAGTAGAATATCGTGTAAGATTTTTGCACAAGACAAATGCCGAGTGAAAATGGCTAAAACATACCTACTTTTCGTTGAAAAACTTACCAGTGGCTCGCTACAAGGTGAATGGCGCGGCCAGAGAGGGTGCCTTGGGGCATTGTCTGCGTCTCCCGTCTCGATTAAAAAAATTTTATCATATTTTTCTTTCGTCCCTGCTTTATGCAAAGGTCTCAATGTTTGTGTTGAGCCCCGTTGTTTTATTGCGGGACCAGTACGCCTTCCTACTAAGTAACTGATTTATGTTGTGGCGTCCTCGCTCAATTCTACAGTTAATGCTATTTGGTCTGATGACCGTAGTGGCACCGCTGTGCGTAGCGATTTTTTATACCGTCGAAACACTTGATGAATTGGCGCGCCAGAGTCAAACGGTTAATCAACAAACCATTACCTTGACGCGTAGCAGCCAACGCTTTGAATCCAGCTTGTTTGATTTGGAACGACGTGCGCGGCAATACATGGCGCTGGGCGATGCAGATTTACTAGCGTTGTTTGTACGTGAGCGACAGCAATTGCTGTTCACGTTAGAACAAGTTGACGCCACGCTGGCGGGTGTTCAAAGCGATGCAGCAGAGGCGGTACGTCTAAGTGGGCAACAGCTCAACACTATCCTGCAATCGTTACCTGAGTCGGGAGCTGAGGTTAAATCGTCTCTTTTGTTGTTTTCTCAGTTAGCTGAGGTCTCGGCGGAATTTCAAACGCTTGTTCTTGATTATGTGGATCAACAGCTGGCCGGACTTGCTCAGCACGCCAATGATATTCGACGGTCATTAATGCTGATGGTTGCTCTGCTGGCCGTGTTGACATTTACTTTTTCTATTATGCTGATTTACTGGATAAATACGCCAATCCGACAAATTCGCAAGCAGATTCGTAAGTTGGGCAGCGGAAATATGAGCCAGCCAATTCGGGTTACTGGCCCAGCGGAAATGCAGCAGCTGGGTGAGCAGCTCGAATGGTTAAGAGTTCGACTTGATGAGGTGGAACAGGAAAAATTACAGTTCTTACGTCACATGTCCCATGAATTAAAAACCCCGCTTGCCAGTTTGCGCGAGGGGGCAGATTTGATGGCTGAAGGCGTGGTAGGGGAGCTTCAGCAAAAGCAGCGAGAAGTGGTCGAAATTATTCAGGCCAATAGTCGTGAATTACAGCGTTTGATTGAAAATCTGTTGGATTATAACCAGATGGTTCACAGTCAGGCGTTGCAGATACAGCCTCATTCCTTGAATAGCTTGTGGCAGGATTTAATGGCTACGTATCAGATGACAATTGAGCGCAAAGGTTTGCAGATTAGTTGCGGTGGCGATGTAGAGGCATGGCCGGTGGATGAAACAAAATTCCGCGCAGTGTTGGATAATTTGCTGTCAAATGCGGTCAACTATACGCCGCCTTTAGGATGTATAGATATCTCCTGGCATAGCGTCGAGGATAATGCTGGCGGCATGTTAATTATGGATGTTGCCAACAGTGGCGAACCAATTTTATCGGCAGAGCAGACGAAGATATTTGAACCCTTTTATCAAGGGGCAAGCAGTCGCAGTGGGCCAATTAAAGGGTCAGGTATTGGTTTAAGTGTGGCAAGAGAGTGCATGCAGGCGCATGGAGGTAATCTTTGTCTTGTGGCGCACTCCACGTTGACGGTGTGTTTTCGTTTACAATGTCCTGCGGAGAATGAGTCATGAAATGTTTTGTGGTGGCGTTGATTTTACTGCTGGGCGCAGGCTGTAGCAGTATGCAGCGAGATTATTATGAAAACTGGGAACGTGAACCTGTACTGTCCGCTGAGCAACGTTATTACTGGTTACGTCTTGCTGATTTGTATATGGAGCTGATGCCAGCTCAGGCTCAGCAGCGTCTGGATGAAATCGGTGATGAAGAAAAAACCATTCTGCAGTGGTATCGGTATGCACTGCTTAATCAGCAGCTTAATGACCGGCTTGGCTGGATACGTGCCCGTGATGCTTTTCGATATGTTTTAGCATCTGAAAATTTGAGCCAGGAATTGTATGGTTTAACTAAGTTGCTGCTTAAATATAATCAGAACATGATTAATTGGGATGCCCGTTATAATAAAGTGAAAATCGAGCTGAAGGAGAGTGAAGCGATGCAGCAGGTTCTCGAAGAAAAAATTCAGGCCATTACTAATCTTGAACAAAGTATGAGTTCACGTAAAGAACAGGCGATTGACCCTTAGGTTTACTCAAGATGGCGGATACTTCACCTCACATATTACTGGTCGATGATGACCCCAGCCTAAAACGCTTGCTGGTGATGCGGCTTGAGGCAGAGCACTATCGTGTTTGTACTGCCAATGATGGTCAGGAGGCACTTCGTGAGTTGAAAGTACAGGATATTGATCTTGTGATCAGCGACTTGCGCATGGATGGCATGAATGGCATTGAGCTGTTCGAAGAAATTCAGCGCCAATATAGTGGTCTCCCCGTTATTTTGATAACAGCACAAGGGACTATTTCTGATGCAGTATCGGCGACACAGAAAGGGGTGTTTGGTTTTCTGACCAAGCCTGTAGATAAGAATGAACTGTTTGATCAGATAGGGCAGGCCTTAGCGCAAACTAGTCTTACAGTCTCGGCTGACCAGAAAGGCCAATGGTGTTCGCATATTCTCACTCGCAGTGACAGCATGGAGCGTCTGTTAAGTACCGCTAAACGGGTAGCCGAATCTGATGTCAGTTTGTTAATTACAGGTGCCAGCGGAACAGGGAAAGAACTGCTGGCTCAAGCAATTCACCGTGGTAGTCCTCGTCAGCAACAACCCTTTATCCCGATTAACTGTGGCGCATTGCCTGAGCCGTTGCTGGAATCGGAACTTTTTGGTCATGTGAAGGGTGCTTTTACTGGTGCTAGCAGTGATCATCTAGGATTGTTACGGGCCGCCGATGGAGGTACCCTTTTTCTGGATGAAATAGGTGATATGCCTGTGCCGCTTCAGGTGAAACTGTTAAGGATTTTACAGGAGAGGCAGGTTCGGCCAGTGGGTAGCACTCAGAGTTATCCGGTCGATGTACGTATAATTTCTGCCACCCATCGCGATCTAGAGCAGGCCATGAAAAATGGCTCGTTTCGGGAAGATCTCTACTATCGTTTGAATGTGGTTAACCTGAAAATACCTGTTTTGACAGAACGCCGAGAGGATATTCCTCTGCTGGCGACCCATTTTTTACAGCGGTGTCAGAAAGGGCGATATAGCAAAGCAGCCGCCTTCAGTCCGGAAGCAATGAACCTATTGGTTGGTGCTGCTTGGCCAGGAAATGTCCGACAGTTAGAAAATGTGATTCAACAAATCGTAGCGCTGGCACATACTAAAATGATACCAGAAGCCTTGGTGCGAGATGCCATTGCTAATGAATCCGGAGTGATGCCGTCTTTTAATGATGCGCGCCACCATTTTGAACGTGACTATTTGGTAAAAGTGCTACGCATTACCGAGGGGAATGTGTCACGTGCGGCCATGCTTGCGCAACGCAACAGGACGGACTTTTATAAGCTACTACAACGTCATGGTTTAAAGCCCGATCAATTTAAAGCCTGATTCTTTCAAGGTATGGTTCGGATTGTCTCAAAAAGCAGACAGTTATGATCTGTGTCCAAATGCTGTCAAACCTGATGGTTCGGGCTTGCGGCCTTCAGATTTTAGTTTTATGGTTGGTGTGCTGAGTTTTGTTTCCAAAAGGAGACGCAGTAACTAACTGATATAAAAAGAAAAATTGTATAGGTCGTTATTTTGTCTCCAAAAGGAGACGTATAATCGCAAATTTTCATTATATATTGGAAGTGAGGCGACTCAAAAGTATTTAACCTGTTGATAGATAAGTTTTAATTAAATCTGGCACGACTTTCGCATTGTTTTTTGCTAAATGGAAAATTAATGTGTAAATACATCAGCAGTATGATGTTGAAGTAACGTCCAGTAGAGGTTAGTAAGTGTCCATTACTTTTGAGTTCAGCAAGTGCGATAAGATGCTTGAGCAATACTATTGGCTCAGGGAAGAGTGCTTTCGTAAAGAGCTAGGGCTGGATGCTTTTGACGGAACTGAAGATATATACGACCAAAACGGCAAAATTCTTATTGTACGTGATGGTGGTACCTGTGTAGGAGGGGTTCGTATTACTGGTTGCTCTCTGTTTGGCCAGAGTTTGATGCCGCTTGAGCAGAAGGGATTGGATATTACCCGAATGCTGCCTCAATTGAAGTTACCGCTTGCCCCATATTGTCAGTGGGAGCGTCTTGTCTTACGCCCAGAATACCGAGGCATCGAAATGCTGAGAGGTATTTGCCGGGCATTAATTCGAGGCTGTGCCAGTCTGGGTTATCACTACGCCTTTAATGTCACGGGTATTAAGCGTGCCAGGCTCTACAAGCGAGTACACAAAAATCTGGGCTATGACTACGAAATTTATAATCAGCTGACGATGCCTGTTGAGAACGAATTTGAGCACTTGGAACATTTGTTGTCGATTGCTTTTATACCTGAGACTGAGCGTGAAGCTTTGCTTGGTGCTAGTGCCAGTCAGGTGTTTGAGGGGTTATGGCAACCTGAATTACAGGATGCAGCTTAACCGCCTGCAAGTTTGGCTTGATAGCCAAGTTTAAGCAGTGTTGCTAGCAGTTGTTCGCGGTAGTCGCCCTGGATTTCGATAATGCTGTCTTTAACCGTGCCGCCGCAACCACAACTTTTCTTTAGCTGTTTAGCCAGACTTTTGAGCTCTTCGGTGGGAAGTAATACGCCTTCGATCAGAGTAACTCCTTTGCCTTTGCGGCCTTTGGTTTGTCGGGAAATACGGACAATACCGTCACCGGTGGGCATGACTGAGTTTTGTTTACAATGACATTGCCCTTGAGGTTGCTCGCAACTTGGGCAGACGCGACCTTGATCGGTGGAATAGACAAGATGGGAAGATCGGTTCATGTTTTTACCTCTGTAAAAGTCTAATGATAAGACAGGCCCACATTAATCTATACTAATAACATTGAATCGAAGATTTTGATTTGATCTTGCGCGATGGACATATTATGAAAAACTTACCTCAACTGCGTATTTTTACCCTGTTTGCATTGATATGCGCCAGCTTTGCGATCCCTCTGCATGCTGAAAATAAAGTGATGGATTTGGATCAGCTGGTGGTTAAAAGTGAGTTGCGTTATTTGGCCGGGCAGGATGAGCCCTTTACGGGAAATGCGGTCAGTTATTTTTCTGATGGTATGCAAAAATTACAGGTCAGCTTTGTTGATGGCCTTAAGCATGGTAAAGAGGTCGCTTGGTACGACGATGGACAGCTTCGTTATGTGGTACGTTACCGTTACGGTGAGCCGCAAAGTGTTGGTTCAGCTTGGTACGCCCGTATTAGCCAAACGAAAATGGTAGTTTCGGCATTAAGCTACTGCGGTGAAGATGACATGAATACCGGATTTTGTGATCCCGGTTTGCAGGAATCCAGCCACATGGTTCGTGATCCCGGTTCGCAGGAATCCAGCCGCATGGATATCACTCCCTAACAGATATCCGGTCGTATCGAGTTTATGCCCTGATCATTACTGATTAGAGGCAACGAAGAGCTAGATGCAAACAATGTCTGGCTTTGATACTGTGTAGGCACGCCAAACGTCGTTTATTGGCGTGGCAGAGGTGTCTATGGCGAAAAAGTATCGTATTGAAGCAGATAGCCTGGGTCAGTTAAAAATTCCCGTCAACGCCCTCTATGGCGTGCAAACCCAGCGAGCTATTGAAAATTTCCCCGTTAGCCAGTTGCCGATGCCTGCAGCCTTTATTTCTGTCTTGGGATTGATTAAAAAAACCGCTGCAAGGGTCAATCAACAGTTAGGTTTGTTGGATGCGCCTCGGGCTACGGCGATTATTCAAGCCGCTGCGGAAGTTCAAGCCGGTTTGCATGATGCCCAGTTTCCTGTCGATGTATTTCAAACCGGTTCTGGCACCAGTACTAACATGAATGCTAATGAAGTAATCGCAACATTGGCTGCGCAATCCTCTGGTCTGGGTATTCATCCCAATGATCATGTCAATCTTGGGCAAAGCAGCAATGATGTGATTCCCAGTGCGATTCATATCAGCGTCACTTTGCAGCTGACAGATTGTTTATTGCCCGCCTTGCTACATCTTCAGAACACGATTGAGATCAGAGCGGCGGGGCTGCAGGCGCACATTACAACTGGGCGTACTCATTTGATGGATGCCATGCCTATTTCATTAGCTCAGGAGCTTTCAGGTTGGGCGGCGCAGGTACGTCTAGGTATTCTCCGTTTGCAAAGTACCTTGCCGAGACTTTGTCAGTTGGCGCAGGGAGGTACGGCTGTGGGTACGGGCATTAATGCTCACCCGGATTTTGCATTCAGCTTTGCTGAGTCTCTGAATAAGGAAACTGGGTTAGATTTTTCACCTAGCAGTTGTTTTTTCGAAAGTTTAAGTTGTCAGGACAGCGCTGTGGAATTATCAGGGCAGCTGCGTGTTGTGGCGGTGAGTATTATGAAAATAGCCAATGACCTGCGCTGGATGAATAGTGGGCCATTAACTGGATTAGGTGAAATTGAGCTGCAAGCACTGCAGCCGGGCAGTAGCATTATGCCGGGTAAAGTAAATCCGGTAATTCCGGAAAGTGCAGCGATGGTGGCTGCTCAAGTGATAGGTAATGATGCCACGGTCGCTATCGCCGGGCAAAGTGGTAACTTTCAGCTTAATGTGATGTTGCCGGTGATTGCCTATAACTTGCTGCAAAGTATCAAACTATTGACCTCAACCTGTTATTTATTGGCGGACAAAGCCATTGCGACGTTTACCGTTAGAACTGACGTGTTACAAAAAAACCTGGCTCGTAATCCGATATTGGCAACAGCCCTCGCTCCGCTGATTGGCTACGAAAAAGCGGCTGAGATTGCCAAGCAGGCATACCATGACAAACGTTCGATACTGGATGTCGCTGTCGACTTGACCGGCATGCCTCGAGATCAATTGACGCGTTTATTGGCGCCGGATTTTATGTTGAGTCCGAAACCCTTCCCAGAGGATAATTAATTAAAACTTGTCCCATGATAGAGGCTGAGCATTGTGAGCTGTTGCGGTACAATGGCGGCCGTTTAAGAAAATTCATTTTACCAGAGCGTGTTATATGACATTAATCCGTGAAGAAGACCTCATCCAGAGCGTTGCAGGCGCACTGCAGTACATTTCCTATTACCACCCGACGGACTTTATTCAGGGTGTGCATGAAGCTTATCTCCGAGAAGAATCTCAGGCCGCCAAGGACGCTATGGCTCAGATTTTGATTAATTCCCGTATGTGTGCAGAAGGGAAACGCCCTATTTGCCAAGATACAGGTATCGTGACGGTATTCTTGAAAATCGGCATGAATGTGCAATGGGAGACTGACAAAAGTGTCAGTGATTTGGTAAATGAAGGTGTTCGCCGTGCCTATATGGATCCTGATAACTTGCTGCGAGCTTCAATTCTGGATGATCCTGCCGGTGCGCGTAAAAACACCAAAGACAACACGCCAGCCGTAATTCATATGGAGGTGGTTACTGGCGATAAGGTGGAAGTACATGTGGCGGCCAAAGGCGGGGGCTCTGAAAACAAGTCTAAAATGGTGATGCTCAATCCGAGCGATAGCATTGTTGACTGGGTAGTAAAAACTGTTCCAACCATGGGTGCTGGCTGGTGTCCACCGGGCATGCTGGGCATAGGTATTGGCGGCACCGCGGAAAAAGCAGCATTGATGGCAAAAGAAGTGTTGATGGACCCGATTGATATTCATGAAATTCGTGAGCGTGGTCCTCAAAACCGTGTTGAAGAATTGCGTATCGAAATTATGGATGCCGTAAATAAACTGGGCATTGGTGCCCAGGGTTTGGGTGGTTTAACCACTGTGCTGGACGTTAAAATCATGGATTATCCAACCCATGCGGCATCTCTGCCAGTGGCGATGATTCCAAACTGTGCGGCAACGCGTCATGCGCATTTTACACTGGATGGCTCTGGTCCTGTTGAGCTGACACCGCCAAGCCTGGAAGATTGGCCTGAAATCACTGAGCAGGGCGGTAGCAATGTTCGTCGTGTTAATTTGGATGACGTGAAGCATGCTGATATCCAGAGCTGGCAACCCGGTGAAACCCTGCTGCTGTCCGGTAAAATGCTGACGGGTCGTGATGCGGCCCATAAACGTATGACTGAGATGATGGCCAAGGGTGAACCTCTGCCTGTTGATCTGACGGATCGTTTTATTTATTACGTTGGCCCGGTTGATCCCGTACGTGACGAAGTTGTAGGTCCTGCGGGCCCGACAACGGCAACGCGCATGGATAAATTCACTGAAACGATGTTGGCTGAAACCGGGCTGATTGGCATGATCGGTAAAGCCGAGCGTGGCCCATCCGCTATTGAGGCTATTAAGAAGCACAAAGCCGTTTATCTGATGGCTGTTGGTGGTGCTGCTTATCTAGTGTCCAAAGCGATCAAGAAAGCTGAAATTGTTGCCTTCCCGGAAATGGGTATGGAAGCCATCTACGAGTTTGAAGTGGAAGATATGCCGGTTACCGTTGCAGTGGACGTGAAAGGTGAGTCTGTTCACCAGACCGGTCCTGAGCATTGGCACCATGTCATTGAAGAGCGCGAGCTTAAAATTCAGTAAGCTCGCCGAGAATGCGCCTGCTGTTCTTTTGCTGTTGTAGTAGGAATGACAGGCGTAAAATCGGTAATGTGTCTTTGACGTGTTGGAGGTGAATCATGACCTATCTAATTGAAGAAGCCTGTGAAGCCTGCCGTACTGGCGCCCCCAAGATGACGGAAACGGAATTGGTCGCCCTGCTAAAAGAACTACCCGCTTGGCATGTTGAAGAGCGTAATGGTGAGCAGCAACTGGAACGCAGTT
>Ga0105359_10004912_pt1 | contig 10572 bp, 8 predicted proteins | sample GOMGulsemesocosm_6_FD_83659 | JGI IMG/M metagenome (GOLD analysis project Ga0105359, IMG submission 83659) | Methane-oxidizing microbial communities from mesocosms in the Gulf of Mexico - GOM8C Gulf of Mexico | ecosystem: Environmental > Aquatic > Marine > Cold seeps | place: Gulf of Mexico... | reverse complement strand
TTATCTTTCTTAAATATCCAGTTTTATTGTTATCAACCTCATACCATTGTTTTAGAGTACTTATCTGGTCATGTAACTCTTGTATTTTTGTATCAGATTCCTGTAAATCAACAATTAATATTTTGTCTACAAAATTCAATAATTTGTGAACAGATAATTTAAAAGCTGAAATAGATTCAAAAACAGCTACTTTGGGTCGACCTCCTGTTCTTTCAGCTTTAGATGTGGAGCTATAAAAAGACAATACTCGTTTAATTTGGGTGTTTTCAATCGTAAGTAATTCCGCTAGTGATTTTTCTTCATCGTTCAAACGAAAGAATATCGAATTAAGAAGAATGCTTGTCATTTTCTTATTTGTACCTACATAAGCAATACTCGAATTACTTTGGCATAAATTGTCTAAATTAATACGTTCAGTAGAAGATACTAATGAGTTGTAGAACTTTTCATTTAGGTTTTTACTTTTTTGTATTTTGATTGGAGGTTCTAGATAAAAATGCCACTTATGTGCATTTATAGGCATAATTATTTCTGATGGTAAGCTATCTATTGGTTTGTTTTTCGTTGCTTTACTCTTATAACAAACCTTGATGCCTTCGGTATTCACACTTAATAGATCATAAACTCTATTGCTATCTACTTTTTTAAACTTTTCTTTTGCTTTTTCTGTTCGACCGCAACGCTGGCTCGAAGGATCACATTTGGATTTAATAATACATTTTGCGCAAAGCTCCAAAAAATCGATACTTTCATTATACAAATGCTCAAAATGACTAGATTGATCGCTTTTTAGATGACCTTCCAACTCTTTAGATAATAAACCCAAAGCTACAAATCCTGATGCCGCGCATTTCTGAGGTACAGAAATAATCGCAATTTGATTGGTATCACTAGGCTTCCATTGATACCCAACATCAAAAAAAAATTTTGCCCAAGAGGGAAACTTCTCCCAAGGGTTTTCTAATTCACTTACCTGTATATTTAAATTCATTCAATCAGCTTCGTTATTTCTCATCCATTTGATTGTATAAGCCGTATTTAAAGTACCCCCGTATTGAAGTGAATAGATTTAAGAATATATTCAGCAATAACTTCAGAAAAATAGGCTTCAGTTACGCTTTTATTTGTGACTTAAGTATTCAATTATTGGGCTTGTTATAAATTCAAGGAGGATCATATTGATGCGGTAAATGAACTAAGGCATGTTTTTTCTTTGCCAAATACCACAACCAAACGCTGCTTCCCTTCTTACAAAAGTAGTACTTTATTAATTATACATTTGTTCAATACATTGACTATTCAATAAGTTGCTATAATTGAAAGGGATTGTCAACACATAAGGAAGTTATCACTGATTTTTTTCAATATAAATCAATGAAATATATTATTATCAATGTAAATCTCTACTTTAGTTGCTTATTACTGAATCCACCTACGGTATACCTTATTGTAATAATTCAAAACCACATAATCAGTTATAGTGTAAGAAATAAAGGAACTATGCTGAACTCTGTACCTACGATCTATTAATGAATCAACAACCAATTTCTGTATCTCTACTAATGAGAGCCGTATCATTAAATATTAGACAAGTTGCGCAACTAGTAGCAAGAGTTTAACGTGCTTGAATAACTTTGAATCAACTAACGGGTGGCAACCATTTTCGATAATTAATACCGTGCTTTTTCGGCGTCCATTCAAGCCAACGCCTAAAAATGATAACAACAATTGTCAACTTCCTTACTTCAATTAACTAGCAGAGAATCAATATGAACGTTGATAAATTTACTCAATTTTCGTTATTGTCTTTTTTATTGGAAGGATAGAGCACTTAGAATGCAATAATAACAATGCCATAAAAATCTCATGTGCTATTCCTGTATTTATCTTCGAATAAAACCAGGAGCTTAGACGGAATTTATCTAACGTGTCTCCTGGTTAACCTTTTTGATAATAGCGATATCAGCTGGATTGAAGGTTTTTTTGAATCCCCCTAAAGGCATGCCTATTTATAAAGACAGTGAATAGTCCACAACCAACGAGATATAAATCAACTTCAAGAAAATCAAAAGGCGCGGTATACCACCTCAGTTGAATATAAAACAGGTAATTTGCCAGTAAAATACATAGCACTAATGTTATATTTTTGATGATGTTCATTTCATCTCCTCCGTGTTATTTCTCGCGGCATCTATTATTGCTTTGAGCTTCAATGTACGCGAAATAATTCTGCAGTCTTTACCACACGTTTTCGTTTTGGCGTACTTATTAGCAATAAACGTTCCGGGACAAATCGCACACTTTCGTACTTCATTATCGATACCACTAGCACGCCTAACAGCACTTTGACATTTGGCAGAGCAAAAACCTCTTTTCACCGCACCAGGAAAACACTCATAAACATCCCCACAGTAACAACAGTCAAATTTCTCTTTCACCTTTTTATTCCACATCGCTTTACTATTTTTTGCATGCCATGCAATTCCTTCTGGCGAGCCATGCCATTCACTGGCTTTTGGGCGTATCTTATTCATGTGTGCTTTACTATAGGCACTGCCTTTCACCATGCGTCTTTTCCCGTGCAAGGTCGCATGTGCAGTAGCGGTCAGACAGCATAAATTCTCTATCTGATTATTTCCTTTATCATGATCCATATGGTGAATCACATAGTTCTCTGGGATCGGGCCATGGTAGTACTTCCAAACATAGCGGTGCATATAGACCGTTTTATTGCCCATTTGATAATAATCCGCTTTGTAATAGCCTTCTCTCTTACGATAAAAGGTGATGTCGTTAAAACATTGAATGGGATGTTTAGCCGGACGAATAGCTCTGGAGTTCGTGATCAAGCAAATGTTACTCGCTTTATCAGTGCCTAAATAAGGACTCAACCCAGTAAAACGGCCAATAGCTAACCTTGTTTTATTATCGCCTTGTTGAGCAGGTACCCGTACCGTTATGCTAGTTTTGTTTTTACCCTGTTGCCGTGTGCACATTGATGTGCATGTGCAAGCTAATACCTTTGTATTCATCATTTTTTTTCCTTTAAAGTTCATTGGATTAAATTCAAATTGAATAAGTATGCATGCAACTAAGCTGCGAAGATTTTGCATTTTAAGATGTGCATGGACCAATTTTTGGCCGCAAAAACTCCTGCAATGAACAGTGTGATACCGCATCGCGTGCTTGTAGTTACTCCGTGTTTATGGAAAGAAAGCTAACCTCTTTATTCAAGGTTGCGCATTGTTTGGCAGCTTATTGATAAGTCCGTGTTATTTAGCTGCTATTTAAGCGCCGATCTTGCCCTGATCGTGCCGACAGAAATTCACTTAGACCATTGTCCTCAAGATAGTGGTGCCAGGTGTTTAAGGCTGCGCGACATTGCGCCTGTGCCAAAGTTTGAATATAGGCTTTATCGAGCTGGGTCGGCTGATGATTAAGTAACAGTTCACCAATCAAGTGATCTATTCCCAGTTCAGTCCAACTAGTGCGACACAGTTTTCTCACATCGTGGGCACTCCACCGCCCTTGCGCCACTTTCCCTATTTGCTGACTGCCTGCTTGCGCTGTTTGTGGGAGACGATGGTCCGTGACCTTTGGAAAGAGCCAGTCACAACGTTTCATCCGATGTGATAACACCATGCGATGTTGTTGCAACAACATAACGGTCGCTGAGGTTAACGGTAAAAGATGCGCCTGCCCGGTTTTTGTATCTGCGGCCGGTATACGCCACAGTCGCCCCTTGAAATCAAAAGCCGACCAACGTGCTTGCACGGTCTCGCCAATACGCGTACCAAATAAAATCAGCAATAAGCCTAATAGCCGTTTCTGCGTATTGGCTTGAGCAAGTTGTGCAAAAACCATCGGTAATTGCACAACAGTCAGTCGCCCTTGACGAGGGACAATCGCTTGGTGAACATAGTCACTAAAACGCAACGATTGCACCGGATTTTCTACGATCACCCCACCAACCAATGCTTGAGAAAAACACCATTTGAGGTGTTGAAAAATCCCCATCACGGTACTGGCTTGATACTGAGCGAGTAACGGCTGTAATAAACACTCATCAACAACGCCACGCGAAAGTTTACCCAAACTAAACTCACCTAATCGGGGCAAAATATGTCCGATGATATTGGCTTTGAGGTTTCGTTTACTGGCGGCTTTGAGTTGTTTACTGTTTCCACCTCGGGTCAATGCCCATTGCAAGACATCACCAACGGGCGATCGCGGTGTAAATTGCGTCTGATGAAATTGTCCGTTTTGGTGTTGGTTGAGCAAGCGACGCTGCGCAATGAGCAGCGCTTTTTTGGCTTGGGTAACCGACATCATCGGATAACACCCCAGCTTTATCCAATACGTTTTGCCACCTATTGTTTGTACTAAGTAAAAACTCGCTTGGTGGCTCGATGGACACAACTGCACATAAAAATTGGGTGTTTTACCTTTTAAGCGCCGTGCAGTTTTATCCTGTAGGTAAAACTCGATTATCGCGTTAGAAAGATCACATTGAATTGTTTTCATCGCAGACCTTGTTGGTGAGTAATACCTGCTGAAAGAGATTGATTGCAGGTAAACGCTCCAGGTGAGACGATCCGAGCATGTTTATTGATATGAACCAAGCGTTCTGGCATCGCAACCAAACCGGTTTGTGCTCGTTCAAAGGCACCACAGATTTTCGCGGGTCTTTGGAACTGTTTATCTGCAGCTAACGCATGAAAGGCTTGTTCGAAGTCACGCTGTTTAAACGATAAATCTCGTTCAGGACTTTGACATAGCGCGCGCCAGCCACCAATGGCTTTAACCGCTTCAACAATGCGACCATCTTCAAATGCCACTGAACCTTGCCCGCCAACTTTTTTGATCCCCATGAGTACTGCCTGCCAGGCAGTACGCGCATGCTCTGCATTGTCTCGTAATAATTCACCAATAATATGCGCAGGCCGCGGGGCGAACCTACCCGCTTGTGGGTCTTTAACAAACTTATTACAAGCACCACGAAAGTCATCCAAACCATAGGGCATCATCGCCAGCCACCACATCTCGACAATTTCTTCTGATATATCCACATTGAATAACTCAAAAACAAGACGAAGTATGTCAGAAAATGCTCCTCTATCATGATCTGTCATAACAAGGCTCCTTGCCACGATTCACAAATTTTGCAAAGACTTCAGCGTTACGTCGCGTACGTTGTTGAGCAAAACCTTTGTCTACCTGCTTGTCACGTTGATTCGCTACGGGAAAGAACCCTTTGTAATTATTCATCACACTTTGTTCAATCACGGCCTCAATGTTCTGCCCTTGCTGATGTAATTCGGTCAGTTTATTCAGCAATAACTGCTGCGCGTACTCAGATAAAGGCGCATGCATTACCTGTCTGTGCTCAACAAAACGGGACCATAACCCTTGCTCTACAAACTCAGGTAAAACGAGCGAAGTACTATTTGGTTGTTGCTTGTTTTTTAGTAAATGTTTTTCTTTCTTTTGAATGTGTCTTTTGTGGGGGTCAACCTCAACCTCCTTTGTAGCCAAAATCAACCCATTTTCTGGCTGAATTTGACCCTGCTCCTGACGAGTATTGACCCATTTAAATGACGCTAACCGTGTGACATCGAACGAAGTACCATCATGATGTTGCCATTCGGCTAGCTGGGTATTAATACCCAGTTTTTTACCAACCGAGATCAACAACCGGCGATGGAGTAATCGCCTTTTAACTTTTGATACGTTATTGGCATCGATACCGGTAAGTGCCGTGATTTGTGTGCAACTGAGCCAATCTAGTCGTTTATGAAAACCCAGAGTTATACGTAAGACTGCGAGGAATACTAGATACTCACGACCATTCAATTTAATCATCATCAACGCTTCCACTAACAAGTTAGGCATTTTTAAGAAGCCATATTGAGTACATGCAAGGACGTCGATTACCATAGGTATTTTTTTATCCCGTTCCATCTTCAGCCCTCACTGTACTTTTCAGATGATATCGATGCAGGTGATATCATTTGTGGTACGACTATTGGAGCCTCATCAAGGTAATTAGTCATGATTTCTACTCTCCACCACAGGAAGTGCTTGAATATGGGCTTGCACCTCGCTCAACAGCCAGCCAATTGAATTGGGACCAATTTGTCGAGGCTTTGGCAGCTTATTTTCTTGAGCGCCACGCCATGCGGTCGTCCGACTAATGCCGTAAATATCACTAAATTCGGGCCAACGGATAATTCGGTCATTGAGCACTTGCTGTGGTGAATTTTGATTGCCTTGGCCTGGAGAATCAGACAAAGACGCTTGACAGTGTGGACAATGATTAACGACATCAAACAATTTGACGGCAGATCCCTGGTTTGTTTGTTTTTTTGAGCAGGCTCTAAGGTTTTTTATTCTCATAAGGTGTATTTTCCTGTGTAAATTTTTCATAAAAAATATATTTTTAATTTAGGTTTAAATTGACCGCTTGCGGTTTGCTAGAACGCCAACCCTTTTCAGCATATCGCAAAAAATATTTGTTACAAGAGGCTGTTTTCCATATAAAATTTAAAAAATAAAATACTACAAAGTGCGAATATTACCTTTTGCACTGATTGGTCCCATATTGAAAATATTTACATTTCTTTTGTCCCATTTCTTGGTATTTTTGCATTCAAATGAATTTTCTATTTATTGCTAAAATAATTTAAAATAATTTAAAATAATTTTATTTTTATTGTTTTCTTTGATTAATTGTTCGAATAACCATCAAAAAAATCAGCTTTATGGTGCGTAAAAAAAATATGAGCTATTATTAAATCGAGAGCCCCCTTAAATAATGACCAATATCCTCATTAAAAATCATCGTAAACCCCTTCAAAAATTCCTATGAAAAATAACTCAATGGTAGCTCTTTAATTACTAGTATCATTACGCGACAGTTTTTGTCGCACAATAATGCTAAGCTTTTGGAATACGATATTATTCCCGTGGTGTTATGTCCGCTTTTCAACGACGACTCGATTTATTAGATCACATCCCCCGTTATCCTCGAAAGATAGCGACCCGTCGATTGCTGCATTTATTAGAGCAAAATGGCCACGACAATATGATCATGCGCACGGTACAGCGTGATCTTGAGGCCATTGAAAAATTAGGGGTGTTTGGTTTAGAAGTAGATAAACGCTCTAAACCTTTTGGTTGGTCGATTAATCTGAACTGGAAAAAGCTCAATATCTCATTAATGGATGCTAATTCAGCACTCGCCTTCTCGACACTTAAACAGGTGGCAGAAAACTTATTGCCGGAGTCGACGTTAAGTGATTTATCTGCCTACTTTGATAAAGCGGAAACCATTTTAGCCCGTGAAGAAACCTCTTTAGTGTCACATTGGCGTAAGTCGGTAGCGCTGATCACAGAGCAGAACCTGGTCACCTTACCATTGGCCGACAAAGACGCACTGACTAAAATTAAGCAGGCCATTTTTCATAAAAAGCAGATCTCAGCTGAGCTTAAGCGCTACCTGATCGCCAACAAAGATCCCATTTGGAAACGCTATACTAAGATAAACCCTTTAGGGCTGCTGCAACGAGACAATGTCACGACGTTAGTCTGTTCTATCGGCAGTTTTCATCACAAGATCTATAAATTCCCCATCGCCTTTATTCGCAATATTACCCAAGAAAAACAGCCTACAGTGATTCCAAAAGATTACGACTTTGAACAAGTCAAACAATCGTATTTCGCTACTAACAACAGTAGCGACATTGTTACCCTGAAATTATTAGCAAAGCGAGACAGCTACTTTGTGCTGAGTAATGGGAAACTCAGTGAGGAACAAATCATTGAAGAAAGTGAACAAGCCGATTGTGTCTTGATCACAGCACAAGTGGCTGATACACCGAAATTACGCGCATTTTTACGAGGATTAGGAAATTCGATTGAAGTCGTTGCACCGTTATCGATAAGAACGTATTTCAAGGAATTAGCGCAAAGTTTATTATCGAAGTATGCATAATTCCTTGTTTAGCCTTTCAAGATAACTATCAACCCACTCATTAATTCTTAGATGTTTGTTTTTCATTTGCCATGAGCTGTCTTACGACTGCCGGAATATCGGTAAAGTCTTCTTCATCACTAACAAAGGTAAGTTCATCGTCAAGATATGGGGATGTAGATTTAACCTGCCTTTTCCCCATATTACTAGAATACTCAGCCGATATACCTGAAGCTATGAGTAATATTTCTATATCATTGGGGAGATCCGGATCTAACGTCACGCCAGCTATCACTAGAGCACTATCACTAACAAGTTGATTCTTAACCTTAGTGATCAAACCATCATAAGTTCCCAATGAAATCTCTTCTTTACAACAAATTTGAATAATAACACCTTGTGCCGTATCAATATTTGCAATACTCACCAAAGGATTATTTAGTGCTTGTTCGAGCGCCAACAGTGCCTGATCTTCATGCTCCGCTTTACCGACGCCCAATACTGACTCGCCTTCATAAGATAGTATTCTGGTGAAATCATTAATATCGACGTTAATAAATCCGGTTTGCGTTAGCATTTGTACCAGTGCTGACAATAAATTCTTCAACACGTCATTACTCTGTTTAAAAGCGGAAAAAAGCCCTACACTTTCGCCCAAACCTTTTAACAGTAAATCGTTAGATAAAGTAATATATGCTTGTGCCGGTTCTTTAATGTCTGCTATTCCTTGAAGCGCATAATCCATACGCATCTTACTTTCAGATTCAAAAGGCAAAGTAACAACCGCTAAACAACTTATCTTCAATTCACGTGCAATTTGAGCTACCAACGGACTAGCACCAGTGCCTGTACCACCGCCAAATCCGGCCGTAATAATGACAATATCGCTATCTTGCAATGTATTTCTAAGCGTGTCTTCACTTTCCTGGGCAGCCTTCAAACCTATCGCGGGATCGGCGCCAGCTCCATAACCTTTGGTCAGATTCTCGCCAATTAAAATCTTAGTAGCGACGTCGGTGTGATTGAGAACGGCCAGATCAGTATTGACGGCAACAAGGTTTACACTGTCAGAAAAACTATTTTCACTTAGCATATTGATCGTGTTGCAGCCACAACCTCCTATCCCTAATACGGTGATAAGCAGTGATGGGCGTGATTGAAGTAGCTCTTTCATAAAATTTCCGTAATTCAAGCTAATTTACGGAAACTATAGCGGAGTGTTGCGACATTTAATGTCGCAATGCCATGCAAAATAGGTGAATGATTAACTATCGCTGTAGTTTGCTTTTACATTTTTGCGATTTTTTCTAGCTTAAAGTACGTACCAAACAATTTGACACCGATGTAGCCTCCAAAACCAAAATAGATAGATGTCATTTACAATGTGAGATCCCGTTTAAGTTTAAAATGTAGGTACATTAAAGAAGCATAAAAATAGCCATGGAGAAGTGGAGTTTCTTTTAAATCAATATATCTGATCAACGAAAAATAGTTATGGCTTTGTTTCATCGTGTCACTACTACGTATTACTACTCAAAAGAGTATTGCTATGCTGTCACGTATATCTCGGTATTTTTATTTCTGATTTACAGAGTCGTCTTTCAGGCGAAATTTGATAAATAGTCAAGTTTTTCTTGCACCAGTATATCGACAGGTTTATTATCGTTTTAGCAAATCGCTAGGGTGATATTCACATCCCGTTCTGGGCCACATGACAAAGCAAATGAATGAATACCCAACCAAACCATGAAACTCTAAATTCAAGGCGCGGTGTTGAGAGTGGCACTTGATACCAATTTATGCCTAAATGAGGATTTCAGCATGTCAGATTTAATTCCTGTGCCTATTGCACAGTCTCAACTTGATCAATTTAAAAAACAAGCCCATATTCTGGGAGAAGAAGTTCACACCATCATAGGTGGTAAAGTCATGCGCGGAAATCGCGCTTTGAATCTTTATGCTGTAGCCTGCAATTATGCTTCATATAACGCTGTTAACATTGCATCCAAAGGTTTCACAATATCGCCTAATGTTTCGGAAACACTATTCATATTACAAGATGAGCGCTTGACTTCAATGGCAGAAAGAATAGCCGCGTATTCATCTGATATCGATCATCCATGCGCCTTAAAAGCATTAACCGCTTTGCGCGACAAAACCAATGATAAATATCAAGTTATCGATACCAAAAAAGCTAATGCGTCAGTATTATCAAAAGAGCTAGGTGTCGACAGTATGTTCACCGATAACACAATGCCTGCAAATAGGCCTTATAGAATCCCATCACACCTAACTAGTCACATAAAACGCAAAATTCTAGAAGCTCAATCCAACGCTAAAACAATCTCAAAAGAAATCCATAAACCAAAGGGCTGTTATTTAAATGTCTCTCAGTTCAATCGTTCCCCTTTATCGATTGTGGATAAACTTCCTGAATTACAAAAAATCCTCAAAGACGATGGCCCCTTAAAGTATTTCATCTGTGACAAAGTCATCACAAGTACTTACTTAAATAATCTTGATAATTTGGGTGCACAGGACGATAACTTACTTCTTAGTGTTGCTGAAGATAACAAAGCAGGTCCTAGATTTATTGAAAG
>Ga0105359_10004905_pt1 | contig 10579 bp, 8 predicted proteins | sample GOMGulsemesocosm_6_FD_83659 | JGI IMG/M metagenome (GOLD analysis project Ga0105359, IMG submission 83659) | Methane-oxidizing microbial communities from mesocosms in the Gulf of Mexico - GOM8C Gulf of Mexico | ecosystem: Environmental > Aquatic > Marine > Cold seeps | place: Gulf of Mexico... | reverse complement strand
GCCATTGCCGGTATGGTCGCTGATTTCTATTTAGGCGCCACGCTCGATCAAGCGGGCAATGATGGTTACTTCTATGCCTTTTTAATTGCCGGCTCATGTTACTTAGTTGTCTTAGGATTAATTCACTTAATTCTGCCAACCATGACGCCATTAGATGAAAATTTACAACCGATAGAGCCAACCATGAGCTCATTAACTGGACAGTTAGAGCCAGTAAAAGAATAAAAGTTTATACTCTACAGTATTGTTTTAAAGGAAAAGTATTTTGAAGATTATTGATGCAAAAGTCATCGTTTGTAGTCCGGGCCGTAATTTTGTTACCTTGAAAATTATCACCGATGAAGGCTTATATGGCATTGGCGATGCAACCTTAAATGGCCGTGAGAAAGTGGTAGTTTCATTTTTAGAAGATTATGTTATTCCGATGCTTATTGGCAAAGATCCTCATCGCATTGAAGATATATGGCAGTACCTATACCGAGGTGTATATTGGCGTCGAGGTCCGGTTGGTATGACCGCACTAGCAGCGGTAGACACTGCCTTGTGGGATATTAAAGCCAAGGCCGCTAATATGCCTTTATATCAACTACTTGGTGGGCGCTGCCGTGATAAAATAATGGTTTATACCCATGCCAATGGTGTTGATTTAGCCTCAACGTTAGATGAAGTGGGTAAGGCCATTGCTCAAGGCTACAAAGCCGTGCGGGTGCAATCAGGTATTCCTAATGTTGCTGGTACTTATGGCGTCTCTAAGCAAGGTGAGAAATATGAGCCGGCTAATGCTGACTTACCCTCTGAAGATGTATGGTCTACAGAAAAATACCTTAATTTTGCTCCTAAACTTTTTGCCGAAGTGCGTAAGCAATATGGTGACGATATTCATTTATTGCACGATGTTCATCATCGATTAACGCCCATTGAAGCGGCGCGATTAGGCAAAGAATTAGAGCCTTATCATTTATTTTGGATGGAAGATCCCGTTCCTGCTGAAAATCAGGAAAGCTTTAAATTAATTCGACAACATACCACTACCCCTATTGCGGTCGGCGAGGTGTTTAATTCCATTCATGATTGTCGTGATCTTATTCAAAATCAGTTAATTGATTATATTCGTAGCACGGTGGTGCATGCTGGCGGTATTAGCCAACTGAAGAAAATTGCTGAATTTGCCAGCTTATATCATGTTAAAACCGGCTGTCACGGCGCGACTGATCTTTCGCCGGTATGTATGGGCGCGGCTTTACACTTAGATTACTCATTATCCAATTTTGGTATTCAAGAGCATATGGCTCACAGTGAAGAAATGGAGTCGGTATTCACTCGGGATTATCGCTTTGATGATGGCTATTTCACCCCAGGTGAAGCCATTGGTCATGGTGTTGATATTGATGAAGCCGAGGCGAAAAAATATCCATATAAACGAGCCTGTTTACCGGTGAATCGCTTAGAAGATGGCACCTTGTGGAATTGGTAGCGGCTGATTTGAATAAAAATATTAGCCCACCCTTTGTAAAAGTATTTTAAATACAATGGTATATTTAAAACGTCCGATTAGTTTATTGAGGCTAGTTAGATAACGAGGAAAAATTATGTGTTTTAGTCTAAATATTTCAAGATTTTTTAAGTTTTGCGGAGCCGCTTTATTACTTAGTGTAATGATGGCATGTAGCTCAACACCGCAATCTAATAGTCAACAATGGGTAACCACTTGGGCGACAGCAACCGAAGATATTAGGGAAGGCTTTTGGATGTCTAAAGGACATTTTCCTCCTAAGCCGCTTAAAAACGATACTGTACGTATGTTCATGCGTACGTCTATTGGGGGTGATAATGTTAGAGTTAAATTTTCTAACGCTTTTGGTAAAAGCCCATTAACTATTACCAATGCGCACATTGCGCTTGCTGATAAAATCGACAGTAGTGCACGTGATGGTAAAATTAATAAAGATACTGATACGGTGTTAACCTTTAAGGGTAAAGCCAATATTACTATCCCAGCAGGAGCAACGCTTTATTCTGATGCGGTTGATTTCCAATTAAGTGCTTTATCTGTTGTCGCCGTCAGTATTCATTACGGCGATGTTGATGAAAAACCGATAACAGGACACCGTGGTGCACGAACCACGTCATTTTTTGCAAAAGGCAATACCGTTGCTAATATCGATATGAGTGGCGCGGTCAAAAAAGATGTTTGGTATACCACGACAGGCATTGAAGTGATGGCTCCTGCTACCGGTAAAGTTATTGTCGCTATGGGTGATTCTATTACTGATGGTTATGGCACTAAGTATAATTATCATACCCGCTGGACCGATTATTTAACGACACGCCTTAGTGAGCATTCGGCAACAGCAAATGTTGCTATGGCTAATGTCGGTATTGGTGGCTCTAGTTCAGCCATGGGCGTTGAGCGCTTTCAGTGGGATGTAGTTGATTTGAGCGCCGCCCACTGGCTTATTATTTTTATAGGCGTTAATGATATTGTTTATGGTGATAATCGTTCGGCTTCCTACGTCATTAATAATTATAAAGCGATGGCGAAGAAGGCACATGATCAGGGGCTAAAAGTCTATGGTGCAACGATTACACCTATGGGTAATAATGCTACCGCAGTAAATGAAGCGAAGCGTCAAGAGGTGAACGAGTGGATCCGCACCACTGCTATTATTGAGGGAACATATGACGGTGTTATTGATTTTGATGCTGTGGTTCGTGATCCTAATAAACCGACTTATATGCTGCCTGCTTATGCAGTAGATGATTTACATTTGAATATTCGTGGTTATAAAAGGCTGGCAGACGCTGTTGAACTAAGCTTATTTACTGAAACATTATAACCCTAAGTGAGCATGGGTCTAAATAACAACATACCACCGCAGTAGCTAGTGGTATGTTACTCATTTATGCAAAACGCTAATCTATTGCTTGATCAGACCATTGGTCATTAACTAAGCGCATAATACCATTCGGGTTGGCATTTTGTAACTCACTAGGCAGCAACGCATCAGGGGTATTTTGATAGCACAATGGACGTGTAAAGCGTTCAATAGCTCTGGTGCCTACTGAAGTCGTTTGACCCGCAGAACTACTCGGGTAAGGTCCGCCGTGCGACATAGCAGAGCTTAACTCAACACCAGTGCCATAACCATCAAATAACACCCGACCAACACGCTGTTGTAATGACGGCAGTAACTGCGCAGCTAATTGTTGATCTTGTTTGGTTGCAAAAATGGCGGCGGTTAAGTGTCCTTTCATGCTGTTAGCAACCGTCATTAATTGTGCTTGGTCGTCACAACAAATAACTAAGGTTGAAGGGCCGAAAATCTCTTCTTCTAAGGCTAATTGAGCGAGGTATTCGCTCGCATCAATACTATAAAGCGCAACTTGTGCTTGATTGGCGCTACTATCAGCCGCTTTACCTTTTGCGATGGTTTGTACAGAGCTGTTAGTATCACGTTCAGCACACTGGCTATTATAATTATAGAAAATTCCCGCACTAAGCATAGTACCTGCGGTTAACGCTGGCGTTTTTTCAGCTAACGTAGCAAGTAATCGATCAAGTGATGCTCCTTTTACGGCAACTAATATACCTGGGCTGGTACAAAATTGACCGACACCCATCATTAGTGATGCTAAAAAAGACTCGGCAATTTGTTCAGCATTATTTTCTAGCGACTGAGGAAGTATAAACACAGGATTGGTTGATCCTAACTCGCCAAAAAATGGAATTGGCTCAGGGCGAGATACCGCTAAGTTATATAAAGCACGTCCGCCAGCCACAGAACCAGTAAAACCAACCGCTTTAACGAGCGGATGTTTTACTAATTCACTACCAATAGTACGGCCACTACCGTGTAACATTGAAAACAGGCTTTTTGGTAAGCAACATCTTTCAAGGGCTATTTCAATGGCACTTGCCACTAATTCTGAGGTTCCTGGGTGCGCACTATGGGTTTTTACAATAACGGGACAGCCTGCAGCTAATGCCGACGCTGTGTCACCACCCGCTACCGAGAAAGCGAGGGGGAAATTACTGGCAGCAAAGACAACCACCGGTCCTAAAGGGACTTGCGTTAACCGTAGATCAGGTTTTGGTAATGGCTCTCTATGTGATTGTGCGGTATCAATAACCGCCCGTTTCCAGTCTCCTTTATCTAATAGCAGCGCAAACATGTTTAGCTGACCAATAGTTCTGCCTAATTCGCCGTTAATACGCATTTCAGGAAGCGCCGTTTCCCACGTTGCTCGGGCAACTATTTGCGGTCTACTATTTTCAAGCTCATGAGCAATTGTACGTAGTAAGGTTGCTTTGACGGCATCACTTTTTTGAGAATAATCCGTGAACGCTTGTGCGGCTGCGTTAACAGTACTGTTAACTTGCTCTATATCGGCAACACTGAAGCTTTCATGTGATGTTTCCCCTGTGGTCGGGTTTATTGCTTTTACATCGCCCCCATTGCCATTTACCCATTCACCTTTGATGAAAATTTTTCCAGAAATACTCATTGCGTAACCCTTTGTTATATATTTAGTAGCAGTATTTTAGAGTGTTATAAAAATAGGCACAAAAGAGAACTTTTCAAGCTACAGTTGAGTGTTTTCTCATGTATACTAACTACTCCGTTATCAGGGGTTATTTGATGTCATTACCGTCTTTAAATAGTTTACGAACATTTGAAAGTGCTGCCCGTTTAAAAAGTTTTGCGTTAGCGGCGCAAGAGTTATTTGTTTCACCTTCTGCCGTTAGTCATCAAATTCGTTTATTGGAACAACGCTTGGGTGTTGAACTATTTATTCGCTTAGATCGCAAGGTGGCACTTAGTAATGCCGGGGAGCTATTTTACCCACAAGTTAAATTGGGTATTACAACGTTAATAACGGCCACCGAGCAATTACGGGTAAATAATGAAGAGAATAACTTACTACTTAAAATGTCAGTAGTACCCTTTTTCGCCACACGGTGGTTGTTACCTAAATTAGCTGACTTCAAGCGTTTATATCCTAACTGTCACTTAAAAGTACACACCAGCACTACCGCTTCTAACTTTGCTCAAGAGAGTTTAGATTTGGTTATTCGTCGTGGCGTAGGTCCTTGGCTAGGCATGGTCAGTAAATTACTTTGTCGAGAACGCCTTGCGGCCGTTTGTAGCCCAGAGTTACTGATGTCGATAAAGCGGCCACAAGATTTATTTAGGCAACCATTATTATGTAATGTTGAAGTCATGACTGAATGGCAAGAGTGGTTTGAAACACAAGGGTTAGTCTATCAAGCCCCGAAAAGCTCGTTTGACTTTCAAAATACCTCTCAAATTCTCGATGCCTGTTTATCTGGAGCAGGTGTTGCACTGATCGATCCCTTAATGATTCACCAACATTTGTTACAAGGTGAGTTGGTTAATATTTTTAATCACAGTGTTGATAGTATTAGAAGTTATTTTATCGTTTACCCTGAGCAACATCGTTCACAAGATAAAATACACATATTTGAACAATGGCTTAGCGATAAAATGGCTGATGATCCCCTGATGCTGACACGAATGCCAGCATCGAAATAAGCTTAGCGATAAATTAGATGATATCAGTGACTATTACTATGGCTAAGCTATCCGGCTAGTAGCAATACCTTATATTTTTTTAAGTCGTTTTTCGGTCCAAACTCGCGACCATCAATGAGAAAAAGCACAGTACTAGGTTAAATAAAGGTATTTGCATGTCTAAGGGAAAAGAATAAACGATTGATACCGCTGGAATCCAAATAACCCAGTTAGTGATTAAGGTAACGGGGAGATGTACACGAATAAACGGCTTACCTAAGGTTAAGCGGGTTTTTTGCCAATTAAAACTGTGATCATGCCATAGATAACAAATAGTAATTACAGGGCATGATACCAATGCCGTAGCGATGAATTGATCAAAGGCAACTTTTTTTAAAATAGTTGTTATATCATTGCCAGTACCAAACAAGGTTACTTGATATTGATAAAGTAAATCGACATAGCAGCCGATTAACGCCCAAAGTAGGGCAATAAATAGCAAACGATAATAAAACAGATTCGTAAGTTGACCAGAAAACCTGCGATATAAGGTTGGTAACAACCCGCCAAATATAGCGGTTGCGATAGCACTATACCAGATACCGTATTCTCTTTTTAGCTCACCTAATGTGATAAAGTAAACGTGTGCTGAGGGTAAATATAAATAAGCAAGTAATAACGCGACAGCAAGTATTTGTAAAAAAATGGCAGGCACTAAATTCTGCCGGAAGGTATGTTTAATATTGTCAGTGATATTCATAGTAGTTATTGTTCTTGGTAATGAATGTAAAAGTAAATCTTTACTGGTTTAACGCAATAATAGCTAAGGTTGTTTGGTTAAAAACGAACGAAACCTACAGCCTTAATATTCGAAGTTAAAACCAAATTCAGAAAGCTTTTCATAAACATGTATATCAAATCGATAAAGGTTTGCGGCGCGATGAGCGACATCGTGCTGCTTTTCATTACAGTTTATTAATAAATTCATTTTTAATATCTTCCGACGGAAATTAGGCTTATCCAATTTTACATCTAATATTGCTTCATAAATCTCTTGCAGCTGTAATAACGTAAATTTTTCAGGTAATAAGCTAAAACCGATAGGCTCGTGGCGAACTTTATATTTAAGCTGTGCTAAGCAAGTATCGACAATATTTTGGTGATCAAATATCAGCGTTGGTAACTCATGCACGTTAAACCAACGTACATCGATAACGTGCTCAGGAATAACCACCTTAGCTTCTTCAAATCTAACCAGTGAATAATAAGCGATCGTTATGATCCGTCTTGGCGGATAGCGGTTTACATCACCAAAAGTAGCGAGTTGATCAAGATGGAAATTTTTTACACCTGTGGTATGTTTGAGTATCCGCTCTGCTGCGGTAACAAGGTTTTCATCAGATTTCACCCAATGGCCGATTAGCCCCCATTGATTAGCCGCTAAACCGTATTTGTATTGCGCTAATAAAATGTTAAGTTGTCCATCCTGCACCGAAAAAATTAAATTGTCGACTGAGAGATTATCAATAACTCCGGCGGGTAAATTCTCTTCTTGAGCTTCTTTTTTTGTGACAAGCATGCACTCTGTCCGATAATATTTCCATTAATAATTTCATACTAACACAATTGACCATATGTAGTGCTGTAAATTTGATTTGTTATCTATCCAGTTTAGTTGCTGTATATATACTCTATATTATTATCTACTTGTTTTAATTGAGTAATGTCTTGCATTCGTTTGTTGTTTTCAATTGAGGTTAATGAGTTTTTTAACTGTAAAAATACTTTTATATCGATTAATATTGATTTATATCGGCACTTAATGTTTTTTTGACTATAAGGTTGTCGTGAGGTATATTTCTAAAAGAGACGTATGTATAGGCTATACAATTTTAGGTATAGCGTTAACTATTTTAGGAGAGATAAATGGCGATTAGTGATGCTGAACGCGTACAGGCACAAGATCTTGGACGCGCAAAAAACTTAGAGGGAATTTCAAAACCTTTAATTACTGACCTATATACAGCAGACCCGTCTGCACATGTTTTTAACAATAAAATTTATATTTATCCTTCTCATGATATTGAAAGTGATCAGCAGACCGATGATGATGGCTCGCATTTTGCGATGGAAGATTACCATGTGTTTTCATTAGATGATGTTGATGCCGACGTGGTGGATCATGGTGTAGCTTTACATGTTAAGGATGTGCCTTGGGCAGAAAAACAAATGTGGGCGCCAGATGCTGCTGAAAAAGACGGTAAGTATTATCTGTATTTTCCAGCGCGAGATTATCAAGGTGTCTTCCGTATTGGGGTCGCGGTTTCAGATAGTCCTTCGGGCCCTTTTGAGGCGGAGCCACAAGCGATAAGTGGCAGTTATAGTATTGACCCTGCGGTATTTCAAGACTCAGACAACCAGTATTATTTGTACTTTGGTGGTCTGTGGGGCGGGCAATTACAGCAATGGCAACATAACGAATTTCTTGGTGAAGATAGCTACCCAGCAGCAGGTAAACCAGCATTAGCACCAAGAATGGCCAAGTTATCTGCAGACATGACCAGCCTTGATGAAGACGTGAAAGAAATTGTTATTCTCGATGAGAATGGTGATGCTATTACTGTTGATGATAATGATAGACGCTTTTTTGAAGGCCCTTGGGTTCATAAACATCAAGACAAATATTATCTATCGTATTCAACGGGTGATACCCATAAAATCGTTTATGCTACCAGCGACAATCCATACGGACCTTTTACCTATCAAGGGGTTATCCTTAATCCGGTATTAGGGTGGACTACCCATCATAGTATTGTTGAATATCAAGGACAGTGGTTTTTATTTTATCACGACAGTAGTCTTTCTGGTGGAGTGACTCACTTACGCTCAGTGAAAATGACACCGTTACAGCATAATGATGATGGCAGTATTGTTACTATAGATCCTTACCTATAAACGTTTATCTATATAAGCTAACGTATAAAGAAATGATAATACTCTGGTTATTCACTTTCTGAAAAACATTAGACCAATCACAATCGTGTCTTGATCTGATGTTTTTCAGCTCTTTTTTTCAATTATGTATTGACGGCAGATTTTGTCTTTATCTACTTCACAGATGAATTGCTTGTTTTGACGAATATTAGCCTCGCCTTAATCACGTTAAAGGCAGTAAATTATCGCTATTATTTGTCGATGCTATAAAGTAACTTCTACTATCTCACTTTCTTGCCAGCCGTAACGTACCGCTTTGATATATAGCTTTTCATATCATTATCCATCACAAAATACGATCTAAGGTCTGCTGAGTCCATGCGCGCTCGGTCAGCATAAATGTATGTTCGCTCAACAGGTGCATGTTGCGATAAATAATAACCTTGCGTATATCGCAAACGGGTTACACCAGCAAAGCCTAACAGAGTAGGGGCTAAATCTTCAAAAGAAATTAGCCGATTAGTTACGTCACCATTTTCCCACAGAGCATCCTCAAATAGTTTTTCTTGGCTTGCTAGTATATTGGCACAACATTGGCTATATACTAGCAAGAGTTACAGCAAGAGTTGTAGCAAGTATTTTCGCAGGTTAACTCGTATAGTGATGTATTGATAAAACGTTAGTTTGAACTATTAATAGTGTGTAAGTGATAAGAAACCTTTTCAGAAGATAGTGAATGATACAAAGCTAAAATCAATGATTTAGTGCGGGATGTTAATCGTAGAAGGTGCTGTTCTTTTTTGAGTTATCTAATGGTTTAAAGGCATTATTAAATGAGATGGATTAACCAGAGAGTAAACTAGTGATACGTGCATGTATAAAGAATAAAATAAAACGGCTATAAGGGGATGTTTTCATAAGATGGTGGACGATACTGGGCTTGAACCAGTGACCCCCGCCTTGTAAGGGCGGTGCTCTCCCAACTGAGCTAATCGTCCGTCATTTTATATAGAGATTTTCTTTATCTGTCTAAAACAGACAAGAAATGGTGGACAATACTGGCTTGAACCAGTGATTCGGCGCGGGTGTAAAGAGCAGAAGGTGCTTTTTAACTTACGCTTTTTCTAAATCATTCCACTAAATCTTTAAAGATGGTGGACGATACTGGGCTTGAACCAGTGACCCCCGCCTTGTAAGGGCGGTGCTCTCCCAACTGAGCTAATCGTCCGTCTCTATGGGGGCGTATTATAGGGAGATCAGAAAAGCTGTCAACAAAAACTAAGTAATTTTTTAAACTTTTTTATTTATTTAGCTCATTTGATTTAAAATCAAACATTTTGCTTGAAATATAAACGTTAAATAACGAATAGCCACTTTAAACTTTCAAATACCTGCTAAGGCATATTGGTATTCCTTCATTTGCCTGATAAAATAGCGCAAATTTTTTGTACTCAGTATCAAATTTAATTAACGTGAATTTACTGAAATCACGTATAACAGTGAGACCTTTATGACATTAACAACTCGATTTGCTCCAAGCCCAACTGGTTATTTACATGTTGGTGGCGCGCGTACTGCTTTGTATAGTTGGCTATATGCCCAAAAGAATGGCGGTGATTTTATTCTACGAATCGAAGATACCGATATCGAGCGTTCTACTCAAGAATCTGTTGATGCAATTATGGACGGCATGAATTGGTTAAATCTTGAATGGACTCATGGTCCTTATTATCAAACTAAACGTTTTGATCGCTATAAAGAGGTTATTGCGCAGTTACTTGAAAGTGGTAACGCCTATCACTGTTACAGTACAGCGGAAGAAGTTGAAGTAATGCGTGAAGAAGCTAAAGCTAAAGACCAAGTGGAAAAATATAATGGTTTATGGCGCGAACGCACGGATCACCCGGCAGATAAACCTTTTGTCATTCGTTTTAAAAATCCACTTGATGGTGATGTCGTTATCAATGATATGGTTAAAGGCGATATTACTATTAGCAATGAACAACTCGACGATTTAATCATTGCTCGCTCTGATGGAACACCAACCTATAATTTGACCGTTGTTGTTGATGATTGGGACATGAAAGTGAGTCATGTGGTTCGAGGTGATG
>Ga0105359_10004899_pt1 | contig 10591 bp, 9 predicted proteins | sample GOMGulsemesocosm_6_FD_83659 | JGI IMG/M metagenome (GOLD analysis project Ga0105359, IMG submission 83659) | Methane-oxidizing microbial communities from mesocosms in the Gulf of Mexico - GOM8C Gulf of Mexico | ecosystem: Environmental > Aquatic > Marine > Cold seeps | place: Gulf of Mexico... | reverse complement strand
CTCACCACCATGCGCCTGAGCAATCAACTTACACAGATACAGCCCTATGCCAAAGCCTCCGGTATTACGGGTTCGCGATGGATCGGCCCGGTAGAAGGGCTCAGTAACATGCATCAGATCTGCCTCAGCGATGCCCGGTCCGTGATCGCGTACAGTAATTTGCAACTGCTGGTCGCGATACGTTAGCTGTACACTGGGAGCTGGAGTCACGTCGCCACCGTGAAGGATGGCATTACCAATTAAATTACGCATTAGCAGACGTATTCTTTTCTCGTCTAAGTCCAAAACTGGCAGCTGTTGGGGCACATTTAAACTGACGTTATTATCGGGTAGCTCATCGATAACGCTCTGAATTAAGCTCTCTAAGTGCACCGGCGAGCGGCTTAGCGCCGCGTGTGGCGTTTTCATCCGCTCTGTTTCTAAGATCTCGGTGATCAGGGTTTCCATCTCCATAAGATCTTCTTGCAAGCGCTCTCTGTTTAGCGATGGATCGAGCATCTGGGTGGCAATTTTGGCTCGGGTCAATGGCGAGCGCAACTCGTGACTAACCGCGAGTAACAGCTGCCGTTTGGCATCTAACATCTGCTCGATATCGGCCGCCATCGCATTAATGCTATTTGCCAGATCACCCAGGTCATTGTTGCTACGAATCGGCAAGCGGTAATCAAGCTGACCCTGGCCCATCAGTTGCACGCCTTTTTTGATGTCTTGTACCGGTCGCAACATACGCTTTAAGACAAAGAAACTACCCGCTAAAATTAACAGGATAACCAGTGCCGATATGCTAAAAACATAACCCTTAGCATTTTCTCTGTTGTTGGATAGCTCGTAAAATACCTGATAATCGCCCACTTGGTTACGCATCACCATGCGGTCTTGATATTCGGCAAAGGTCACTTGTCGATTGTGTGGCTGGCGATGATGTTTATCATTCCACTTATTATGCCCCGAGGAAAACTCGACTTCAGTCAAATCAAAGTCGATACCGGTCGAAGTGTAATTAATATTTGGACCTTTAATATAGATATTGATAGGTAGCTGTTTGACCAATTGCTGAGCGCGATCCAGATTGGGCGGATTGCCGATATCGGTATTGATATAATCTAAATACTGCTCAAAGTGCGGGCGTACATTGTTTTTCCACTGGAAGGAAAATCCATGGAATAAAATACCGAACATCAAAACGATGATGCAGGTACCTACTAAACTGAAACACAATAACATCCTGGCCGGCAGTGAGCGCTGCAGTAGTAAGAGCAATTTTTTCATCTTAAAGCTCCTTGGGCGCTGCCACAAATGCGTAGCCGGACCCGTACACTGTTTTGATCGGTTTGGCAGGTTTAAGCTTAGTTCGCAAACGCGAGACAAGGATGTCAACCGAGCGGCTAAACAGCTCTGTATCTATACCTTTAAGCTGGTTGAGAATATCATCGCGGCTAAAATCTTTACCTGGGTTGTTGGCTAACAGCAGTAGTAGTTGGTATTCCATCGTCGTCAGTTCCAGATGTTTATGGTTGACGCTGACCTGACGCTGATTGGTATCTATGCACAGCTGATCAAACTCTAGTAACGCTGTGACAGGCGGGGTAACTGTTTTACGTTTAATGATACTGTTGAGACGCGCCACTAGCTCGCGCGGGTCAAAAGGTTTTGGCAGGTAGTCATCTGCACCTATTTCCAGTCCTACCACTCGGTCGGTGACTTCGCCGCGGGCGGTCAACATTATGATAGGTATTTCACTGAATTGACGGATAGTACGGCACAGCTCAAAGCCGTCCATTTCCGGCAGCATGACATCCAAAATAGCACCGTCATAATCGCCGCTGCGAAGCATTTGCAGCCCGGTAGAAGGTAGCTCTGCGGCACTGATGGCTATTCCATAGCGCTCACAGTACTCTGTGAGTAAAGGGGCCAGCTTTTTGTCATCGTCTATCAATAAAACCTGGTGCATATTCGATCCTGAAACCATTACAGTGCTGCGATTATAGTGCTTTTTGCACTTGCTTACATTGGCTTATTTGTTAGCTGAAGCCCCTCTGCCAAGCCCCTGCCTTTTTTCATTTTGGGCCAGTTTGGCCAGCAACCTGGTAACTTTGGCCACAACTTTTTTACCATTGCGCTGCTCACGCCACTTCCAAAACTTATTCCACAAGCTAGCTTCAGATGCAGTAGTCTTGGTTTGCTCCGCATTGACGCTATGTATCTCGATTGATTTCCAATAGGCATCATCTGCCTCTTTGCAGCTTCCCGCCTGTATAAATTGACTCATATTGTCACTCCCTGTCCGAGCAGCTGAATATCTTTGTCAGCTGCTCGGGTAATTGTATTTAGTTATGCTTCCAACCGTGGCCGCGAGCTTCTTTCTTGTGTTCAATAAACTCTAAAATTTCAGTCTTTTGCTCAGAATTAAGGCCATCGAGAAAGTTGCCAAAGGCGGCTATGATCTCCGGTGCTTCGGACTTCACTAGTTCAGTTTTGCTGTTGATCATATCCAGCGCCTGCTGTTGATCAAAGGTGTCCGCGCCAACCAACTTCGCTACATCTTGATGCAGTGGTTTTCCCTGGGCGTGCAAGGTGGATCTTACCGCCATCACTTTGTCACGCAGTTCACCTAAAAGTTGCTTTTGTTTGTCATCTAAATTCAGTTCACTGCTAATGTATGTCACTACATAGGCGGCGCGGGCATCTGCATCGCTGGCCTTGTAAGTTGCATAAGCGGTGGTTCCACCGATAAGACCGACACTGAGAACAACTGCACTGATAATTTTAGTAGAACGTTTCATAATATTTCTCCGTTTGATTGTTGAGAGCATCCGTTTCTCTGTTAACGGATATCTCATGGGGTAGGAGAAGTATCTATGATAGAAGCGTTAGACTCTTTGCACTGACGCATCAAGTTGTAACAAGTTGTAACTTTTTAGTGGAATTTGTGATTTTTTCGAATAATTAACCTGAGATTGCGTAGAGCTGGCGCTCTACGCTGTGTTTATTAAATAATTTAAGAGATTTTTGGGCTCTTTTTAAGACCAATACTGTGTAATCCCCAGCCTAAGTTCAAACCGGCGACACTCAATAAAATAACGATAATACCTAACCACTGATAGCCAGTTAAGCTTTGATCGTAAACGACAAAATCAACTAATATAGCAACCGCCGGATACAGGAATGCCAATATAGCAATCATACTGATCGGCAGTTTTTTATAGGCTGAATACATCAAAATGTACATAAGACAGCTATGCACGACACCTAGTATCAACAGATAACTCCAGCTCAACGCATTTACCGGTAACATGGCAAAATTTGCCGCAGGCAGCAGTAAAATACAGCCGATGAAGGTATTTACCAGCGCAATGACCTCGGGGCGAATTTCAACCAGACGCCGGGTCAGCAGCGTATTAACCGCATATAAGATCGCCGCTCCCAGAGCCATCGCAAAACCTAACAACTGCTGATCACCTGCAAAGTCACTGCCGCTTATCTCAATGATAAATAACAGACCGATAAAGGCACTGATAAACCAAGGCAATTTACCCAGGGCTATCTTTTCGCCGAAAAACAAACTACCCGCCAGCAACAAGAAAAACGGCTGGGTATTATAGACGACTGTAGAGAGCGAAATAGAAGCGTAATTGAAAGCATTAAACAGCAGTACCCAATTGAGCACTAATGCACTTGCCGCCAGTATCGCGATTAAAACCGCCTTACCCTTCAATGGCCAGGGTGACAAAAAGCCGCGCCACCAGCAGTACAACCCTAAGCTAATAGCACCAAACAGACAGCGAAAGAAAATAACATTCCACACCGACTGCCCGGATTCAACCACCAGGAAACCAATAAAACCGGAGAGGACCATTGCTGTAGTCATTTCCAGGGTGCCCGATTGCCTTGCTGTTAAGCCCATAGTCATTTTTACCAAAATTAGGCGGCGCATTTTATCAGATTGATATAAATATGAAAGGCCGCGGTGAAATAAAGTTATGTTTGCCACATGCAAGTGCAGTGCCAGAAAATGCTTAGTCAGTTCCCAGTATCTGTTTACGAAACTGACTGGGGGTGACCCCAACGACTCGCTTAAAGCTGCGCCCCATATGACTTTGATTGGAAAAGCCACAGCACAGCGCTATCTCGGACAGTTTTGACTTAGTATTGCGGCACTGCTGCTTAACCCGCTCGATGCGAACATTTAATAAAAACTCTTGCGGTGTCTGCGCAGTGCTCTGTTTAAACATCCTGCAAAAATGGTACTCACTGAGCTGTCCAATTGCCGCAAGCTCTGACAAAAATATCTGTCTGCTAAAGTTGCTCTGTATAAAATCACAGACTTGCAAGAGTACCTTGGGCGCCAACCCCCCCTTTACATTGAGTTTTTTGCGCGCCAGAGCGTGGATCATAGTCACTAACACAGTATTGGTCACTTGCTCCAGCAACAGCTGATCAGCCCCGATCGACCAATCGCTGGCCGCTATCTGATGCCGATATATCGCCTCTAAGCCCGGGTTTTCAAAAAAGGTAAGTTCAGGCAACTCCAGAGTTCGCGGGTCGATATCAAAAGTCTTTAATGCCAGTTGTTTTAGGTAGTCGTCATCGAAGTACAAGTGCATAAACTGTTGCTGCATGCCTACTTGCCAATGACTTTGACTTTCTTTTGGCATCAGACAAAAACTACCGGGAAAACCAAATTGATTGGGACGATCAGTTCTGAACGTCTCGAAGCCACCATCGAGGTACATGCTCAAAGTATGTTGTTTGTTATTTTGGTAATACAGATTGTCGTTGTCGTTTTGGTAGTGAGCCCAACTCAGGGACTTCGTCAGCGATTTAAAGCGCAGGCGATCTGTGTTCGACTGCTCAAAATTTAATGGCCTGACGGGTTTACTGCGCATTTTCCTACCTACTGTTCGCTGGAAAACAAGAGTAACACTTCTGTTTAAGCGCTCAACAGTTATCCCGTAGATATGCGCAAGATTGTGTTAATTTCGCCAATTTCACGAGATAAAGTTCTGCCTAGATCAGTAATAATTACGCTCTTCGCTAAATCAACTACGCATTAGCGAGGTTACTGATAATAATGAGGATGCACTGATGTCGGTTTTTTTGTATGTAATGATGATTTTCGCCTGGGGCTTTTCCTGGATCGCCATAAAATGGCAAGACGCCACTGTCGCTATGGAAGTGTCTATTTTGTATCGTTTTGCTCTCGCCGCGCTCTGCATGTTTGCTATCGGGCTTATCACTAAGAAGCTGCAAAAGGTAACTCTAGCTCAGCATAAATTTATCGCCGCGCAGGGGGTATGCCTATTCTGCTGTAATTTCTTGGCCTTTTACTCAGCAACCCACTACATTCCCAGTGGCTTAGCAGCGGTAGTAATGGCAAGCATTCCTGTCTTTAATGCCCTGCACGGTAAATTTTTCTATCAAACGCCCACCAGCGCTAATTTCTGGCTTGGGGTACTGGTCGGTTTATCGGGGATCAGCTTGCTGTTTGGCGGCGAGTTAATACAAACTGCCTGGTCGCTGCAAACTTTAACGGGTCTGGGTTTTGCCCTCTTGGGAACTTGGTGTTTCTCGATAGGTAATATGCTAAGTATCCGCAACAGCCGCAATAAGGTGCAACCTTTTACCGCCACCAGCTACGCCATGCTCTATGGTTGTCTAGCGCTGCTGCTGATCATTTTTATTCGAGGATTGGAGTTCAAATTCAATACTGAGCTTAAATATTTCGCCAGCTTATTGTATTTGGCAGTGCCGGCATCAGTGATAGGTTTTACCGGCTACTTAGTACTGGTCGATCGCATCGGTGCCAATAATGCCTCCTACCTGCTGGTGATCACCCCGATAGTGGCACTGATAGTCTCGAGCTTTTACGAGTCTTATCAGTGGACTCACTATTCAAGCATAGGGCTAGTGCTAGTAGTACTGGGTAATATCTTAACCCAATTAAAAAAGCCAGTGTTCTCCAGCAACGCTGTTGTCGCCCAATCTTGATGGCATTTGAGCAGCTACCGGCACTGTCAGTGCTGCCTGTAGCTGCTATTGATCAAACAATGTTAATAGTATCGCTGTTCTGTTAAATGGCAGATTCCTGAATTTTGTCTTTTAAACGCAGGTATTTGTAGGTCAGATTAGCCACCATTGGCCCTAATATGCCTCCATTCCAGTCACAGCCAAAAGGGGACAATAACTGATAGTCTTGATTTATTGCGCAAATTCCCTGGGCCACCTTAACCCCGCAGATAGTGCCGGTATTCAGTCCGTGACCACCAAAGGAGGAGCAGATCCACACCCCGGGTTGCTGCTGCTGCACTATCGGCATTTTGTGCCCCGCATAGGCCATCAATCCCGACCAGGCCTTGTCTATTTTTACTTCTTGCAACTGCGGATAGACCGAGCACAAGTCTTCACGCAACAAGCTGGAAAGTTTGCCTACATTGTCCTGATTGTCGGTGGTAATCCTCGATCCCCAGAGCAACCGATCCCCCTCAACGACACGATAGTAGTCGGCGGCGCGTCGATCATCACTAATGCTGTAGGGACGACTAATCAGCTGCGCTGCCAAATCACCCAGTGGCTGCGTTAACAACATATAAGTGGCGATAGGCAGGTATGAGCGCTGTAGTGCCTGTATCTCTTTGCCACTGTAACCGCCACCGCAAAATACTACGTCTTCACAACTGACTTTAGCACTGCTTTGGGCAACCCCAACCAACAACTTATTTTTGTCGGTACTGATATTGACAACAGCGCTCTGCTCATAGATCAAGCCACCCTTTTGCTCTATAACACTCGCCAGACCCAGGCAGTAATTTAGCGGGTGGAAGTGAAATGAGTTGGCATCATAAAGCCCGTCAAAATAGCGCTGGGTACGACAGATCTGACGAACCTGATCAGTGTCCAGGTAGTCCTGTGGATACTGATACTTGTCCAGCATGGTCCTTTGTCTGTCGATAATGATTTGCTTTTTTCGGTAGCGCGACACACTCAACCGGCCCGTTTTCAACTGGCAACCGGCGAGCGCGAAACGCTCAATATTGGCTTTTATCTGCTCGACCCCCTGCACCGACAATTCAAATAACTGTTGCGCGTGAGACAAGCCCAGTTTTTTCTCTAATGCATCATTGCCCTGCGCCCAGCCCGGCGACACCAGACCGCCATTTCTACCTGAAGCCCCCCAGGCAACTGCTTCGCGCTCGACAATAGCAACGCTTTTTCCCTGTTCAAGTAACTCCAAAGCACAACTCAACCCGGCGATACCGGCACCGACAATACAGACATCGACACTGACATCATCGTTCAAAGTAGGTCGCGGCGCAGCATTGATTGCCGTGCTTGCGTAATAGGTCTCTGGATAACTCATCTGTGCTCACTCTGGAAATGGAGTAATTAGGCTATCCCCAATAAAGTATCAGGGGAATTATTGTCAACTACTGTCGCTTAAACAGCTGTGCAGTAGTGTAAAATTAAACTTAATAGCAATATACTAAGCCCCGCTCCCAAGTGGTAGTAGTTAATTTCTACTGGGGATATCAATTATCGTTATAGCCTAATTGCAATGGCAACGGGAGTTTAATCAGATTGGATTTTCGATCTTTACGTTATTTTATCGCCGTCTATGAAGAGCACAGCTTTAGTGCCGCCGCAAAACGCTGCTTTGTCGCCCAGCCGTCAATATCCGGTGCCGTACAACAGCTCGAATCAGAGTTAGAGTGCGCATTATTTGTGCGTCACTCCAAGGGCATCACTCCGACGACTGAAGGCACTGCTCTCTACCCTAAAGCCTGCCAGGTACTCGCTGATGTGCAGCAGATTAAACAGCAGTTCCAGGAGAACCCGCAACAGTTGGCGTTTAAGCTAGCGCTATTACCTTTTCTCTCCGGGAAACGGGTCTCCAAGCTAATCCAAAAATTGATGCAGACTTTACCTAATCTTGACCTTACTTTAGTCGATGCCAACGAAGACGCCGACGCCAGAATCATCTCGCAGACAGTCCTGCAAAAAGATGAGATCTTTCACAAACTCTGGGTAGATAGGTATGTATTAGCCATTCCGATGCAGCACCCCTTAAGCAAACAACCTACTGTCAGCTTAGAGAAGCTTAACAATTGCTCCTTCATCAGTAGATCGCCATGCGACATCATCGATTCCTGGCAGTTTGCCATTGCCAAACGCGGTCTCAACCTGAAAGTCAAAGCCACTGTGAAAACTGAAGAATACGCATTAGATTTAGTGGCGGCCGGACTGGGTGTCTCTATTGTGCCACTGCACTCACTGGATGGACGTGCTGATTTAAGTTTTTGTGAGATCAGCGACTTGCAATTGGAACGAATAGTGGGTCTAGCCTATAGCAAAAACACACCGGTGGCTCCGAGCTTGCTGGCGGCGATTACGAATATTAAAGGGGCATGATGTGAGGCGTGAGGCGTGAGGCGTGAGGCGTGAGGCGTGAGGCGTGAGTCGTGAGTCGTGAGTCGTGAGTCGTGAGTCGTGAGTCGTGAGTCGTGAGTTAACATTGTGATGATTTCATAGTCAAATAATTTAAGTGCAGTTTCGCCTTCGCCGAGTGCATTTCTTTTGAATGGGCCACTAAAGTAACTTGTTACCAACGAAATATCTCGTAGTAAGCGATCTAAACATCAGCGACTCAAAAAGCGACTATATCCCGCCTCTGACAAAAAATTAATAGAAACATCAGTTAACTTTTAAAGAGAGGTATTAGCAACTATTGCAAAAATGCCGATCAATGCATAAATGACCAACGGAGCATACATGCTCAGCCCACTGCACCTTAACTTTTTCGTTTTGATAAAAGCGACAGTAAACACCGCATTGCAAAAAGAGACAGCAAATACCAGCAGTACAAAAATACTGATTGCATTGAGCAATGTGCTGCCATTGTGCATGTCATTAAGACTAATAAGATTAGCCAATGCAAAAAACAGCCCGCCAATAGCGCACAAACTAAAGGCCAATAAAGCATAATTAATAATTAAAATTGTTTTCAATTGATGCTGCATTTTTCTGTTAGGACCTGTTGAGCTTTGCACTGTTTTCGCAGCGCTGTACATATCAGCGAGAAAAGTGTCGAACTGCTGCTCCCAAACAGTCCGACTCGATCTATAACTTAACTCTAGCCCTTAGCTGCTCAATTCGCCAACAGGCTTTCTGCCTCAGCTAACACTTGATCCAGTACCTGCAGAATCATCTGCACATCTTGCTCTTCAATGGTCAGCGGCGGGCGTATTTTCAGTATGTTATCCGCAGGCCCCTCAGTGCCCATCAATATACGGTTTTCGCGCATGCGATTTTTCACATAATCCGCCACTGCAGTGGCAGGCTCGCGGGTCTCGCGGTCAGTGACTAAATCCAGCCCGATAAATAGCCCGTAACCGCGCACATCACCGATCAATTGATGCTTTTGCTGCAACTGGCGCAAGCCGTTTAGCAGCAAATTACCCATACTCAGGGCATTTTCTTGCAGTCCTTCGTCATCGACTATTTGCAGCACTTCTGTGCCGACCCGGCAAGATAAATTGGAGCCACCGAAGGTAGAGAAATACTCGGGCCCGCGGGCAAAGCTGGCGGCTATTTCCGGGGTTGTCACTAACACACCTATAGGTTGACCGTTGCCTATTGGCTTGCCCATCACGACGATATCCGGCAGTGCCTGCTGTTGCTCGAAAGCAAAATAGTACTCTCCCAGTCTACCCAGTGCCGTCTGTACTTCATCGGCAATACAGACCCCACCAGCTGCTCTGATACGCTTGTAAACACTCGCCAGATAACCTTGTGGCGGAATAATCTGACCGCCGACACTGGGGAAAGTCTCGGCGATAAAGCCGGCTAATTTGCCACCGCGCTCATCGATTGCCGCTAGCGCATCATCGACTAAAGCGGCGTATTTTTCAGCGCGCTGCAGATCATCTGCTTTAAAGCGGCCACGATATTCATCGGCTACATCCACCAGCTGTACCCAGTCCGCCTGACCTACACCGCCTTTAGCGTTAAATTTGTAAGCGGAGATATCTATGGCGCCGGTAGTATTGCCATGATAGCCATGGTCGGGGGTCACCATGTCTTTGCCACCGGTATGTGCTCTGGCTAATCGCAGCGCCAACTCATTGGCCTCAGTGCCTGAGTTGACAAAAAAACATACCGATAGTGACTCGGGCAGTTTAGACAAAATTTTATTGGCAAACGCGGTTTGCGCCGGATGCAAATAGCGGGTATTAGAGTTCATTCGCAGCAATTGATCAGCCGCGACCGCCTGAATTCTAGGATGTGCGTGCCCCACATGAGGCACGTTATTGTAACTGTCTAAGTAGGGGCGACCCCACTCGTCAAATAAGTGATGCCGCCAACCGCGCAGAAACATCACCGGGTCGGCATAGGTCAGCTTTACGTTCTCACCGAAATGCGCCCGTCGCTGTGCCAGCACCGCCGCCTTGGCGACCGGTTTATAACAGGTTTTTGCATCCGGCAGGTTCATCAGTGCCGCCGGGTTAGGGCAAATAGCGTTCCACAGGGCCAGCTCATCCGGGTCGGCGACACCGGGCCAGTCTTCACCTATGCCTTTAGTACTTAGTGCCAGCTG